>ENA-OQCW01000872-OQCW01000872.1-human-gut-metagenome-genome-assembly--contig:-NODE-872-length-14355-cov-1.999649_pt1 | contig 14355 bp, 16 predicted proteins | sample MGYA00242767_ERZ504593 | MGnify/ENA primary metagenome ERZ504593 (study PRJEB26092, sample SAMD00036307) | human gut metagenome | host: Homo sapiens | study: EMG produced TPA metagenomics assembly of... | reverse complement strand
CAGCATTCCCATGCTGTCCAAAGCCCTGCAAAAAGCCTCGCTGTCTCTTTTTAAGTCCCTGAATGTCCTGGTTATCACTTCTTTTCTGACTTTATAGCGGATGGCAGGGGCATCCCCATAGGTTTCTGCCGCATAGTCAATGATATCCTTCATAGTGTTGATCTTACCGCTCATAGTTCCCCTCCTGTCTAGTCCTGAAGACTTTCGATGTAGCGTACAGCCTCTCCTACGGTTCTAATCTCCGCTGCCTGACGCTCTTCCACCTCAATGTCATATGTCTCCTCCAGTTCCCCTATCATACTCATAAAGTCATAGGAGGTGAATCCCAGAATCTTCCACAAACCTAGTAATTCTCCGCTAACTGCATTTTATCAACTTCCACATATTCACAGATCATATCTTTCAGCTTCTCAAACATTTCTCATATCCTCCATTCATGAATCCAATCATTACACAGATTCTGAAAATTTCTCCCACTGTCATATCCGGGCTTTTCCACCCCTTTAAAAATGATACGGCACAGATAGTAATACAGATACTGCAGGTCCTCAAAATGTACGACGCCGGTCTGGTGTTCGAAAATTAAAGTTCATGCCATTGTCCTCCGCCCTGTGCATAACCGTCAGGTAAAGAGCATGGGCTGCTGCCCCGTTGCTGTACCAGGCGGATTTGTACCGGATATCCTGCAGACGCTCCATCCCTTTTCCCTTCAGTGTCAAAGGCTGGTACGTCAGACTCAGGGGTTCATAGGTCTGCCCTGGTCTTAATTTGTAATACTTATTCCTGTACGCATAATAGGCTGTCGGGTCATAGTTTGCATGACGGAAGATCCGGTTCTGTCCGTCCCTGATCTTTTTAAGGCCTTCCATAAAGGTATCACCTTTTTCCACCACTGTGCGGAACGGGAAGCAGTGTATCCTGGTACCTCCGCATCTCTTTTCCGACAGAGTGGCTCTTCTTGCCACTGTGGTGTTGATAGAAACATCATCATTGCCGTTTACCTTTTGCAGATACGTGCGCAGTCCCATCATCAGCAGACATACCATGGAAATGTGATGTTCCTCACAGAACTGCATCAGCCGATTAGAGGGGTCTGCCTCCAGTTGAAATGTGATAATGTTGGCATCCACATTGTCTGAGACATTGGTGACTGCCCTGATATCCGGATTTTTTCCTTTTCCCGTTCTGCCTTCAGCTTACCCGGGCCAAAAATACTGTTAAAAATAGGTTCGGAGGAGGAAATCATCTTCTCAAAGAACTCCGTGTCACGTTTCTTTGCCCTGGAATCCGCCTCATACTCCAGGTCCTTTTTAAGCTGCTCTATGTATGATTTCATCTCCTTCGGATATTCCATACCTTCATATTTCATGTTGGCATATATCTCTATGACATCCTTGAGAAATAGGATCAGGGACTGGGCATCCATGGTCATATGGTCCACCAGCAGATAGATACCCTGAAATCCATCCGGCGTGATGATCATAACTACCCGGTTTAAAGGGGAATCAAATCTTTCAAAAGGCACGGAAGTCCACTCCTTCATCTTATCTTCTGCATGGCACTCCTGCCATCCGGTAAAATCAAAGAATTCAATATCCCTCTCCTCCCGGTCAGCAATGTACTGATACACCCCGCCGTCTTCATCCTGTGTAAAGCGCAGACGCATGGACTCGCATCTGGCATAAGCCTGGTATACAGCCTCCTTCAGTGCTCCGAAATCCAGACTCTGCTGAATAGTAAGACTGGTACCGATATTCAGCACCTGCTTTTTCGGACAGTATTTCTGATAGAAAAAGTGCAGCTTCTGGGCTGCTGTCAGCGGATACAGTGGTTTGCCGAATTTCTCTTTCATATGTCAAACTCCTCTCTTAGATCAGACGGGAACCGAATCCCCGGTGCTTCCCTCTCCGGTTACATCAGATACATAAATACTTTTTCCTGCAGGCGCCCAGGCCTCCCCTGCCGTCTCCAGAAACTCTGTCAGCTTCTGTTCGTAAAGCGCCTGTTCTTTATAGAAGGCTTCCACATGGCCTGCTCCGTGTACGATCAGCATATCTTTCTTGGACGCACAGTTTTCATAAATCTCATAGCACATTCTGCACGGAACAAAAGTATCCGCATCCCCATGGATAAAGAGTATGGGAACCTTCGCTCTCTTTACTTCCTCGGACGCACTGCACTGCTTCAGCCCGTATCCTGCCTTCTTTCTGCACATGCTGTCTGACAGTTTCAGGATCGGATAAGCCGGCAGATGGTACTGGTTCCTTCAGTACATGGGCAAATACATCCCAGGCAGTGGTAAAGGCGCAGTCCGAGACAATCCCTCTCACCTGAGGCGGAAGCTTCAGCCCGCTTGCCATGAGAACCGTGGATGCTCCCATGGAAGTGCCGTGAAGCCATATCTGGCAGCCGCTGCCAAAACGCTTGACTGCGTACGTTATCCAGAGAAGCGCATCCTCCTGTCCAGACACCCAAATCCAATGTACGTCCCTTCGCTGTCCCCGTGTGCCCTTTCATCCACCAGAAGCATCTGATATCCTCTGGGCAGGTAATAGTTGGACAATCCGATGTAGTCGCTCATGCCCTTGCTGGTATATCCGTGAAAACAGATCACAAGCTTCCCGCTTCCCTGCCCCGGAAAATACGTTCCGTGAAGCTTCAGGCCGTCACCGGATCTGATATACACATCCTCCCGCTCCTGCTCCAGCATCCACTGTTTCATCTTCCCTATCTCAGGTATATAGAGGTCCCAGTTCGTCCCCGCCATATCCATGGTTCTCTTGGTGGCGGCATTCTGCCGAAGCATGGTCCGCCTGAAAAAATAAGATGCTATTCCGTATTCCCCTGCAGCAGCCAGTGCCCCTGCTCCCAGTAACAAGCTCCATCCATTCATAGATACTCCTCCTATCTTCGCGTCTGCCTGCGCATCCGCGTTGAATGGCCATCAGTTACCTATTTCTTCAGCAGTCTTCTGACTGTCTTTTTGGCTGTCTTTTCTTCTGTTTTCTGTGCTACCTTTTCCACTGCCTTCTGCGATTCCTTTTCCACTGCCTTCTGCGATTCCTTTTCCACTGCCTTCTGCGGTTCCTTTTCCTCTGCTTTCTGCGGTTCCTTTTCCTCTGCTTTCTGCGGTTCCTTTTCCTCTGCTTTCTGCGGTTCCTTTTCCTCTGCTTTCTGCGGTCTCTTTTCCTCCGCCTTCATCTGCTTCTTTTTTTCTCTGCCTGCCTGTTTTGAGAAGCTCTGAAGCAGCAGCGCTTTATCAAAACTGCCCTCTACCTGCAGTTTTCCCAGTGTGAATGCTGCGACGGCATCCATGGTGCCGCCTGCAATACTCAGAAGTGTATCGGCTGTAGTAGTGAACAGCACATCCCTGTCGTAATATTCATATGGCTCTATGTACAGCTTTCCCTCCAAAACCTCCGCATAAAAGGCTCCCTCAGCCTCTCCCTGGATGTTAAACTGATAGGCAATGTGCTCCTTGATCCCGCTCACATCTGCCTGCATAAAAATCCCCCTGATCTCACTCACTAATTCCTGATATGTCATCTGTTTTTTTTCCTCCCAACATATTTCACCATTTTTCGACCACCGGTCGAATTCAGGTTGTAAACAAGATACCACTTTTTCGACCAGTAGTCAAGTTTACATTTCTGTGCTAAAATGTTACTATCAAAGAAAAACGGAGAAAGGTATTTATGCAAAACAATAGAAAAAAGGACATGATCCTGGATGCAATGCAAAGATTGATGAACCGATCCAGCGCTCAGTCCATATCTGTCAGCGATGTTGCCAAAGAAGCGGGGATCGGAAAGGGGAGTATCTACTATTATTTCAAATCAAAGGAGGAAATTCTTGAGGCTGTCATTGAGCGCTCTTACTCCGCTGCCATTGCAAAGGCAAAAAATCTGCTGGAAACCCCTGATATGGAGGCTCTGACCAAAATGGAGATTATTTTCCGCACCTGCCGGGAATCCTCCATGGAGCTTCTGCGCCAGGAATCCAATAATTTTTTTGAGCTGCAGCAAAGCGCTCTTCTGCATCAGCAGTACATACGTATCATGGTGAGAAATCTGCGCCCTATCCTGGCAGACATTATCCGCCAGGGCAACCGCGAGGGGTCTATGCACTGCAAATCCCCGGAGGAGGTATCGGAGATCGTGCTTATCATCCTTACCATCAAACTGGACAATCACCTCACAAGAGACAGCCGGGAGCACACCCAAAAGACACTGGATGTATTTTCCTATATGCTGGAAACCAGTTTTCATATTGAAAAAGGAAAACTGGATTATCTGTGGACGGACTGAGATGCCAAAGACCAAAAGAAAAAGAGTATACAGACCGGACTCCACCTCCGGCTGTATACTCTTTTTATTATCTCACAGCTTCTATAAAAGTTGCTCCTTCTATAGAATCCGGCACATTTACCTTAGAAAATCCTGCCTGTAAAAGCAGTTCTGTCTCATGCTCCAACGTCAGTGGAATATCAAAATGCACAAACTGTTCCTCTGAAATTCCACCTGCCTTTCGTTTTCTCTTACACTCCCGGCGCAGAAGATTTTCTTCCTCCTCACAGCAGGCGATATAATCCGCTTCCAGGAACTTTCCTCCGGGCTTCAGCGCTGCCCTGATCTTTTCAAAGAGCAGCCTCTTCTTCCCAGGCAGGAAATGGTGCAGAGACTCAAAAGAAATCACCATATCATAACAGCTCTCCCCAAAAGGTTCCTGAAAATAATCCCCGCAGACAAGAGTAATATCCTTTTCCCTGTATTTGTGTCTCAGCCGGTCCAGCATGGTGCTGCACAAATCTATCCCTGTCACCTGGATATGGGGATACTTACTGAAAATAGATTCCAGCTCCAGGCCCGTCCCGCATCCCAAATCCAGCATTCTTTTTGTGTCACGGTCTATCCAGCCGGGGATTCTTGCGTAAGCCTCCCTCCAGGTCTGCATCCGTTCCTCATAAGACCCAATGCGCCGCTGAAAAAATCCTGCCATCTCCTCAAGAGGTGTATCTTTTTCCTGCTCCAGCCACTCCCGCAGTTCCCGCATATACTGTTCCATGTCTTCCCTTATCACTACAGCCATTCTTGATCTCCTCCCTGTATTTCTTTTCGGTATTCTTCTATTGTACAGGCCGTACTGCCGGAAATCCACCTCACAAACAATTCTATTTAAATTTGATCTTCTCTCCTTCAGATCCGCAACGATCCGTCTGGCAAGCGCCCGGTGATTCACATCCACGACCATCTCAGAACCCAGAATCTCTTTTATCCCGCTGCTCATGAATTCCGTCACCTTTTCCGAGCCTTTGGGGGCGCATAAACGTCGTGATAAGAATTCATTAGATTTTTATTCTGTCTTTATTTCTCTCTCCAGCAAATCCCGCTCAATCTGCGGATACATCTTATCCAGCTTATATACCAGCAGGATCAGCACTGCTGCGCTCCACACAATGATGGGACCATACTGATAGATTTTTCCGATCGTCCTCACAGCAGACTCCGGCTGCACCACCTGTGCCCCGGTTGAACTGATATAGCCGCTCAATGTCATCAGGCCTGTCATTATAGCGCTTGTGATACCGGTTCCCACCTTGAATCCCAGACTTGCACCGCCGAATACAAGACTTTCCTGGCGGAATCCATTTTTCCAGCAGCCATACTCCACCACATCTCCCAACATGCCGAAAATAGTGGCTGAGAGCTGGGAGGCTCCGATAGAACGGATGAGTGTCACGAAAAACAACCATTGGAAATTATAAGGGTTGACCAGCACCAGAAGCTGTGAACCGACTGCTATGAGGCAGCCTGCCAGGGTGACATTTCTTTTCCCCCATCTTTTGATCAGAAACGGGCAGACTGCTGCGCCGCCGATCATGCACACAGTTTCCAGAAAATACAGGGTGCTGTACATCCAAGTGTCATTTCCAAAGATATATTTACAGTAATACGGCAGATCTGTTCCGACAATCGTCATATGGATGACCTGAATAGACCACAGCCCAAGCACGCACCAGAAATACTTGTTCGTCACCAGAGCCTTTATGTTCACCCCGACGGAACGCTTTTCCTCTTTTTTCGCCTCTGTCACCACAGTCTCCTCACACCGGAAGAAACAGTACAGCAGCAGCGCTACAGCAATGGCGACCCAGATACACATAGTCTTAACCCATGCAGACTGGTCATTTCCAAACACTTTCACAAGAGGCATGGTAAAAGTCACTGAGATGATACGCCCCACCGGTGACAGGATCATCCGGAAAATGGAAAGCAGATCCTGCTGATAAGAATCCCTGGTCATCATGGTGGAAAGTGAACCGTAAGGCACATTGATAGCCGTATAAATAACTGTTGTGGTCAGATTATAAGTGACAAATATGTAGATTCCTTTTAAAAAGTCTGTGGTGTGCGGCACTGTAAACATAAGGATCGCCGCTATGGCATAGGGAACCGTCATCCACAGGATCCATGGTCTTGATTTTCCCCATTTTGACTTTGTCCTGTCCACTAAAAATCCCATGATCAGATCTGAACTGCCGTCAAATACTCTCGACACCAGCATGACAATACCGATGGTCACCGGTGAAATCCCCGCATAATCTGTATAAAACAATGTCAATAGCGTGGATATCATTCCATACACAATATTACAGGCCGTATCCCCGCATCCGTAAGCTACTCTCGTCCCAAAGGTTATCTTCTTCTTCATAATGACCTCCCCGCCACATGATTTCTCAATTTATTTTTCAGCACGCTTCCATGATCGCCTTTACAGCCGAAGTTGTATCTGTCAGCGGAAACAGCTCATACCCCACATATCCTGTATAACCGCACGCTTCCAAATGACGCAGTACCTTTTTATAATTGATCTCTCCCGTTCCCGGTTCATGACGCCCCGGAGCGTCGGCCACATGGATATGTCCGAACTGGTCTTTGTAATTGGAGATGGTATCACAGATACAGCCTTCATTTATCTGCATATGATACACGTCATAGAGGAGCTTTAATCTCGGTGAGCCGATGAGCCGGCAGATTTCGGCGCCCATCTGTGTGTGTTCAAGAAAGTTGCCAACGTGATCTGTGGTAATATTCAGAGCTTCCAGGTTCAGGTTTATCCCTTCTTTTTCTGCCACTTTCACGCAGTCCAGAAGGGTACGGTACATGGAACAGAGCTTCACCGTGTGGGAAAGATCATCATAGTGGTTTACCACGATCCCTCCGTCTCCCAGGGCATTGGAGTGAATGGTCACACTGCCTGCCCCCACAGTTTTCGCTGCACGGATGGACTCTTTCAGATATTCCACATACTTTTCTCTGTGATCCGGGTCAACCAGGGAATAGTCCGCATCTCCGTTAAATCCACTGACAGAAATCCCGGCTTCATCTGCTGCTTTCTTTGTGGCTTTCAGATCACGGGTTCTCCAGTCCCAGAACTCCACAGCGTCAAATCCATCCTTCTTTGCTGCCCCGAATCTCTCCTCCCAGGGCAGTTCTGTATACAGAGTATCAATACAGGCGCATTTTCTCAAACTCATCTTCCCTCTACCTCCTCAATTTTACAGGTCTTCCCTCTTTCAGGGATTTTGTGGCCGCTGCTGCCATCAGCACCGGATACAGTCCGTCCATCCCGGTAACCGGTGTCTCCTTATCAATTTTTCACAGCATCCGCAAATGCCTGGATTTCTGATACAAATGCACCTGTATAGCGGTCCCACATCACCTTATATGTATTCTCACAACTGGTTCCCACGGCATCTGAGAGTTTAACTGTATTCGGCACATCATTTTCATTGCGGGCACATCCTTCGGAACCGAACACTTCCACTCTCTGATCATACCCATAGACAGCCTTTCTGCTGTTGTCAATGGTTGCGATGATCCCGTTATCAAACTTCAGCACGACAACAGCCGTATCCACGTCTCCCGCTTCCCCGATAGCTGGGTCGATCAGCACAGAACCTGCTGCCATAACCTCGGTTACCTCAGCACCTCCTGCCAGAAAACGGGCCATATCAAAATCGTGGATCATCATATCATAAAAAGTCCCGCCGGACACCTTCACATATTCAATGGCAGGCGGCTCCGGGTCTCTTGAGCTGATTTTGATCATCTGCACTTTCCCCAACTCTGCCGGACTGCACCATGTCATAAACCCCTCTGTGATTATGGTCAAATCTGCGGCAGAATCCAATCTGCAGCTTCACACCTGCATCCTCTGCAGTCTGGATCGCTTCTCTTACTTTGTCCAAATCGTAGTCTATTGGTTTTTACACAAAAAATATGCTTTCCATGCCCTGGCTGCTTCTATAATATATTTAGAATGCGTATCTGTGGAAGAACAGATCAAAACTGCTTCAATCTCTTCATCCTGAAAAACTGTCCCCGGCATTCTTTGTCACGTTCTGCACACCGCATTTTCTCAGAAACTTCTCTGTCTCCTCATTCATAAAGGGTCCGCAACTGTCTTGATCTCCACCTCCGGCACAAACATAGATATATTCTTTGCATGTACCTTTCCGATTCTGCCTGCTCCGATAATTCCTGCTTTCATCTCAATACGCTCCTTTACTCTCCATCATTTTGTTTTTCGCCCGCCTGCTTCAGTTGGCCCGAACACGGACGCACAGGACTGCATCTCAGCATATCCTCTGTTGCTGTCTTCATCTTCCTCCCGTGGAACAGTCGACCGGGTTCTCAACAACCGTTCCCATGTAAGTCCTGATGTTTACGAAAGAGTCATGGCCGCCATTCAGGAGACAGGCTATCTCACTCCCAGGAGCACCTATCAGAAAACTCTGTTCGGCCAGGGATTCCCACCGATCAAGCTTGGCGTGCTCCTGCCCAACTGGACCGGTCACTTCCGCTGGGAGATCATGCGCGGCATCGAAGCTGCCCAGGCAGAGCTTACCGATTTCCATGTAAAGATCCTGGTAGAAGAATGTGAAACTGATATTCCGGAGGAAAGTATCGAAAAGCTGGACGCTCTCCTGAGAGAAGGCATTCAGGGCGCAGCCGTCTGTACCATGAACGACCCGTCTATTGAGGAGAAGATCCGATCCCTTACAGAAAAAGACATTCCGGTCATCACTTTTAACAGCGATCTCCCCGGCACTGACAGACTCTGCTTTATTGGTCAGGACTATACAAAAAGCGGCCGGATTGCCGCCGAACTCATGAGCAAATGCATTCCCCCATCCGGCAAAATACTTGCCGCGGCCGGCAACCTGGAATTCGACGGGCACCGTGCCCGCCTGGACGGTTTCCGCACCCGCATGGCTGAGATTGGTTTCCCACAGGACCAGATCCAGGTCATAGAAACCTACAATAACTATCAGCTCACCTACAAAAAAGTCCTGGAGGCTCTTCAGACGGACGACACCATAAAAGCCATCTATATGGCAAACCGCAGTGTAGCCGGCTGTACCAAAGCAGTGGAAACCGCACAAAAAAAAGGAAAGATCCGTATCATCTGCCACGACATGTCAGAACATACAAGATCTCTCCTTCTGGATGGAACCATAGACTTTTCCATCTCCCAGGACCTTCACCGCCAGGGTTACCTCCCCCTGATATATTTAAGGGACTATCTTCACAAACAAAAGCTTCCGCCTGCCCAGGATACTGCTGCCAATATCTCCATCCTCTGCTCACAAAACCTGTAACAGCGCAGCGTCGGCAGTGTGAACCGGCTGATGGTTCGCACTGCCTTCATATCATATCATATTATTCTTCTCTTATCCTTTTCCGGTTCACCCAAAAGAAATATCCCACACATAAAATGATCTGCACCGCTGAAGAACAAGGCGTGGCCAGTCCCACACCAAACAACGAAACCGGCACCATCTGGCTCATGAGAAACGATACCGGGATCCTCACCCCAAAAGCACCCACGATTCCCTGCACCATCACAAACAAAGTCTTCCCGCAACCGTTAAAATATCCGATCATACAAAACATTACGGAGACCAGCAGGCAGTCAATGGCATACGCCTTCAAATATTCTGCTGAAGCCGCAATAACCTCTGCATCCCTGGCAAAGATCCCTGACAGGATATCCCCGTGGAAAAACGCTCCATAAGCCATCAGGACTCCCACAGCCAGCGACATTCCGATTCCGCACAGAAGGGCCTTCTTTGCCCTTCCTGATTCCCCTGCCCCCATATTCTGGGAGACGAATGCTGCCATAGACTGATTAAAGGCAGACGGCACAAGCATGATAAACCCACACAGCTTCTCCGCCACGCCCACCCCGGCTGACGGTATCACACCCAGCGAATTGACGATAGCTGTGATCGCCAGAAATGAAATTCCTACCAACACATCCTGAAACGCAATGGGGAATCCCAGCCGAAACACTTCTCCCATCCGTTTCCTGTCAAATACAATGTCCCTTTTATGAAATACAAACGGAAATTTTCTCTTTCTGATGATCTGAAGCGAGATCACCACACTCAGCACCTGGGCAAGCACTGTGGCAATGGCAGCTCCCGCAGTGGCCATGCCAAAAACACCCACCAGCAGCAAATCTCCAGCTATGTTAAATACACAGGCAATAGCCACTGTAAGAAGCGGCATCCTGGAATCCCCAAGTCCTCTGAAAATACTTCCGATGACATTATATGCCACAATAAATATAGCTCCGGCCGAGCATATCCTCACATAAGAGACTGTTGCGTCAAACGCCTCCGGCGGTGTCTGCATGATCCTTGCAATGGGCACTGCAAAAGCTTCCATGACAACAGTTATCACTACACCGATGACAATGAAAAGCATGATGCTTGCCCCAATGATCTTTCCGCCTTCCTCAGCTCTTCCCTCACCGACTTTTTCTTCCCAGTAAAATCGTAGTTCCCATGGCGATTCCCACCACAAACGCTGTGATAAGCTGCATCAGCCAGCTTCCCGTAGAAACAGCCGAGACATCAGCCGCCTGGGCGAACTGTCCCACGACCAGATGTCCACCGCCCCATACATGGTCTGCAGAAAAAATAGCTGCCAGCACCGGCAGAGCGAACTTAACAAGCGGCATCAGGATTTTTCCTTTTGTAAAATTCTGTCCTTGACTCATACTCTCAATTTTTCTCCTTTTGCTCGTAATGTACATTCCACGGAGGCTTTCACACTATAATGGGCCATAAATCCACACAAAAAACCGGATAAGAGGCAGGCATTTCAGCCAGCATCTTATCCGGTTACCATTTCTTTCAGAATGGTTCACCCTCCGATGAACGCTGTCATTATATAACATGACTTTTTATTTGTCAAGATTCTTCCGGCGCTGTCAGGGGGATTTCCAAATGTTATTGTACTTTTAAATCATCAATTGTAAATCTCTCGTATTTTAATATATTTTTTAAATGCAGTTCATTTCGTGACCATGAGTCGTACTTCTCATATAACAAACCAATCTCTCCATTTGGCAGTTCTGTCAGACAGGAATACGAATATCCCATTTTCGGATCATCAATGGAATAGCAATACTTCCACTCAACAGAATATTTGTTTATTCCGGTTTCACCTGTGTCGTTTATCAGGCCGATCCAAATTTTACCGTTTTTCCGGCCTTCCACAGCATTCGGTGAAGATAAAAGAATGGCTGGTTTTCCATCAACCAGTTCGGAATAATTTATAACAGATAACTGTGTGCCATAAGAAGTTGTACTGATCTCTGTCAGAGGAACTCTGTCACTCCATGTCTCTCCTCCGTCTACACTTGTCACTTCAGCAATATAGCCGGAACCTGTGCGAAGATATGTTTTCAGTGAGCCGTCCGGCATTTCAACGATCTGTGCCTCTGCTGTGGCTCCGCCTGTCCTGTCATCAGCTTCCACATATGTCCAATTCTCACCATGGTCATCGCTATACATAAATCCAAGTTCTGCGGAAGATTTGGAATATAAAGGAACCAACAGCCTTCCTGCATATTCACCTGTTGTAATCTGCTTTCCGACACCGGGTCCCACTACTAAGAATTTAGACTCCTCCGGTTTGAACGTACTAACAATATTCAGGTCAGACCATGTTTCCCCTTCATCATCTGAATATCTCATGGCCAGATAATTTGTCGGAAACGCTTTGAAAACGGAGTCTTTATAGAATATATTCATATTTACATCAGTATCTGTCTGCGTCTCCAAAAGTGTTGACCCCTCAAAGTTATAATCATACTGTTTGCAGGTCAGATTGTTTCCGTTCTGATAAATATTATATTCTCCGTCTACTGTATATTCTGTAGCTTCCCCTGTTGTATCATTATAGATAATACCACTTTCGCGGATTGAATAATTGTAAGCATCCGCTCCGTCTTCATACCATCTGAGCTTCAGATATTTTTTACCGTCTACCTCTTTAAATCCAGATCCTACAGAAGCATTTGAGCTTCCGATCCCTGCCGGCATCAGATCGGCAAAAAGAAATACCCTTTTCGTTTCCTTGTCCTCCAGCAATACCGGGTCAATATAAGATGCGCTTCCCTGTATCTGAACATTTTTCCCTACAGAGTCCCTGGGCCAGTCTATATTCTTTGCAATATAATCCTGGAACTCCAACGGCAGTGTAGGCTGCTCCCATGTGATTCCGCCGTCTGTACTCTTGGCAAACGCAATATTAATTTTACTTTTTGAATCATGGGTACCGCCATATCTGGCATCTGCCGCTGCCAAAACAGTCCCTGAATCTAATGTTAGCAGGGATGGGATTCTAAAATAATTGGATTGCGTGGCATCTCCCGCATAGAAAATATTGTCAGCATAAGCGGTCTCCCCTGTTGTCTGAATCAGTTCCTCGTCTGAAAGGACATTATTGTATACCCGGATATTTCCTATGGTGCCTCCAAAAGGATAAGCCACACTGCCCTGACGTATTGTTCCTCCCAGGGTAACATTGTTTACCCCGGTGATATCACTGATAAATTTAAAATCATCCTTGTCCAAAACAGCCAGGAGCTCACCATTTGCAAACAACTTATACTGTTTATTTTCTGCGTCTGCTTTAAACGCAACAGTATTATACACCCGTTCTCCTTTGTAAAGCCCCCGTACTGCGGCAGGCCTGTCAAGAGTATATTTAAACACGCCGTCTGTATTTCTCAGCTCCATTCCCACACCGCCTGCATTTGTCACATAGATATGAAAATGCCTGTTCTGATTTCCTGAAGTACCGTTACCCACACTAAACAAAGACTGGATTGCATTTTCACTTGTAGATTGATAAGTGATCACAATTGTCCCCTGCGTTAACGCTTTTACGTATTCTGCACCCTGCTCTTCATCCAGGCTGTATCCCTGTCCTTCAGGGATCTCAATATTTTCCTTCTCCAAAACAAGCGTTTCCATAGAATCATTCACAGCCTCTGTATCCACGCTCTCTTGCCCGTTGTCTGATTCCTGTGCAGGTTTTTCCCCCTGCTCTGCCGCTGTTTCCGCGTCAGTACCTAATAGATTTTGGCTATCCTCTGCAGCATATACATTCAAAGAAGCGGCACATACTGCCGAAGCAGCTACAAATACAACAATTCTTTTTCTGAATTTATACATGGCTCTACTCTCCTATAACTTCTCTCAGTTGCACTTTGCGGTTCTCATATCTGGACATGGTACATGCATCGGCTGTTGCTATGGCAGCCCTTGCCGCCTCTCCTGTGAGCAGAGGCCGGAATTCGTCGTCTGCCTTTGCTCCGTGCATGATTCCGTTTAAGTATTTCATTTCATTCTTCATAATACTGTGAAGCCACATGGGTGGTTTTTTACCTGGTTTTCCGTACATAATGGCTCCGTCCATCTCGGTGCCGTGGTATATTCTGGTACGGTCATCATCCTCCTCCTGGGACTCGTGGACAAGAAAATGCTCCTCTTTTCCGTCTACCTTTAATGTGCCCCCGCAGTCACACATATCAATACGGATCGCACCCTTTGTGCCCTGGATCAGCACATAGTGCTCAGGCCAGTGGAAGGCAGACCCCCACTCCAAAACCGCATAGCGATTATCAGAAAATTCCATGTTTACAAACAGCATGTCATCCTCGTCACCGAACTCCTCCCCCTGGTGCGCAACATTTCCGCCTGTCATGGTAACTGTTTCCGGCATTCCGCCCATGAGGAACTGTACACAGTCCAGCTCGTGAATGTGATGATACAGATGTCCCCCTGATTTTTCCCTTATCTTTTTCCAGGAGATTGACGGCTGCGGTTCTTCCCATCCGTTTCTGGCAGAATGGCAGTACAGGACTTTTCCGATCACTCCGTCGTTGATCAATTTTTTCGCATGACGCACACCCCGGAAGAAATTCATGACATGGCCCGCCATAAACGGTAAACACCGTGCTGCTGACACGCTTTTACCATCTCGTCACAGT
>ENA-OQCW01000868-OQCW01000868.1-human-gut-metagenome-genome-assembly--contig:-NODE-868-length-14454-cov-2.465066_pt1 | contig 14454 bp, 20 predicted proteins | sample MGYA00242767_ERZ504593 | MGnify/ENA primary metagenome ERZ504593 (study PRJEB26092, sample SAMD00036307) | human gut metagenome | host: Homo sapiens | study: EMG produced TPA metagenomics assembly of... | reverse complement strand
AGGACAATATCCGCCGCTTCTATTGCCGCATCTGAACCAAGCGCTCCCATAGCTATCCCCACATCTGCCCTTGCAAGCACTGGAGCATCATTGATGCCGTCTCCCACTGCTGCAAGACATTCAGTATCATCCTGCATATCTAAAAACTCTTCCAGCCGTTTCACCTTGTCCTCTGGGAGTTGATTTGCATAATAGTAGTCTAATTCCAGTTCCTCAGCCACTTCTTTTCCAGTAAACTGAGTATCTCCCGTGACCATCACAGTGACTGCCTGACAATGCCTTTTTCAGATACACAAGCATCTCTTTAACATCTTTTTTCACTTTATCAGAAATAACGATATATCCTGAATATTTTCCACCAACTGCAATGTAGATTACACTTCCTGATTTGTGTACTTCCTGAAACTGGATTCCTCTTTCTTTCATCAATCTCGCATTTCCAAGATATACTTTCTTGCCCTCATAAACTGCTGTCAATCCATACCCCGGAATCTCCTCCATCGCAGTCATACGTGCTTTTTCAAGTTCTTTTCCATAAGCATTTTTTAACGAAATCGCAATCGGATGGTTTGAATAGCTTTCCACATAAGTTGCAATCTCTAACAATTTTACCTCTGATATTCCCTCTGCATGTATTTCCTGCACTTCAAAAACACCTTCTGTCAATGTTCCTGTCTTATCGAATAAAAATGTATTCACCTTCGCCAATAGCTCCAGATACACGCCACCTTTTTACGATCACACCATTTTTTCGCCGCTGAAAGAATCCCTCCTAAAAATGCTGTGGATACAGACATCCCAATCGCACATGGGCAGGCTGCCGCCAAAAATACAACAACGCTCTTCATCCCAGTCACATACTCATATGTCTTATCAAACAGACTTGGCAAAACAACAAGCATCGCTGCCGCCGCTAATACCAAACCCACATAAATCTGAATGTATCTTCGTACTTTGTGCTCACTTTCTGCCTTTTTCATATCTACATTTTCTACGATATTCAAGATTCTTGACACCGTAGAATCATCATATGTATGAAGCACTTTGACTTCTATGGCGCCTGTCAGATTCAGACTTCCACTATATACAATTCCGCCCGGCTCTTCCTCACGCGGAATTGCCTCTCCCGTAATCATCTGTGTATCAAGCGAAGTTGTCCCCGAAACGACTATCCCATCTACCGGAACTCGTTCGCCCGGTCTGATCAAGATTCTGTCGTCCTTTTCAAGCTCTGACGGCTCTACCTGTATTTCTTCCCCATCTACCAGTTTATTTGCAAGGATTGCATGTACATCGATGAGTTCTCTGATTCTTCGTTTGGAGCGATCTATTGTGATCATCTCGATCAGATGTCCAACCTGAAAAATCAAGATCACCGACCACTGCCTCCACATAATATCCAACGGCAAACGCACAAATTGATAGTGATTACAAGCAGCACATTCCCATCCAGAAAAATTTTCTCCAAAAAATGTTCGCAATCTTCTGAACACACTGTACCCAGCCAGTAGGTACGCTGCAAAAAAAGCAGCCAAACGCAATGTCCGACGGCAAATGATAACTTCTGCTCAGCCAGACACTTCCCAAATACAACAAAAGTCCGCACACTGTCATGTACACATTATTACGTATTCTTTCCTTCATAACCTGCCCTCATCAAACAGCCTCTACTCTATTATATGCTCTATTCCCTGATTCAAAATGCTCTGTATATGCCCGTCTGCCAGCGAGTAAAACACCGTCTTTCCTTCTCTTCATGTTCTTTACTAACTTCATCTGTTTTAATATTCTCAGTTGATGTGATCACCTGCAGATTGAGTCATTCCCACAACTTCTGCCAATCACACACACACAACTCTGCCTGTAAATAACACACATAAAATTTTATTCTCGTCATATCTCCAAATACTTTGAAGAAATCTGACAATTCTCGTATCGTCTCTTCTTTCGGCATTCCGTCTTCAATCTGGTGTACCAGACATGTCATGCAAATGTCCTTGTCCCGCTAACATTCTATTTCCGACTTTTTCCATATCTTACTCCTTTCATATGACTCGACATTCATAGAACAATTATGAATGATGTACTCTGTTTGGTCAATACTTTCCTGCAAAATCAAGTACGACTGTTCCCCTTACTCACCGCAGGACAACAGCCGCACTTCTTTTATTTCTTATATAAAATTCGGATGGAATTTAATACACAGAGCATCGCAACTCCTGTATCAGCAAACACTGCCAGCCACATATTTGCAAATCCCATAAGTCCAAGTATCATTACCAGAGCTTTCACAATCAGCGCAAACACAACATTTTGCATGGCAATCGCTCCGGTCGCTTTTGCAATTGCAACAGATTGCGGAATCGCTTCCATCGAAGATGTCATAAACACCACATCCGCCGCTTCAATCGCAGCATCCGCTCCGCTTCCCATCGCGGCTCCGACATCTGCTCCAGCCAGCACCGGCGCATCATTGATTCCATCTCCAACAAAACATAACAGCTCCGTTCTTTTGACGTATCTCCTTAATTTCTCTACTTTATCCTCTGGCAAAAGCTGTGCGTACACTTCTTCTACACCTGCCTTTTTGGCTATGGCATCTGCACTTGTTTTGGCATCTCCTGTAAGCATTGCTGTTCGAAGTCCGTATTTTTTCATCTTTCTGATTGCACTAACGGAATCTTCTTTCAAAGTGTCCGCAATGACAAGATATCCTGCCAGCTCTCCATTTATCGCGACAAATACTTCAGTTCCATAGACATTACTCTCCATCATTTGCACATTCACATGATGCATTTCTAAAAGGGTTCTGTTTCCGCATAGCACCTCGCCTAGTTTCATTTGCGCGCGGATTCCCTTTCCTGATATTTCTTCCACTTTTGATGGGCGTTCCAATTTTACAAAACGTTTTTTTTGCTTCCTCCACAATACTGTTCCCAATCGGATGCGTGGATGTACTCTCACATCCTGCTGCAACTGCTAAGAGTTCTTCTTCCTTCCATGCCCCCAATGAAATACACTTCTGCACTTCAAAATTTCCTTTTGTAATAGTCCCTGTCTTATCCATGACAACTGCCTTGACCTCTTTTAACGCCTCCAAAGCAATGCCGCCTTTAAAAAGAATTCCCTTTTTAGATCCCGCGCCAATTCCTGAGAAAAATGCAAGCGGCACACTCAATACGAGCGCACATGGACAGCTTATAACGAGAAATGTGATTGCTGTATAAATCCAGAATTTCCAATCTCCCGTAATCAGTGAAGGGATAATTGCAGTTCCCAATGCCAAGATTACTACAAATGGCGTGTATACCCTTGCAAATCTTGTAATAAATCGGTCTATCTTCGGCTTGCTTGCCGCCGCATTTTCGACAGACTGCAGAATTCGTGTAACCATAGAGTCACCAAGTGTCTTTTCTACCCGAACCTTTAACATTCCGGAAGTGTTTACACAGCCTGAGATCACCCGGTCTCCTTCACCTGCTTTTACCGGAACCGGTTCACCTGTCACTGGTGCTGTATCAATGCGGCTCTCACCGCTTAAAATTACTCCATCAAGCGGAATTCGGTCTCCAACTCTTACAAGGAGAATATCTCCGATCTGAGCTTCCTCTGCCGGAATCACTTCCACCTCATCTCCATGAAGAAGGTTTACAACCTCTGGTCTCATATCAACCGCATCCATAATCTGTCCACGGCTCTTTTCCACTGCAATATCTTCAAACAACTCTCCACACCGGTAAAACAGCATCACACCTACCGCCTCAGCAAAATCTCCAATCGCAAAGGCTGCCAGCGTCGCAATACTCATCAAAAAGTTTTCATCAAACACGTGTCCCTTCTTCAGATTCTTCGCTGCCTGTAATACAATTCTCCCACCAAGAATCAGATAGGCTATAACAAATCCAATTGATGTCACTGTCGGATAAGAATCCTCAAATATCATCCCTGCTGTAAACAATACTGCACCCGCAAGGATACCTATTATCGCTTTTTGGTTCTCCTCCTGTTTTTCTTTGTGTACTTTTGACTCTTTTGATTTTACCACCACCTCAGACTCTATCGATGCACAAATTTCCTGCAGTATCGGAAGAAGATCCTCTTGATGATTCGACGCAACTTTCAACTGCTTTGTCGCAAATGTTATCACCGCATCTTCCACTTCCGGCAATTCCTTAATCTTTCTCTCCATCTTCGCCGCACAGTTTGCACAGCCAAGATTTTCTAAGATATATACTTTTTGCTTCGCATCTGATTGAACATGCGAATGACTCTCTTTGTCACCACTCCCATATTCATGGTCATGCCCGCATCCACAGACTTCGTGCTCATGGTCATGCCCACATCCATAAGCTTCATGGTTATGATGATGTTTCTCTTTATGTTCTTCATGATTCTGTTTCATCTTTCTACCTCCTCATATGAGCGATTGTTCATATGTTCATATAACCATATTTTATGTGAAATGTCAAGACATCAATTAAAAAAATAGTTGAAACATACGCTTCCCATTCGTATATCTCAACTTTTATTCTACGTTACATCTCTTTTCTCTACAATTCATCAATCTGCCAGTCGATCGGTTCCACTCCATTCGCCTCAAGGAATTGATTCGTCTTACTGAATGGTCTGCTTCCAAAAAAACCACGGTAAGAAGACAGTGGACTTGGATGTGGAGCTTCCAATATCAGATGCTTTGGGTTATTCAACATCGCTTTTTTCATCTGAGCCGGTCTTCCCCACAAAATAAACACAATCGGTCGATCCTGTGTATTCAACACACGGATTGCTGCATCTGTAAACTCTTCCCAGCCGATTCCTCTGTGGGAATTTGCCTGATGTGCCCGCACAGTCAAAACAGTATTGAGCATTAACACTCCCTGTTTCGCCCATTTCACAAGGTATCCGTGGCCAGGAATCGTGCACCCCAAATCATCCTGCAGTTCTTTGTAAATATTTACAAGCGATGGTGGTATCTCCACCTCCGGCTTTACCGAAAAGCAAAGTCCATGCGCCTGATTATTTCCATGATACGGATCCTGTCCTAAGATAACCACTTTCACATCTTTTAAAGGTGTCAGATGAAATGCGTTAAATATGTCATTTGCCGGTGGAAATATCAATCTCGTCCGATACTCTTCGTTCACCTTCTCAAACAGCTGCTTATAATAGTCCTTTTTTGAATTCATCCTTTAATGCTTCCTGCCAATCTCCGTTGATTGCCGCCATCTTTTCTTCCTCCTTACATTCTGACTGAAACGCCTTTCTCTCGCAAGTATTGTTTGACTTCTTTGATCTCTAATTCTTTAAAATGGAATAGAGATGCTGCAAGCGCCGCATCTGCCTTTCCTTCCGTCAACGCCTCATAAAAATGTTCCAGCGTTCCTGCACCGCCTGATGCGATGACCGGAATCGATACTGCTTCCGCAATCGCTCTTGTCAACTCCAGGTCATACCCTGCCTTTGTTCCATCTCCATCCATACTCGTTAAAAGAATCTCTCCCGCTCCGAGCGCATCCACTTTTTTTGCCCACTCAACCGCGTCGATACCGACATCGACTCTTCCACCATTTTTATAGATGTTCCATCCGGTTCCATCCGCTCTTTTCTTCGCATCAATTGCGACAACCACACACTGACTGCCGAATTTTTCTGCCGCTTCCCGTATCAGCTCTGGACGATTGATCGCAGATGAATTGATTGAAATCTTATCCGCTCCTTCCCGCAAAAGTACTTTAAAATCTTCTACCGTCCGGATTCCTCCGCCAACTGTAAAAGGAATAAATACATTGGCAGCCACTTTCCGCACCATATCGACAACAGTTTTTCTCTCATCTGACGATGCTGTGATATCCAAAAATACAATCTCATCTGCCCCTGCTGCATCATATGCCTTCGCAATCTCAACCGGGTCACCCGCATCTATCAAATCCACAAAATTAACTCCTTTCACCACGCGCCCATTGTGCACATCCAGACAAGGGATTATTCTTTTCGTAAACATCTCTCTTCCTCCTAGCTAAGCTCTACAAAATTTTTCAAAATCTGAAGTCCCACATCACTGCTTTTTTCCGGATGAAACTGGCATGCAAACACATTATCCATTTCCACAGATGCATGGATGTGCGCACCGTATTCTGTCGTCGCCTTCACAATTTGTTCCTCCTTGGCTTTTAGGTAATAAGAATGCACAAAATATACATATGCGTCCTGTTCAATTCCCCGAAAGAGTCTTCCGTCATTCTGAAGATGCAAAGAGTTCCATCCCATATGCGGAATCTTAAACCCTTCTTGATCCGGAATTCTGCAAACCTCTCCTTTTAAAATTCCAAGTCCTTTCACGCCTTCCGATTCGTCACTTTTTTCAAACAACAACTGCAGACCAAGACAAATCCCTAAAAAAGGAATCCTTTTTTCCACCACCTGCTCAATAACCTCCACCAAACCATACTCATCCAGATTCTTCATTGCATCTCCAAATGCTCCGACTCCAGGCAGAATCACTTTATCTGCAGCTAAAATCTGCTGTTTCTCGCGTGTGATCACAACATCCTGCCCCAGCTTCTGTAATGCTTTTTCTACGCTTTTTATATTCCCCGCATCATAATCAATAATCGCTATCATATCACTTGTGCCCTCCTCTATTTTGCAGATAATTCAAACCAGAATTCCACTCCGTTTTCATAGTTGTTCACTCCATACTCATGATGGAACGATTCCATAATCGCCTTAACAATAGAAAGTCCGATTCCATTACCACCATATTCTCTTGTGTGCGCTTTATCCACTTTGTAGAATTTATCCCAAATATGCCCGATATCCTCCTTTGGAATCTGTTTTCCGGTATTGAACACCGAAACTCTCGTCGTATCCGGCTCTTCTCCTTTTGAAATGCGAATGTCAATCAGCATCTGCCCCTCTACATGATTCAATGCATTACTCACATAGTTTCGAATAACCTGCTCTGCCTTGAACTCATCCGCCCAGACATACGCAGGTTCATTCTGCGTAAAATGCACTGTGGCATTCTTCTGCTGTATCAGTATCTCACAGCTTTGCACTACTCCGCGAATCAGCTCCGCGATGTCAAAGCGCTCAAAAGACACTTCCTCTTCTCCAAATTCCAGTTGGTTCAATGTCAGCAGATTTTTCACCATGAGGTTCATCTTTCCTGCTTCGTCCATAATCACGTCACAATAAAACGCCCGGCTCTCCGGATTATCCGAAATCCCCTCTTTTAGTCCTTCCGCATACCCCTGTATCAAAGCAATTGGTGTCTTTAATTCGTGGGAGACATTTCCAAGAAATTCATTTCGCATATTTTCCATTTTTTCTTTTTTCTCAATATCTTTTTGCAACTCATAATTGGCTTTTTTCAGCATTGAAATGGTCTGTTCCAATTTTTCTGACATAGCATTAAAGTTCTCTCCAAGAACTCCGATCTCATTATCTCCGCCGCTTGTATATTTCGCATCAAAATCCAAATCTGCCATTCTCTGTGACAGAACCGCCAGTTCCATGATCGGATCCGCAATCCTTTTCGAAAAATACCACACCAAAACAGTGCTGATCAGTACAACTACAACCACGATGTAAGATAGAAATTCATTCGAAAGCGCCACGCTTTCCCGAATACTCTCCAAAGGACTCCTTAGAATAAATGTGCTTCCATCCTCCAAATATCCCCACATCTCTATATATTCATAACCACTTTGCACATCTTTTGCACTGTGAATCTGATAGGTATCGCTCTCCTTTAAAAGCGTTCCTCTTTCCTGATTTCTCCCCAACATATAGCCAATCAGCTGCATAACAAGCTCATTGCTTTTCTGCTCATTTTGGGCAATAGAAAGACGAATCTTCTCTTTTCCAGAGACGACCGCAAGCGTAATATTACCAACCTCAACCATCTCACTCAATTTTTCTACCGTGCTGTCAGATGTCAATGTTCCCTTTTCCGAAGCCGTTTTTAGCTTTTCATATACCTCCGTCAAACTCGCCTGTTTGTTTAAAATATAATACTGACCAAGAAATTTTGCATTCACTCCAAGCGAAATCAGGAGAATTGCCACTACCAATCCGATAAAGATCACCGAAATCTGCCGTTTAATCGACCCACGCATTATTCCACCTCAAACTTATATCCCATCCCCCATATCGTCTTGATATAGTTTCCTTTTTCTCCCAGTTTGCTTCTTAATTTTTTTACATGCGTATCAATTGTACGAGCATCTCCAAAGTAATCATAATCCCACACATTGTTCAGTATCTTCTCTCTGGACAATGCCATCTTTTGATTCTCCACAAAATAAGTCAAAAGTTCAAACTCCTTCACACTCAGCTCAATCGGTACATCATCAATCTTCACAAGGTGCGCTGCTTTATCAATCACGATTCCTCCCGCATCAATCAAATCCTCCGAAACCGCTGAACCTCCTCGTTTTAAAATCGCATTCACACGTGCAACCAAAATTTTCGGACTAAACGGTTTTGAAATATATTCATCTACCCCAAGTTCAAACCCTTGCAGCTCATCCCGTTCTTCCCCCCGTGCCGTCAGCATGATAATCGGAACCTGAGACAATGCACGAACTTCTCTGCACACCTGCCATCCATCCATTCTAGGCATCATCACGTCCAATATAATCAAAGAGATGTCTTTATTTTCATAAAAAATATCCATTGCTTCCATTCCATCAACAGCTTCTATGATAGTGTGCCCCTCTCTTTCCAAAAAATTCTTTTACCAGTTTTCTCATTCTGCTCTCATCATCTACAACCAATATTTTCAATTTTTCCATATATTTTCACCTCGTTTAATGTTCTCTTTTCATCATAGCAAAGATTTATGTCAACTTTGTGAAACAAAAATGACAGTCAGAAAACTCCGTTTTTTTAGTTTTCCAACTGTCACTCGCCCTTCACTTTATTTTATACCCTCGGTAGGAACACAGAAAACATCGTTCCTTTTCCAACAATTGAAGACACTTTGATATACCCACATTGTTCTCGTATAATATGTCTTGCAATATAAAGTCCGATTCCAAGACCTTCTTGCTCTTTTGCCTCTTTTGTACGATAAAATTTCTTAAAAATTGCCTCTGTCTCTGTGTAATCAATTCCGATTCCATTATCAGTAATATCTATTTTTGCATACATATCATACTGCATCACGTTTACTTTTACCATCGAGTTCTCTTTTGAATACTTAATCGCATTCTCCAAAATATTCGAAATAGCTACAAGTGTCCAAGGATAGTCAAACACTGCCTGAATCTTTTTCTTCTTATATTGAATTGCAATTCCTTTTTTCTCTGCCAAAGGAAGTAATTCCTGACTTACTTCACACAAAAGATTCCCGATATTCTGTGACTTAGGCTTAATTGAATTCAGACCACTCTCCAGCACAGATATCTTCACCAATGCTTCCAACATCGTATTCAGTCTCTCTCCCTGTGTACTGATGCGCTCCGCAATCTTTCTAGTATCATCCGAAAGATCTTTCTGATCAAGCAACATATCTGAATACATCTTCACATCTGCAAGCGGTGCCTGTGTCTGAAATGCAACTTCTGCAATTAAAGATTTGATTCTGTCTTTTTTCTCTTTTACACGTCTGTTCCTGACAATACAAATCTTTAGATATTGATTCATCTTGACTTCCAAATCTGAAAAAACAGATCCATCCGGTCTTTTTGATTTTAATGTACCTTTTGTCGCATCATCAATCATCGTTGTCAGATTTTCAATCAACGTTTTCGTGCTTTTTCGTTGTAAAAATATAATCAACACACAAATCACAACTACTACCTGAGCAATTGCAATAGCTATAATACTTATCTTATCCATTTATCCTAATACCCCTTTTTTAATTTTCCCCTGTTAAAAATTATAACACTACTTCCAAACATATGCAAATAAAACCTCAGCATATGCTGAGGTTTTGAAATGGACCTGAGGGGAATCGAACCCCTGTCCGAAAGCCCTTCCATCGAGGCATCTCCCATCACAGTCATTATTTTGACATTCCCTCCATCAGACGCCTAATGACAGGCTTCTGATCTCAGTAGCTTCATAAATTCTTCCATCCCCTCAAAGCTTTGGAAACGAAGTGCCTCACCTCATTGAAGCCGGTGACTTAAGCAGTGAGTGACTTAAGGCCGACTGCTGCAACTAGGCAGCGTACGCTAAATTTTCGTCTGCGTTTAATTTTAAAGTACGGATTGTTATGCGGTCCCGCCCCGCAGATGGCTTCCCAAACTTCTGAACCCCCGTCGAAACCAGTACAAGCCCTAATTCAGCATTGTCGTGGTTCGCAAACGTAGTATTCATTATATGCCACCTTTTTTTACCTTGTCAAGGCTGGATACAATAATCCTTCCTATCTCACCCCAAATTTATAAACCGTAGCCGTGTCATACGCCTCACCTGCACGACAGATTGGGCTTACAAAATTCTCATGATTCACTGCATCCGGGAAATACTGTGTCTCAAAACAGACTGCGTGGCGTTTTTGATAGATTGCACCCTCTTTTCCACACTCATCCTCTACAAAATTGGCTGTATACATCTGCACTCCAGGAAGGTCTGTATACACTTCCATCTCAATCCCCGTTTTATCAGAATAAAGTGTTGCAACCTTTCCAACTCCGTCACGTGGCTTTAACACCCAGTTATGGTCATATCCATTTCCGAAATTCAATGCCTCATAATCTTCTTCAATATCTCTTCCAATCGTCTTTGGCACACGAAAATCCATTGGTGTCCCGTCTACGGAAACGATCTCTCCGGTTGGAATCGACGTTGCATCCGCTCTCGTGTAAGCATCCGCATCAATCCATACTTCTTGATCTAACACCAAACCGGATTTATGTCCGGACAGATTAAAATAACTATGATTTGTCATATGATGATCGTATCTTTTGTCGGCACTCCATGATACTGAACTTTTATTTCATTGTCATCTGTCAACGTATAAGTCACTTCAATGTCTAATTCACCCGGATAATTCTGATCGCCATCCGGACTGTGCAATGCGAATGTAATGCTGTTCTCCGTCTGTTCTTTCACTTTCCACACACGAAAACTATAAAAATCCAACCCGCTGTGAAGATTGTTTTCACCGTCATTTTTATCCAGATTATATTTTTTCCCATTCAGCACAAATGATGCACCACCGATGCGGTTCGCGCTCCGGCCCACCGTAGCTCCAAAAAAAGTAGCTCCTTCTTCATATTGCTCTGCCGTGTCATATCCAAGTACACATCACAGAGACTGCCATCCCTGTCCGGCACAAGGACCGCATGGAGCGTTGCCCCCAGATCAGTCACCCCGATCATCATGCCGTTCTTGTTCGTAAATGTATATAATAAAGCAGCATCACCTTTGCTGTTCGCTCCAAATGCTCTCTGTTCCATTCTGTTCTCATCCTCTCCAAATGCCTACAGTGTCTCTATGAACCGTTTGAATGCAATTCTTCCCTCTTCTGTACATTTATAGACACCTGCATCTTCCAAAACATTGGTAAATACAATTCCAACTTCTTTTTCCAAAATTTCCATTACATTTTCCTTTGTAAATCCGTCATATTTTCCTCGGAATGTCTCTACCCAGTCTGCATGTTTTTCAATCTTTTCATTCTCTCTGATATTTTTGCCTTCCACAAGATAATCTGCAAGGATTTCCATCTCTTCTTTCAGACGAGACGGAAGCACTGCAAGTCCCATTACCTCGATCAGACCAATGTTCTCTTTTTTTGATATTATGCCACTGTGCATGTGGATGATATACTCCAAGCGGATGCTCTTCTGTTGTAATATTGTTGCGGAGCGCAAGATCCAGCTCATATGTATCCCCAACTTTTCTTGCGATTGGAGTGATCGTGTTGTGTGGCTCTCCATCTGTGTTCGCAAATACAAACGCCGCTTCGTCTGTGTATCCTCGCCATGCATCTAAAATGTGTGCTCCGAGTTCAATTAAACGCGACTCATCTGTACTTCTCAATCTCAATACAGACAATGGCCATTTTACAATTCCAACTTCTACATCTTCAAAGTTTTTGATTGTAAATGTCTCTTCCATCGGCGCTTTTGCCATTGCAAATGTATAATTTCCTCCCTGGAAATGGTCATGACTCAAGATAGAGCCTCCTACAATCGGAAGGTCTGCGTTTGATCCCAGAAAATAATGTGGGAACAATTTTACAAAATCAAATAATTTTACAAATGTCTGTTTTTCAATTTTCATCGGCGTATGCTCACCATTAAATACGATACAGTGTTCATTATAATATACATATGGCGAATACTGGAATCCCCATGCGCTGTCATTCACTGTGATCGGGATAATACGGTGGTTTTCTCTCGCCGGATGGTTCACACGACCTGCATATCCTTCATTCTCCACACAGAGCTGACATTTTGGATAACTACTTGCCTTTGCATTCTTCGCAGCCGCAATCGCCTTTGGATCTTTCTCCGGTTTTGATAAGTTGATTGTGATATCAATCTCACCATAAGCGCTGTCCACTTTCCATTTGCGGTCTTTTTTCACTCGGTAGCGACGGATATAATCGCTGTCCTGACTCAATTTGTAGAAATAGTCTGTCGCCTCTTTTGGAGAAACCTCATATCTTTTTGCAAACTCAGCCTGTACCTGTGCCGGGCGTGGTGTCAGACAGTTCATAATCTTTGTGTCAAACAGGTCTCTGTACACAATGCTGTCTTCAATAATTCCCCTTTTACATGCCTCATCAAGCAACCCTGCCAGAACCGTTTCAAGTTCAATTGTCTCATCATGAATATCCGTATCTTCATAGTTTTCTTCGTGAAAAAGATCCAACAACAGATTCGTTGTATAAATACGTTCGCACTCCGGCGTCAATCCTGTGTCAATTCCATACTGTACTAATTTTTAATATTTCAAATAACATTTTTTCTCTCCTGCTTATTTAAAATTTTTGCTCCATCTCCGATGTCTACTACATAAAATTCCGCTTTGTGTCCCACTCTCTCCTCATACTGTGCTCCGACAGTCTCGATGAAATGATCCACTGCATCATTTTTCACAATACTTACTGTACATCCGCCGAATCCGCCTCCTGTGATACGTGATCCGATCACGCCCTCGATTGACCATGCGAGATCCACCAAAATATCAATCTCTTCACAAGATACCTCATAATCATCTCGAAGCGATACATGAGATGCATTCATCAGCTTTCCAAACGTCTCAATATCATCTGCTTTGAGCGCTTCTACCGCCTTGATCGTTCTTCGGTTCTCATACACTGCATGCTTTGCTCTTTTCTGTCTGATCTCAGACTGGATTGCATCTTTATGCGCCTCGAATTCCTCCTCTGTCAGATCACCAAGTGTCTGGATATCCAACACTTTCTGCAGTTCTTTTAAGGCAGTCTCACATTCATTTCTTCTGTCATTGTATGCAGAGTCCACAAGGCTGTGTTTTACTTTACTGTTTACAATTACAATTTTTGCATCTTCAAGCACAACCGGTGCATATTCATACTGCAGCGTATTGGTATCCAGGAAAATGGCATTGTCTTTCTTTCCCATCGCGCTTGCAAACTGATCCATAATTCCACAGTTGCAGCCATTAAAGTTATTTTCTGAATACTGCCCAATCTGCGCGATCTCAACCATCGTCAAGTCGTCAAATGCAAACATATCCTTCAAAAGCACTCCTGTCAGAACTTCCAACGATGCAGATGAAGAAAGCCCTGAGCCGTTCGGAATATTTCCGTAAATCAGAATATCAAGTCCGTTTGTAAGCTTATATCCACGTTTTTCAAAATGTCCACATAACTCCTTTCGGATAATTCGTCCATCCTGCTGCCTCTGACGGAACCAGATCATTCAGGCTTGACTCGATCACACCGAGAGATTCAAAATTCGCAGAGTACAGTCGCAGCCTGTCATCTTCTCTCTTTCTTGCAATCGCATATGTACCTAATGTCAACGCACACGGAAACACATGCCCTCCGTTGTAGTCTGTGTGTTCCCCGATCAGATTCACACGCCCCGGTGCAAAATACGCCCGGATATCCCCCTTCTGGTCCAAATAATTGTTTGAATTGTTCTACCAGTCTCGCTTTCATTCTTCTTCTCCTTTTTTATTTTAATATTTTTGTTTTAAAACACCTTATTTGTTATTTATTATATCACATTTTCCTATACTGTAAAGCTTTAATAACTCAATTTTAGAACAATATCCTGTGATAATCTCAAAGCCGTCCCCAAATATATTAATTCCGCCTTTGTGTGCTGCATCCTCCTTAATTCCGATCTTCACCGAAATATAATCCTTGTCAGAAAGGTTGTATTTTCCAGTCCGGCATCAGAAATCTTTTCACCGTCCAGAAAGCTTCCGTCCTTTTTTACACACCAATTCTTTAACATGCCATATCTGGGTCTTATCCGATGACCACCATGCCGGATT
>ENA-OQCW01000867-OQCW01000867.1-human-gut-metagenome-genome-assembly--contig:-NODE-867-length-14457-cov-1.564829_pt1 | contig 14457 bp, 21 predicted proteins | sample MGYA00242767_ERZ504593 | MGnify/ENA primary metagenome ERZ504593 (study PRJEB26092, sample SAMD00036307) | human gut metagenome | host: Homo sapiens | study: EMG produced TPA metagenomics assembly of... | reverse complement strand
ATAGCGGGAGATGCGGAGATTACCATAGAGGTCAATCCCGGCACCCTGCTTCAGAACAAGCTTCACATCTACCGTGCGGCGGGAATCAACCGGCTGAGCATCGGCCTTCAGTCCGCGGACAACCAGGAACTTAAGGACCTGGGGAGAATCCATACCTTTGAGGAATTCCTGAAAACGCTACCAGTGCGCCCGCATGGCCGGATTCACCAACGTGAATGTGGACCTGATGAGCAGCATTCCGGGCCAGACACTGGAGAGCTGGAAGAATACCCTTAAGAAGGTGACCATGCTGAAACCGGAGCACATATCCGCATACAGCCTTATTGTGGAGGAGGGAACACCCTTCTGGGACCGTTACGGAAAGCGGGAAGGGGAGGAGACCGGCCTTAAAAGCAGATGATGTCTGTTTTCTGCACCCGCGGGGCGGCGGCCAAACAGAGCAGGCTCCTCTTCCCAGAAAAATGAGCGGCCCTTTTAGTCCCGCCCTTCCGGACGAGGACACAGAGAACCGCATCTATCATTTTACCAGGACCTTTCTGGCTGAGCAGGGGTATGGCCGTTACGAGATATCCAATTACGCCAAGCCCGGCAGGGAGTGCCTGCACAACACCGGTTACTGGAGGGAAGTACCTTATCTGGGCCTGGGTCTGGGAGCATCCTCCTGCATAAACGGAACACGTTTTTCCAATGAACGGGATTTGGACACCTATCTGCACCTGGATTTTTCCGAAGAAGGCGGATCCTCAGCCCTTGCCCTTCTCAGAGGCCCTGTGGAGGAGCTGACCAGGGAAGCCCAGATGGAGGAATTCATGTTCCTGGGGCTTCGCATGACAAAGGGCATATCAGAGATAGACTTCGTATCCATGTTCGGGGTCAAAATAGAAGGCGTATACGGGCCTGTAATAGAGCGTCTCATTGGGGACGGACTTTTAAAGCGCGAGGGTGTCTGGATATCCCTGACCGAGTGGGGAATGGATGTAAGCAACTTTGTACTCAGTGAATTTCTTCTCTAAAGCGTGTCGGCAGGAACTGCTCAGACACGCTCTGAGCCAGCAAACCATTATCATTTAAACCAGGAGATTAATATGCCGGATAAACCAACCATACGTGAAACCGTAAGAAAAAACTGGAAGAGCTGTCAGACCCGGAATACCGGGAATTCCACAGCCGGCTTCTGCCGGGAATCACCGGCATCATGGGAGTGCGCACGCCGGAACTCCGTGGTATCGCGAAAGACCTGAAAAAAGCGGATGGCAGGAGTACATAAAAGAGGTATCGTGTGCCTGGAAGGAAAAGGGCCAGGGAGCAGACGGCGTTCTCTACGACGAAATGATAATCTGGGGGCTGTGTATCTGCGGAGGCTGCCGTGACTGGGACACGGCCGGGGAATACGTAACCGCCTTTGTCCCGGCCATCAATAACTGGGCAGTGTGCGATATATTCTGCGGCTCCCTTAAAATCACCGGCCGTTACAGGGAAGAGGTCTGGCAGTTCATCCAGCCTTATTTCCAATCCGGCAGGGAATACGACCTGCGTTTCGGAACCGTCATGCTGTTATCCCATTACACAGACCAGGACTATCTGGACCGCGCCCTAAAACTGCTGGACCGCGTCCGTCATCCGGGTTACTATGCCAAAATGGCCGTGGCCTGGGCTGTCTCCGTCTATTTCGTCAAATTCCCGGACCAGGTAATGGAATATCTGAAGCAGAGCAGCCTGGACGACTGGACCTACAATAAAGCGCTCCAGAAAATCACAGAGTCCTTCCGCGTGGACAAAGAAACAAAGAAGCTGGTGCGGCAGATGCGAAGGGGGCGCTGACACCCCCTTGTCCTCTCCAAAAACTTGTGCTACAATCAAACTGATACTCAGAAAAGTCAGTATATTTACGGATAAACCGGAGTTGTTGTCTCAACAATTGGAGAAAGGAGCATTTTTATGGGGAATCTGATTAACAGGACCATCGGGGAATTTAAGGTACAGGCGTTTTATCAGGGGAAGTTCATGGATGTGACCAGGGAGGACACCCTGGGGCACTGGTCTGTATTTTTTTTCTACCCGGCTGATTTTACCTTTGTGTGTCCCACGGAGTTAGGGGACCTGGCTGATTTTTATGAGGAATTCAAGGAAGCCGGGTGTGAAATTTACTCGGTGTCGGAGGATACCCATTTTGTCCATAAGGCATGGGCGGATGCCTCGGATACCATCAAAAAAATACAGTATCCCATGCTGGGAGACCCGGCCGGGAAGCTGGCCAGGGAGTTCGGCGTGCTGGATGAGGAAGCCGGCCAGGCATTTCGGGGAACCTTTATCCTGAATCCGGAAGGTAAGATTAAGGCGTATGAGATTCATGACATGGGAATCGGCCGGAACGCCCAGGAGCTGCTGCGCAAGGTTCAGGCTGCCCGGTTTGTGGAGGAACATGGAGATCAGGTATGTCCTGCAAAGTGGAAACCGGGAGAAGAGACGCTGACACCCAGCCTGGATTTGGTGGGAATGCTGTAGGGAGGTGGATGTTACGATTGATTTAAATACGATTCCCGAAGAAAGCAGTCTGGTGGACCAGGGGCTTAAGACGCAGCTGGCCGGTATCTTCGGCAGAATGGAGAAAAGAGTGACAATCAGGGCAGTGGTGGATCTGTCCGGGGAAAAGGACCGGGAGATGGCCTCCTTTCTCAGGGCAGTCGTCTCTGTAAGTCCTAACCTTGAGCTGGAGTTATACGGACCGGATGAGGCGGACCAGGTGCCGGAACTGAATACGGCGTGGCTGCCCGTAACAGGACTGTATAAGGATGGGGCCTACGGACGGGCTGCGTTTCACGGGGTGCCGGGAGGCAGGGAAATCAACTCCTTTGTGCTGGCTGTCTATAACCTGGCAGGGCCGGGACAGGAGGTGGCGAAGGGTACCAGAAAGAAAATCCAACGGCTGGACAAGAAGACAAATATCAAGATCTGCCGTGTCCCTTGCCTGCCATCACTGTCCTTTGGTAGTGACAGCCTGCCAGCAGATTGCGTTCCTGAATCCGAATATTGAGGCTGAAATGATTGACGCGGCCCTTTATGAGGACCTGGTAGCCCAATATGATATTAAGCGGGTGCCTATGATGATTCTAAATGACAGCAGGATTGTGATGGGAAGCAAGACCATAGACGAAATCGTCACCTTGTTAAAATAATAACTAAAAAATGGTAAAACTCCATTAAAAACTTGTTAAATACTAATAAAAAAAGTGCTCAAATTGATAAAAAATTGTACATTATGTGAGAAAAGAAAATCCTCTATTGAATTTGTATGTGCAATGTGCTATATTGAAAACAGATAAAGACAGACGAATAAAGTTGCTGAGATGATGAGAGCATAGTGAAACGACAGAAATGTTGATTTAGAACTATGCTCTTTTTAGTGGTGGAAATTATGTGAGGGGGGATACCGATGAACCAGAAATTATATGACCTGATTGAAGCCAATCCGGTCATAGCAGCGGTGAAGGACATGGAGGGTCTTGACGCCTGCTGCCAGAGAGATGAGATTAAGGTGGTGTTCATCCTTTTTGGGGATATCTGCAATATCAGCGCCATCGTCGAACAGATTAAAGCGTCAGACAAAGTGGCCATGGTACATATTGACCTGATAACAGGACTCAGCAGCAAGGAGGTTGCTGTAGATTTCATCAGGAATAATACCAGTGCGGACGGAATCATCTCAACAAAGCCGGCCCTGATAAAACGGGCCAGAGAGCTGTCCTTGTATACCACGCTGCGGGTCTTTGTATTGGATTCCATGGCTTTTGAAAACATCGAGAAACAGATGAGCGTGGCCAGGCCCGACATCATAGAGATACTGCCGGGACTCATGCCCAAGGTGATACGCAGGGTGTGCAGACTGGTGAAGGTGCCTGTCATAGCGGGGGGACTTATATCAGACAAGGAGGACGTGATGGCAGCCCTGTCAGCCGGGGCCATATCCGTATCCACAACGAATCAGAAAGTATGGCTGATGTGAAATTAGAAACTTAAGTCCGCTCTCCTGGGGAAGGAGAATGGGTTTATGTATAAATGATACATATGGTATGTATCAGAACAACAAGAAGGAGGGTTTTTTATGGCAAAGTATGTAATGGCACTGGATTCGGGTACGACAAGCAACAGGTGTATCCTGTTCAATGAAAAGGGGGAAATGTGCAGTGTTGCTCAGAAGGAATTTACCCAGTACTTCCCGAAGCCAGGTTGGGTAGAGCATGATGCCAATGAAATCTGGTCCACACAGTTAGGCGTTGCAGTGGAGGCTATGTCCAAAATCGGGGCAACCGCAGAGGATATCGCGGCCATCGGCATCACCAACCAGCGTGAGACTACCATTGTATGGGATAAGGAGACTGGGGAGCCCGTATACCATGCAATCGTGTGGCAATGCCGCAGGACCTCCGAGTACTGCGATACACTGAAGGAGAAAGGATTGGTCGATACCTTCCGTGCCAAGACAGGACTTGTGATTGACGCTTAATTTCTCAGGAACAAAGCTGAGATGGATACTTGAGAATGTGGAAGGAGTCAGGGAACGCGCAGAAAAAGGGGAGCTGCTGTTCGGAACCGTGGAGACATGGCTGATCTGGAAACTGACCAAGGGAAGAGTACATGTAACCGATTATTCCAACGCATCACGCACCATGCTGTTCAACATCAATACATTAGAGTGGGATGATGAGATTCTGGCCGAGTTAAACATTCCGAAGTGCATGCTTCCGGAAGCAAAACCATCCAGTTTCGTATACGGTGAATCCGATCCGCAGTTCTTTGGCGGCCCAATCCCCATCGGCGGGGCGGCAGGCGACCAGCAGGCAGCGCTTTTCGGCCAGACCTGTTTCCAGCCCGGGGAGGCAAAGAATACCTACGGTGACAGGCTGCTTCCTGCTGATGAATACAGGGGAAAAGCCGGTGTTCTCTGACAACGGCCTACTGACTACCATTGCCTGGGGACTGGACGGAAAGGTGAACTACGCCCTGGAAGGATCCATCTTCGTGGCCGGAGCAGCTATCCAGTGGCTCCGGGACGAGATGCGTCTGATCGATTCCTCCGAGGATTCGGAATATATGGCAAATAAAGTGCCAGACACAAACGGCTGCTATGTGGTGCCGGCTTTCACGGGCCTTGGTGCGCCTCACTGGGATCCCTACGCCAGAGGAACCATTGTGGGCATTACCCAGGGAGTCAATAAATACCATGTCATCAGGGCTACCCTGGAATCCCTTGCCTATCAGGTCAATGACGTGCTGAAGGCTATGGAAGCGGATGCAGGCATTACCTTGAGCTCCCTCAAAGTGGACGGAGGAGCCAGCGCCAACAATTTCCTGATGCAGTCCCAGGCGGATATCAGCAATGCCCCTGTGAACCGGCCCAGATGTGTGGAGACCACGGCTATGGGGGCTGCCTATCTGGCCGGACTTGCCGTCGGATACTGGGAGAATAAGGAAGAAGTGCTGAAAAACTGGGCCAGTGACCGGATCTTTATGCCTCAGATCCCTGAGGAGGAGCGGGAGAATAAGATACAAGGATGGAATAAGGCGGTCCGCTATGCTTATCACTGGGCAAAGGATGAATAGTTGTGAAAATGTACAAAAAAATATTCTTTTGCTGGACAGATATAGCTAAATATACTAAAATAGATATATTAAGAGCTTAGCGCCGGAAATGTACAGTGCCCGCCTGATCCGGGAGAGAGGACATGCGGCGCGATATTTAAAGGACGGAGGTAGCATAGCATGAAACGAAATGTAATCGTAGGTCAGTCTGGCGGCCCTACAGCCGCCATCAATTCAAGTCTCGCGGGTGTATACCGCACGGCGAAGGACCGCGGGGCAAATAAAGTGTACGGAATGCTTCACGGCATACAGGGCCTTCTGCAGGAGAGGTATCTGGATCTGTCAGAGTATATCACCACAGAGCTGGACGCAGAACTTCTGAAGAGGACGCCTGCAGCTTTCCTCGGATCCTGCCGCTACAAACTGCCGGAGATTCATGAGGATAAAGCGGTGTACGAGAAAATTTTTTCTATTCTCGACAAGCTGGATATTGAGGCGTTTATCTATATCGGTGGAAATGACTCCATGGACACCATCAAGAAACTTTCCGACTACGCTATTGTGACGGGACACCCGACCCGTTTTATCGGATGCCCGAAGACCATTGACAACGACCTGGCTCTTACGGACCACACACCGGGCTACGGAAGCGCTGCAAAATACATCGGCACATCTGTGAAAGAGATCATCCGTGACAGCTTCTGTCTGGAGTACAGCAAAGGTCTTGTGAGTATTGTAGAGATTATGGGAAGAAATGCAGGCTGGCTGACCGGAGCTGCAGCTCTGGCAAAAGGCGAGGACTGCGAGGGCCCGGATCTGATCTATCTGCCGGAGATTTCCTTTGACCTGCATGCTTTCAGCGATAAGGTAAAAAAGCTTCTGTCAAAGAAACCTTCTGTTGTCGTTGCCGTTTCCGAAGGAATACGGACAGCTGACGGTACTTATGTGTGCGAGCTGGGCAGCAGCATAGATTTTGTGGATGCTTTCGGACACAAGCAGCTTTCCGGGACAGCTTCCTATCTGGCCAGCTTTATTGCGGGCGAGATCGGATGCAAGACCCGTGCTATCGAGCTGAGCAGTCTTCAGAGATCCGCTTCCCATGCGGCATCCAGGGTGGATATCCTGGAAGCCTATCAGGTAGGCGGTGCTGCAGTGAAAGCAGCGGACGAGGGAGATTCCGGAAAGATGGTTGTTCTGCAGAGACTTTCGGACGATCCATACCAGTGCGGCACGGAAGTAAAGGACGTGCATAAGATTGCCAACGATGAGAAACTGGTGCCAAGAGAATGGGTCAATGAGGAGGGCACAGGCGTGACAGACGAATTTGTTGCTTATGTGCGCCCACTGATCCAGGGAGATGTGTCACCCGTCATGGTAGACGGAATTCCGCGTCATCTCTTCCGGCCATATAATCTGTAGAGTATAAGTATATAGGATATCATAACCTTAAGAGAGGACCCGGACGGAGAAGGCCGGGTCTTCTTATGTCCTGGAGAAAGGATAACTGTAAAAAAATACACGGCCGCCTGCCTTTACACCCCGGCTTTGGGGCGTTATAATACTTTCTGGACATGATCAGACAAAGAGAAGGAGGACATAAATTATGAAAAAGAGAATGAAGAAGCTCAGTGCGATCCTCATGGCCTGCGCCATGGCGGTATCCATGCTGACAGGATGCGGCAGCAGCAAACGAAAGCCAGGATAATACAAAAGAGACGGAGCCTGTGGAAGTGAATGTGACAGCGCTGAAAGGACCCACTGCCATGGGAATGGTCAGTCTGATGGACGATGTGGACAATGGAAAAGTTGACAGCGAAAATTATAAGTTTACTATAGCAGCATCCATAGACGAGGTGACACCGGCAATATCCCAGGGAGAGACAGACATTGCCGCAGTGCCTGCCAATGTGGCCTCTGTTCTTTATAATAAACTGGAGGGCGGTGTTCAGGTTCTGGCCGTCAATACACTGGGAGTTCTCTATATAGTAGAGAATGGCGACACCGTCCAGTCTGCGGCGGATCTGAAAGGAAAGACCATCTATGCCAGCGGGAAAGGAGCCACGCCGGAGTATGCCCTGAATTATATTCTTCAGCAGAACGGCCTGGATCCGGCGGCGGATGTGACCATTGAGTGGAAGAGCGAACATTCTGCAATGCGTGGCGGCCCTGGCCCAGGATCCTTCCAGGCCATCGCCATGCTGCCCCAGCCTTTTGTGACAACAGCCCAGATGAAAAATCCGGATCTCAGGGTTGCCCTGGGATCTGACAGAAGAGTGGGACAAAGTGCAGGAAGGCGCGCAGGAACCCGGCGCTCTGCTTACCGGTGTTGTGGTTGTAAGAACAGAATTTGCCAAAGAGAACCCTGAAGCAGTGTCCGATTTCCTTGAGAGATACAAAGCGTCCGTTGATTTTGTCAACGAAAATGTGGACGAGGCTGCACAGCTTGTAGGTCAGTACGACATTGTCACCGCGGAAGTGGCTCAAACAGCGATCCCCGAGTGCAATATTGTCTGCATTACAGGCGATGAGATGCAGGAGAAGCTGTCCGGATATCTTTCTGCTCTGAACGACCAGAATCCGGAAGCTGTGGGAGGAAAATTACCAGATGATGACTTCTACTACACCGGAGAGTAAGGAAGGAAAAAGAAAAGGAAAGATCAGGCTGTGGGCCGTTCTTGTCTGGCTGGCAGTGTGGCAGCTTGTCAGTATGTGGATAGGACAGGAGATACTTCTTGTGTCTCCTGTCACTGTTGTCTGTACTGTTGTAAAACTGGCGGCCACAGCAGAATTCTGGCTTTCCATCGCCTCCTCCATGATCCGGATTGTAGGAGGATTTCTCCTGGTGTGATCCTGGGAGTGGTTCTTGCAGGACTCTCAGCAGCGTCAGTGCGGCTGCGGGAATTTCTGCTTCCATTTATTGTGACTATCAAATCCATCCCGGTGGCATCCTTTGTCATTCTCGTTCTGATATGGGTGTCCTCCAGAAATCTGTCTGTGCTGATTTCATTTCTGATGGTATTTCCTGTGATCTACACGAATGTTCTGGACGGCATCAGCCAGGTGGACAGGAAACTTCTGGAGATGGCAAGAGTCTTTGAGATTCCCTTTGGCCGCCAGATTCGCAGTATCTATGTCTCCCAGGTCCTTCCCTATTTCCGCGCCGGCTGCTCTCTGGCACTGGGACTGTGCTGGAAGGCAGGCGTGGCGGCGGAAGTCATAGGAATTCCCCAGAACTCTATAGGAGAAAACCTCTACAATGCCAAGATATACCTGGACACACCGGCGCTTTTTGCATGGACGCTTGTCATTATCTGTATCAGCGTTCTGTTTGAAAAAGGATTTCTGAAGGCCATCGGGTACTGTGTCCGCCGCCTTGAGCAACGGGGATGAAAATGAGCGAAAGAGAAGTGAGAAAATGCCTGAGATCATAAATATAAGCAAATCATATGGAGAACACAGAGTACTGGAACAGTTTTCACTTCATATACAGGAGGGGGAGACTACCTGCATCATGGGCAGATCCGGATGCGGCAAGACCACGCTTCTTCGTATCCTCATGGGGCTTGAGACGGTCGATGAAGGAGAGACCGGCGGACTGCCTTCCATGAAGAAGAGCGCTGTATTCCAGGAGGACAGGCTGTGCGAAAATTTAAGCGCCATGGCTAATATACGGCTGACATGCCCGGAAAGGACGGCAGAAGAAATCAGAAATGAGATGAAGAAGATTGACCTGGGTGGCTGTGAAAATCAGCCGGTCCACGAGCTCTCCGGCGGAATGCGGCGCAGGGTGGCTCTTCTCAGGGCTCTCCTTGCGCCCTGCCAGATCCTGTTTCTGGATGAACCGTTTAAAGGTCTGGACGACGAGACACGCAGGGAAAACCATTGCGTATACAAAAGAGGCATGCCGGGGTAGGACTGTGTTTTTCGTGACCCATGATGAAAGAAGCAGAGGTTGATGGGGGCGGTGAAAGTCGTGTCCCTGGATGAGGGGCAGATGTGGTGAGATATCCGCCTGGAAAATAGATAGATCCGGGAGGCCGAAGGACAGAGGACCAGAGGCAGGACCGGCAGATAAAGGAGAAACCAAAAAATGAACACACAGGTACAAAACCAGGAAAATCCGCTGGGATACAAAAGTATACCGGCGCTTTTGAAAAGCTTTGCCATACCAAGCATTATTGCCATGGTAGTGAGTTCCCTGTACAATATCGTGGATCAGATTTTTATCGGCCAGGGTGTGGGGTATCTTGGAAATGCTGCCACAAATGTAGCCTATCCTCTGACTACGATCTGTCTTGCCATCGCGCTCCTGATCGGGATCGGCAGCGCCTCTAGATTTTCTCTCCACCTTGGAGCAGGCGAGAAGGATATAGCACAGAGGGTTGTAGGAAACGGGATCTGCATGATGATAGTATTCGGTGTTATCTATGCACTGCTCGTTGAAATCTTCATGCTGCCTCTGCTGAATGCATTCGGTGCCACATCGGACGTCATGCCTTATGTAGAAACTTACTCACGCATTGTAGCTCTTGGCATGCCTTTCCTCATAGTCACCAACGGTATGAGCAATCTGGCGCGTGCGGACGGCAGTCCGAAATACTCCATGGTATGCATGTTGATCGGAGCCATTATCAATACGATCCTAGATCCGGTATTCATTTTTATTTTTCATCTGGGAGTTGCCGGAGCGGCATGGGCGACCATTACGGTCAGTTCTGCTCATTTATATTTGCAGTGCTGTACATAAGAAAATTTAAGAATATCCGGTTGACGAGAAAGGATCTCGGACTTTCGGTAAGTGAATGTATCCAGACTGCGTCCCTGGGAATGAGCAACAGTCTGAATCAGGTTGCGATTACATTTGTGCAGATCGTGTTGAATAACTCACTTACCTACTACGGTGCAATGTCAATATACGGAAAAGAAATTCCTCTCGCCGCATGCGGTATTGTAATGAAGACAAATGCCATCCTGCTCGCATTCATCATCGGAATCTCGCAGGGCTCCCAGCCGATCATCGGGTTCAATTACGGCGCCCGGCAGTACGACAGAGTCCGGAAGACATATAAACTTGCCATCACAGCAAACCTGTGCATCTCCGCGGCCGGATTCATCCTCTTCCAGTTCTTCCCGTATCAGATCATTTCGCTGTTCGGTACGGGTGATGCGGCGTACTTTGAGTTTTCGGTAAGATTTATGAGGTATTTCCTTTTATGGTCATATTTAACGGCGTACAGCTTATCTCTTCCAACTTCTTCGCTGCAATCGGAAAGCCGGTAAAGGGCTCCTGCTCTCCATGACACGGCAGGTCCTTTTCCTCATTCCGCTGGTGCTCATACTGCCCCTGTTCTTCGGACTTGACGGCATCCTCTTCGCAGGTCCGGCGGCAGATAGTATTGCATTTATTGTAACGATCTGCCTGATAGCAGGAGAAATAAAGAAAATGAAACAGATGGAAACAGAGCAACACTTAAAACAGGCTGCAAAATAGCAGCCTGTTCACATATACGTTTTCTTACTTTATTCATTTTACTTTCATCGGCATCATCACGCATGCTTTAAACTGATCGCAGTCGATCTTTATGTCAAACTCCCCTCCAAGCGCTTTTGCATATGTGCTGACAATTGCCAGCCCCAGTCCATTTCCGTCACTGGAACGCGCCTTATCCCCTCGTGCAAACCGCTCCACGATGTCTTCTTTCGTAAAATCCATCGGATACGCTGATGTATTTGTAATTTCCATGCACAGTTTTTCCGTCAGTTTATCCTCACCGGGTTCTTTCCTGATAATCTTAGTCGTCACAAAGACTCTTGTCCCCTTTGCGGAATATTTCAGGGCATTTTCCATCAGATTCTGGCAGATCCGGTAGAAATAAGAATTGTCGGATACGATCTCCGTGCTCTCTTCTGTCAGACGGGTCACAAACTCCAGTCCGCTGTTCTTGATCTGATCATCCATATCCGCAAAAATCTGTTCGATCATACGGTTCAGTTCGAATTTTTCCGGATGCAGCTCTATATTTCCACTGCTTGCTTTTGCAAGACTGAAGAGACTGTTGACCATTTCTTTCAGCTTCTCAGCCCGCTCGGATATAACGTCCACATAATCTCTGACTGTATCGCTCAACTCTTCTTTCCGGATCAGTTCAAGATACCCCACCATGGATGTCAGCGGCGTCTTCAGGTCATGCGATACATTTGTAATGAGATCTACTCGCAGCTGATCACTTCGGGAGACTTTCTCCAGACTTTTCTTCTCGATCTCAAGTGCAACATCAAGCCTGCGCCGGTTAAGATTCTCCATCTGTTCCATCATATAATCAAGCTGTCTTTTCTGGAACCGCTGTAATACCGTCTCTGCCAGTATATACTGGAGCAGTGCAGAAATTATCATCACATATCCCGATGCAAAGTTAGTATTCCATCCGGCAGACCAGTAATTTCCGCCGCTCAAAAGATACGAAAATACCATGCCGCGATCAGAAACGCTGCGATGCCGGCTATATGTATCCAGCGTTCCGCTGTTCTCCCGTGTTCTTTCCACTCGGCATAACTGTTGTCATCATCCGGAAGCCAGTTTCCGAATTTTCTGTTCAACAGATCATGCAGTCCTGACCATATGCCGGCTCCCAGCAGCAAATTCCCCAGCATACCATAAAACAATGCATCTCCTGTAGTATGGTATCCCCGATACACAACTGTGATCACAAGCAGTGTGATCCCCATAGCAGTAAGCAGGACTTCCGCCATCAGCTTATAATATTCCCCGAAAAATTTCTTCGCTTTCTTATCAATATTTTTCCATTTTGTATCCAATTCCCCACACCACCTTTACATATCTCGGTTTCTTCGTATCAATCTCGATCTTCTCGCGGATATGGCGGATATGCACCATGACCGTGTTCTCCACCGCATACGCTGCTGTCTCCTGCCACACATTCTCATATATCTGTTCCGCTGAAAAGACCTGGCCCGGATGCTCCATGAGAAGTTCCAGTATCTTATACTCCGTAGCAGTCAGCCGGATCTCCTCGCCTTCCACTTCTATAATGCGTTGTTTCTTGTCAAGGATAAGCCCGCCGTTTACAATCCTGTCTGCATCTTCCTTCGGCGCCTCGCCGCCCCATGCCCGGTATCTCCGGAGATGTGCCTTTACACGTGCCATCAGTTCCGCGGGGTTGTACGGTTTTTCCACATAATCGTCTGCTCCCATGATGAGCCCGGACACCTTGTCGCTCTCCTCCGTCTTTGCTGACAGGATGATGACCGGTATCTTATGCTTTTCCCGCAGCTTCATAAGCGTGGACAGCCCGTTCAGCCGGGGCATCATAACATCCAGCAGGATCAGGTCGATCTTGTTCTCCTCCAGCGCCTCCAGCGCCTGCATCCCGTCATAGGCCTTCACCACCTGATACCCTTCATATTTCAGAAGCTCGCCAATGGAATATACGATCTCCTCATTGTCATCTGCCACAAGAATTGTCTCGCTGTCCATCTTATATCCCCTCTTTCTGCTCTGCTTTTGTTTCATACTTACCATAATAGAGAGGGGTTAAGAAAACCTCAACATAAATCTTAAAAATTTCTTAGGCAACCGTATAAGCTTTTGTAAAAGGCTTGCGGTATAGACTGGGATAAAAGCTGGGAATAGGAAAAGATCCCGCCGCGCTGCAACGGCAGGATCTTTTATCTGCTGCTCACCGCCTGCTGAAGCGGGCGCCATTTCCCGTCTGATATAGTTTTTCTACATAATGTTACAAATCGGTCATTCGTTTTTCAAATTCCTCAAGACTATCCGCCTTTGCTGCCAGACGCAGCCATTTATTGAGGATTTCCGCTTTGTCCTCGCTCATGATCCTTTCGCTTAGCCGGGCAGGAACTTTACCCAAATCTGACAGGAGCTCAAGAATGGACTCCGCTTTTCCCTCTGCTTTTTCTGATCCAGCTCATCCTTCATTAATTCTTCCAAAGCATCGCACATCGTTTTATGCACCTCCGTAAATGTTTTCCAATTCGCTTTTACTATTGTATCCATCAAGGTTCTGTATTTTTCATCTGCTTTATGTTGTTCATAGCCCTTTAATAGTTGTCTGATCTCCCGAAAATCATTCAAATGATCCGATAAACTGGTAAGCCAGAGATACTCTTTCCTTGGCAGAGCATTTGTCAGGATGATCTGTATCGGTATGGCTGCTCCGCTGATCAGATAAATACCCGGTGTGCTTTCCTCCACACTAAATTTTCTTATGCTCTTCAAGTGGCTGATCAGCTTGCGGGGATACCGGGCGCATAAAAATGTAAGAGTCATATCTGTGATCTTAACTTCATCGGCCTTTCCTGTAATGGCTTTATAAAGACAGGAATATCCGCAGGCTTTATAAAAGCTGTCAACCGACAATGAATCCCCGGGACTTTTATACTCCAGCACATTATACTTCCGAAATATTTTCCCGATACTTTTACTGACAGGCAGATCACCCGTTTTTTTGATCACCAGCATATCCAGCCGTACCGGTTCATTCCCAAGAATCAGCTCCTGAACAAACTCCAGTCTCTCCGCATCATCCTCTAACTCAATCTGCATTCCTGCATAAAATGCCTGATGCCATCTTACAGTTTTTCTGTCCATTTTCTCCTGCATAAATACCTCCTTTTTGATAATGCAGGAGCATTCCGCCTTCCGGAAACTCCTGCTTCTGTGAAAAAGTGATCAAAAGCATAGATTTTCCGAACTGGCGGCTTACAAAAACCGCTTAGAGTTGTCTTGAGATTCAGGAGCGCCGCTCCCGTATGAACATGTAGAAAATATGTTTTGTTTTTATATTAACACATATATTTTTCTGATTCAAGAATAAAATCCTCTCCGTCGGCTCCCAA
>ENA-OQCW01000866-OQCW01000866.1-human-gut-metagenome-genome-assembly--contig:-NODE-866-length-14475-cov-4.468706_pt1 | contig 14475 bp, 16 predicted proteins | sample MGYA00242767_ERZ504593 | MGnify/ENA primary metagenome ERZ504593 (study PRJEB26092, sample SAMD00036307) | human gut metagenome | host: Homo sapiens | study: EMG produced TPA metagenomics assembly of... | reverse complement strand
AACAGAAGACTTCGTAAACTGGACCATATTATGATTTTCATTTTAATCGCAGGCAGTTATACACCGGTTTGTTTAATTGTTCTCAAAGGAAAAACGGGATTACTGTTGTGTGCTGCTGTATGGATTACTGCAATTATTGGAATTATTGTAAAAGCATGCTGGATTACATGCCCGAAGTGGTTTTCTTCTGTAATTTATATTGGAATGGGCTGGCTGTGTGTGTTTGCTTTTGTTCCTATTGTACATTCTCTTTCACCGGCAGGCTTTGGCTGGCTTCTGGCTGGAGGAATTATTTATACAGTTGGAGGAATTATTTATGCGTTGAAGCTTCCGATTTTTAATTCTCATCATAAAAATTTTGGCTCTCATGAAATTTTTCATCTTTTTGTAATGGGAGGAAGTATTTGTCATTTTATTGTGATGTATTTCTTTGTAATGCCTATGCCGGTATAAGAGGTGTAAAAAGATAAGAAAATGTGGATAAAGCAGATAAAACAAAATTCTTTTGTGGATTAAGTTTTATCTGCTTTTTATTTGTCTTAAATAAGTTCAAGGTGTTCCATAGCTTTGTAAATTCCATCGTCTTCAACAGAAGAAGTAATATAAGAGCAGATTTCTTTAATAGGTTGTGAAGCATTTCCCATAGCAATGCTGTTTGGAACAGCCTCTAACATGGCTCTGTCATTTTCACTGTCACCAAAAACGTAACAATCATCTTTTGATTTACCCAGATATTCACAGAGAAATTCAATTCCGCTTGCTTTTGAAAAACCTTTTTGAATGATTTCATACATATTATTAGAACGGTCGATACACTGGAAGTATTGAGATAAATAGGATTTTAATTCTTCATTTTCCGGTGTAGGTGGAAGGATTGCAAGAAGTTTATCGTAGGTAAGAGTGTCACTTTGCAATACATCTTCAATATTTTCACCTTTGATGTGAAAAAGTTTTTCAGCCGCATCAATCCACTGATCTGCATTTGGCAAAGTATGGTCAAAGTAAATTGCATGGGAGGCTTCGTAAAGAACAGAAATTTTCTGTTTTCGCAGTTTGTAAACGAGATTTTTACAGAACTCATTAGTGAGTTTACGAGAAAATAGTTCTTCGTCATGAAAGAAAATATTTATTCCACAGCCACATACATAACCATCAAAATTCAAATCGGTTATTTTTTTCAGGAAGGCTGGTTTTTGTTCTTCCCGTATTAATAAAGAGAAGGTGTCCGTTGTCACGGGCTTTTTTTATTGCAAGCTTTGTGCTTTCAGGCATGATACCGGGACCTTCTGTGATAAGTGTACCATCTATATCAAAAAATAAAAGTTTTGATGTCATAGAGAAAACGTCCTTTCTGGTAATAGAGTTAAATTACTGTATTCTATGAGGTATTTTAGGATAGAATGGAAATATTGTAAAGTATTCGTGCATAATATTTTCTTCATATACAGATACTATTTCCAGAAATGGAAATTTTAACAGATGGAGGAATTTTTTAATGAAAGCGACAGGAATTGTAAGAAGGATTGACGATTTAGGCAGAGTAGTAATTCCAAAGGAAATCAGAAGAACTTTAAGGATAAGAGAAAGTGATCCAATGGAAATTTTTACAGATAGAGAAGGGCAGATTATTTTAAAGAAATATTCTCCTATTGGTGAACTAAATACTTTTGCAAAGGAGTATACAGAAGCGTTGGCACAGGCAGCAGGTTGTATTGCCTGTATTGCGGATAGAGATCAGATTATTGCGGCAGCAGGAAATGGATGGAAAGAATATGAGCAGAAAATGATTAACAGGGAATTGGAAGAAATGATTTCAGAGAGAAAAAGTATCTGTGCTACAGAGAAAAAAGAATTTGTTAGAATTATTGAGGGAGATAAAATGGAATATGCTTCTCAGGTAGTATGGACAATCACCTGTGCAGGAGATGCTGTTGGCGCAGTAATTCTTTTGGAAAAAGAAGGCGGTCGTAAGTTTACTGATACAGAACCGAAGTTGACACAGGCAGCAGCAGGATTTCTGGGGAAACAAATGGAGCAATAATTATATAAAAATTTCAGCCATAAGACAGTATGCGAATGACTGCTTATGGCTGATTTTATTTCTTATTCAATAGAAGCCTGTCCGACTTTTTTTAAAAGGTCTGATTTTATTTGATAAAGTTCATCAGATAAATCTACATAAACTTCCTGTGGGTTGGCAAAACGTTTTGTTTCATCCCATAAAGTGTCTAACTCTTTACGGCAGATTTCCTGAATTTCCATTACAGAAGGAGAGGTATAAACACATTCTCCTTTTAAGAAGACAGGTACAAGAAGTTCTCTTAAAATGTAAGATCCACCTGAAATTTTTGTCTTTTTCCATGTGGCAATAGGATCAAAAATAATCATATCATCTTCAGGATTAAATACTTCGTGTTCCATGCAGATTAAATCGGCACGTATTTTACCGGTGTGTTTATCGTAAATTCGCTGAATTGTTTTGTTTCCTGGATTTGTGATTTTTTCGATGTTTTCAGAAAGTTTGATTTTAGGTATAAAATCAGCATCGTCTTTATTCTTAATAGCAGCTAATTTGTAAACACCGCCAAAAGCCGGGTTATCATTGCAGGTAATCAGGTTTGTTCCAACTCCCCAAGAATTGATTTTTGCACCTTGGGCTTTTAAACTTTCAATTAAATATTCATCAAGGTCACTGGAAGCGGAAATGATTGCGTCTTCAAAACCGGCATCAGCCAACATTTTATAAGCTTTTTTGGACAAATATGCTAAATCTCCGCTGTCGATACGAATTCCATAACCTTTTAAATCAATACCGGATTCTCGCATTTCCTTAAAGACACGGATAGCGTTAGGAACACCGGAGTTTAATACATCATAAGTATCGACTAAGAGAATGCAGGCATTGGGATAAAGCTGGGCATAAGTTTTAAAAGCGGTATATTCATCAGGAAAACTCATAATCCAGCTGTGGGCATGAGTTCCTTTTACAGGAACCTGGAACATTTGACCTGTAAGGACATTAGAAGTTCCAACACATCCGCCAATCACAGCAGCTCTTGCACCATAAAGTCCTGCATCAGGTCCCTGAGCACGGCGAAGTCCAAATTCCATAATTCCATCGCCTTTTGCAGCGTAAACAACACGGGAAGCCTTTGTGGCAATGAGACTTTGATGGTTCAGCAGATTTAAAACAGCAGTTTCAATTAACTGGGCTTCCATAACAGGTGCGATTACTTTTAAAAGAGGTTCTCTTGGAAAGACTACGGTTCCTTCAGGAACAGCATAAATATCACCTGTAAAATGGAAACCTCTTAAATATTCCAAGAAGTCTGTATCAAAAATTTTCAGGCTTTTTAAATAATCAATGTCATCCGGGGAGAAATGGAGATCACGTACATATTCAATAATTTGCTCCAGTCCTGCCGCAATAGCATATCCGCCACCACAGGGATTTTTCCTGTAAAAGGCATCAAAAACAACAATTTGATCTGTAGGGTTTTTAAAATAACCCTGCATCATAGTCAGTTCATATAAATCAGTCAATAATGTCAGATTTAAAGCTCTCATATTATAGTGCTCCTTTGCAATTTTACACTTTGTGCAAACATTATACCACGTGCGCAGAAAAGGAAGCACTCGTTAGGGTATTTACTTTTCAAGCCGTGGCTTGCCGGTATAATTTGCCATGTATATGGCACCAAGCCAAATGTATTGGCTTGGTTTGCACTTTGTGCAAACATTATACCACGTGCGTAAAAAAATTAAAAGGTTTGTGTTAGCTTCATTCCATGATATTCTTCCAAGGTAAGACCGGTAAGAGAAAGGTAGAGGGAGAGAGTTTTTCCGACAAATCGGATATGCCATGGCTCAAATGGATAGCCGGTAATATGTTCTTTTCGTTTGGGATACCGTAGAATAAAGCCGTGAATAGGTGCGTGTGTTTTTAACCATTTGCCTTCTTTTGTATCACAGAAACTTTCCTCTAACTCGAAATTTAAAGAAGCACAGGAAACATCAAGCGCCAGACCACTTTGATGCTCACTGGTTCCCGGAGCTGCCACAGCTGTGCTATTTCTTTTTATTGCGTTTTCGTATAGTTGTTTTTGACTTAAATAGGAACGATATCCGGAAACACCTACAAGAGAAAGATGATCGAAAGAAGCCTGTTCAAATAGGGATTTTGCTGCTTGGGCAGCGTCTATATACAGCATTTTGCGCTCGTTATTAACAGAAGGCGCAAAGGGGATATGTGCAGTTACAAGATGATCCGGTATATAATCAAATGCTAGAGGGACAGAGGGATTAATAAGTTGTGTGTAGGAAAACATAGAATAAGTACCTGCCTTTTTATAGTAAGTATAAGATATGAGGATAAACAGAGAAATAGAACTAAGATTAAAAAATGCTCTTTAGTATGATAAGACAAAAGAGAAAAAATAAGTAAAATGCATAAAAAACAGAGGGAAAAAAGTGTTGAAACAGAAAAAATAATTTTGAGTATATTACTATGTTGAAGTGCGAAAAGTCAAAAGGGAGAAGTGTTGTTGGGCATATTGATGAATAGAACAGAAAGTGCTATCATACGCATTGTAAAAAATAAATATATTTTAATTGAAAAGGAAAAGAGGCAATCACTATGGAAGCAAAAGCAAACGTAGTAAATAACAAAAAAAGTTTTAAGGAAAAATTTCATGATTATATGATGGGAATGTCAAAAATTGTACCATTTGGCTTGAATGATAAGGAAGATAAATATTATCACAGCATTTTTAACTATGATAAATAAGAGATAAGAATAGAAGAAGACAGGGCTGAAAAGTTACTGTCTTCTTTTTTTGCTTTATTTCTTGTTTTTAGTATACTCGTTTTTAACAATGAAATCTACTCGGAAAAATACACAAAAATCCATAGAAAGCGGTCTATGCTTTTTTGGGAACAATGTCAATGGATTTTCAAATCTCTCCATGCTAAAATATCTGCAATGGTAAGCTATTCAATATCGTATACCGCATCATTTAAGCTTATTCCATTATCTATATTATTATAGTTATTAGGAGGTACAGTATGAACGATACGAAGATTGACGCAATGCTTGAAACATTGCAAACCATTACAAAAGATATAACTGATATGAAAAAAGAAATGACTGACGTGAAAAGGGACATGATCGACATGAAAAAGGACATGACCGACATGAAAAAGGACATGACCGACATGAAAAAGGACATGACCGACATGAAAAAGGACATGACTGACCTGAAAGAGGATATGGCTAACATGAAAGAGGATATCCTAGGATTAAAAGAAGAAACAAAGGATATAAGGCTTCATATTGAAAATGTAACAGATAAAAATATATCTTTACTGGCAGAAAATTATTGCAATTTGGTTCAGAAGCTAGATGAAAATAACAAAGTGACAGACAGTCAATTAGCATATCAGATCAAAGTAAATTATTTAATTTCTGACATGGAAAAGGTGAAGCAGGAAGTGGCAGAAATTAAAAAACGCATTTCATAGTGCGTTACAAATACCTCCCGGTGAGCGGTTTGGTTCGCTGACCTGGGAGGAATTTTAAATTTATTTATTATACGAGGGGGAAACACATTGAAAAAGATAAAGCAATATAGATTGAAAGGGATTTATTATCGCAGTTTTATAGTTTAATTGTAATTCCAATTCTTATTGTATTTATTGCTGCAAGTTTTTATTATTCGCCAAATGATGGTACAATTACGAAGGCGGCAGCAAAAACAGATACTTATGATATAGAGTAAAAAGAGAGTATTGTCACAGGAGTTAGACAGATATTTTAAATTTTGCCATGTGTCCCATAGAAGATATTGCAGCGGCAACTATTTTTTATGAAAAACGGGAATTATACCAATTTAAAAGAAGATTTTTTTATTTCTATGGCGGAAATCAAAGGTGCAGACTGGTATGCTCAGGTATTGAAAGAGAAGAACAAAGTCTCTGTAGGAAGTTTTAATAAAAAAATTACATTATCAAAATACGGACAAAATCCTTTCTATATTGCGGTGGTTATCTCTCCCGACATTCGAGTAGATAATTCCGGGCGCATTGAGACGGCTATGTTAATTGTAGTGTCTGATTTAGAGAAAATTATAAAATTTGATATGAAGGATGATTTAATTGGAAATACTATATTATTAGATGAGGAAAACCAGATCTTATTAAAGATATTGCGGACATTAACTACTTTCTTAATGGATTATGCCAATGCACAGGAAGGTTCCTGGCAGACGCTGGCAGCAGGAATTATTGTAATTATGATACCAACAGTACTGATTTACATATTCTTCCAGAAATACATACTGGCAGGTGTGGCTGCCGGTGCGGTAAAAGGCTAAATAAAAGGTGTAAAGTCATTAGATTTCTAATGGTTTTACTCCTTTTTTACGTTTATTTCTCAAAAGTATGATAGTTCATCTTTCTGCTTTCCTTTATACTAGCGTTCAGATTGCTGAAAAAGGAAGGAGAAACACGATGTCAGAAATCACATTGAAAAATGTTTCAAAAATATATGAAAACCAACAGTATGCAGTCAGAAATGTAAATCTGGAAATACAGGATAAAGAATTTGTGATTTTAGTAGGACCATCCGGCTGTGGAAAATCTACAACTCTTCGCATGATTGCAGGACTTGAGGATATTTCAGACGGAGAACTTTACATAGATGGGGAATTTAGTAATTATTGTGAACCAAAGGACAGAGAAATGTCTATGGTGTTTCAGAATTACGCTCTTTATCCCAATATGACAGTTTATGGAAATCTGGCTTATGCACTGAAAATCAGAAAAGTTCCCAAAGATGAGATTAAAAAAAGAGTTCATGAAGTGGCAAAAATTTTGGAGATTGAGCATTTGTTGGATAGAAAGCCCAGTGCACTTTCAGGGGGACAGAAACAGAGAGTGGCAATGGGAAGCGCAATTATCCGAAAACCCAAAAGTATTTTTAATGGATGAGCCATTATCCAATCTGGATGCAAAGCTTCGTACTCAGATGCGTATTGAACTGGCAAAGCTTCACAGAGAAATGGAAACAACGATTATTTATGTGACACATGACCAGACAGAGGCAATGACATTGGGAACGAAGATTGTGGTAATGAAAGACGGATTTGTACAGCAGGTTGCACCGCCGGCAGAAATTTATAATAATCCGGCAAATCTGTTTGTGGCCGGTTTTATCGGTGCACCATCTATGAACTTCTTTGAAGCCTGGGTGGCAGTTGAAGATGGACGTACACTTCTCTATCTGGGAGGAAATGAGCTGGGAAAGAAAGTTTATCTGGATGGGAAAAAAGGAGAAATTCTTCAGAGACAAAAAAATGGCGAAAAAGTAATCCTGGGAATTCGTCCGGAGGATATTTACGAATATGAGGAAGCGAAAAGACGAGGATTTGAGAAAAATAGTGTAGGTCTGGAAGAAAAAGTAATTGCCAGAGAACTTTTAGGGGCAGAGGTTGTTTTGTACTTTCAGGCACAGGGAAGAAATCAGGCAGTACGCTTAAATCCGGAGAATGAGACGAAAAGAGGAGAAAATATCAATCTCTATTTCGATACAGAAAAGCTTTACGCTTTTGATATGGATACACAGGAAAACTTGTTCTATAAGGAGGATTTCACTCATGAATAAAAAGAAAAAGGCAGTTTATCCCCTTATGGATATCTACTGCCGTGTATGCTGATTTTTGCAGTATTTTGTTTTATCCATTTTTTAAGACCATTTATTTGAGTTTTTATAAGACAGATAAGATGGGGCAGGCGAAACTCTTTGTAGGAATCGAGAACTATAAAGAATTATTGACATCGCCCTCTTTTCTAAACAGTTTAAAAGTAACTTTAATTTTTGTAGGAATTGTTGTTGTGGGAAGTATGCTTTTAGGACTGATTACTGCAGTGTTGTGTAATAAGGCATTTCCCGGAATTCGCTTTTTCAGTACAGCCTATGCATTGCCAATGGCCATTGCGTCAAGCTCTGCAGCCTTGATTTTTCAAGCTGATGCTTCACCCTTCCGTGGGGAAATTGTCAATAAGCTTTTGGGACTTGATATCAACTGGCTGAGTAATCCGGAAACAGCACTGTACTGTGTGGCAATCCTCACAGCGTGGTTGAACAGCGGAATTAACTTTTTGTACTTTTCAGCAGGACTTGGAAATATTGACAACACTATTTACGAAAGAGCTTCTGTAGACGGAGCCAGCGGTGTACAGCAATTTTTCCATCTGACTTTACCGGGATTATCTCCCATTATGTTTTATACATTAGTGGTAAACATCATTCAGGCATTTCAGTCCTTTGGTCAGATTAAAATCCTCACGGAAGGAGGACCAAACGAAACCACAAATGTTATCGTATATTCTATTTACAGAGATGCATTCTTTAACTATCGTTTTGGAAGCGCAGCAGCACAGTCCGTAATTTTATTCTTTATTGTAATGCTCATTACACTGGTAATGTTCCGCATAGAAAAGAAAGGAGGAAAACCATGATAAATACAAAGGCTTTACGAAAAAGAAGAATTCATACAGGAATAAGAGTATTGATTAACATAGTGACAGCAATTATCGTGTTAATTCCTCTCTTGTATGCGGTAAGTATTGCATTTATGCCTTCAGGGGAACTCTTTACCATGGATATGAATTTATTTCCAAAAAATCCGACCATTGAAAACTTCAAACAGGCATTTACAAGTGTTCCTTTACTACGCTTTATTATCAATTCATTTGTTATGGCAGCTTGTATTACACTGGGGCAGATTGTTACCTGCTCTCTGGCTGCCTTTGCCTTCTCCTTCTTAGAATTTAAAGGAAAAGGCGTGTTATTTATGGTTGTTATGGCTACGATGATGGTTCCGGGAGAAGCAACGATTATCTCCAACTATCTTACTGTAAGTCAGCTGGGTATGTTAGACACATATTCAGTATTAATTGTACCTTACCTGACATCGGCAATGGGAATTTTCCTGTTCCGGCAGTTTTATAGCACATTTCCAATTTCTCTGTACGAATCTGCGAAACTGGATGGGTGCAGTAACTTGAAGTTTATCGTAAGAATATTGATACCTCTTACAAAATCAGCTATTGGAGCAATGGGCGTTTATACCTTTATTAATGCATGGAATATGTATATGTGGCCATTGCTGGTAACAGGTTCTGATGAAATGAGAACTGTACAGATTGGTATCAGTATGCTGGACAGTGTAGATTCTCAGTCAATTACACTGATGATTGCAGGTGTGGTAATGGTAATTATTCCTTCAATATCTATCTTTATTGTAGGACAGAAACAGCTTATTCGAGGAATGTTCGCAGGAGCAGTAAAAGGCTGACAAAGAAAGGAAAAAAGAATGAAGAAAAAAATAATTTCAGTGATTTTAGCAGGAACAATGATGCTGGGAACTCTGGCAGGATGCGGAGGAAACAAAACTACAGAAACAGAAAATAAAACAGAAGGTAAAACAGAGGAAACCCAACAGACAGCGGGTACAGAAGAATTTTCCATGGCAGACGCTTCTGAAGTAGACGGCACAGAAATCTCCTTCTGGCATTCCATGGGTGGTGTCAACGGACAGGCGATTGACACATTAGTTAAGAAATTTAACGATGAAAACGAATATGGAATTACTGTAAAAGCTCAGTATCAGGGAGAATACGATGACTCCTTAAACAAATTAAAAAGCGCACAGATTGGAAATATGGGAGCAGATTTAGTACAGGTATACGAAATCGGAAGCAGATTTATGATTGAGTCAGGCTGGATTACTCCTATGCAGCAGATGATAGATGCAGATAGTTATGATTTATCCCAGATTGAGCCAAATCTGGCTGCATATTATACCATTGATAATCAGCTGTACTCTATGCCTTTCAACTCTTCTACACCGATTATGTATTATAATAAGGAAATGTTTGAAAAAGCAGGCATTACAGAAATCCCAGATAGTCTGGAAGGAATTGAAGCAGTTGGTGAAAAGCTTTTAAATGAAGGCGGAGCAGGACAGGTAATTTCTTTAGGAATTTATGGATGGTTCTTTGAACAGTTTATTGGAAAACAGGGACTGGAATATGCAAATAACGGAAACGGAAGAACAGAAGCGGCTACAGCAGTTGCCTTTGATTCAAACGGTGCAGCAGCAAATATTTTAACCGCATGGAAATCTCTTTATGATAAAGGCTATGCACCAAATGTAGGAAAAGGCGGAGACGCAGGTCTTGCAGATTTTTCAGCGGGAAAATCAGCCATTACACTGGGTTCTACAGCTTCCTTAAAACAGATTTTACAGGATGTAAACGGAAAATTTGAAGTAGGTACTGCATACTTCCCTAAAGTAAAATCCACAGATGAGGGTGGAGTTTCCATTGGTGGTGCATCTTTATGGGCATTAAACAACAATGATGCTAAAAAAACAAGAGCAACCTGGGAATTTGTAAAATTCCTGATTTCCCCAGAGTCACAGGCATACTGGAATGCACAGACAGGATACTTCCCAGTAACAACAGCAGCACAGGAAGAACCGGTATTTAAAGAAAACGTAGAAAAATATCCACAGTTCCAGACAGCAATTGATCAGTTACATGATTCTTCACCAAAATATGTAGGTGCATTGTTAAGCGTATTCCCTGAAGCAAGAGCAACGGTAGAGTCTGAAATTGAAAACCTTCTCAATGGAAATGCAGATGTAAAAACGGCAGTAAAAAATATGGCAGATGCTATTAACAAATCCATTGAAGAATATAATCTTGTAAATCAGTAACAGAGGTGAATGAGCATGACAGAAATATTTGCTCACAGAGGTGCCAGCGGTTATGCCCCAGAAAATACACTGGAGGCTTTCCGTCTGGCAATGGAGCAGGGAGCAGACGGCATTGAACTGGATGTACATCTGACAAAAGACGGAGAAGTAGTGGTTATTCATGATGAAACTCTTAACAGAACCAGCGATGGACAGGGAAAAGTAAGAGATTATACATTAGAAGAATTGAAAAAATTTTCCTTTCACAATCATATAGAAAAATACAAAGGAGTTCAGATACCGACCTTAAAAGAAGTGCTGGATTTGGTTGAAAATTCCTCCATGAAGGTAAATATCGAATTAAAAACAGGTATTTACTGGTACGAAGGAATTGAAGAAAAAACCATGGAAATTGTGAAAAATAAAAAAATGGAAGGCCGTGTTATTTATTCTTCTTTCAACCACTATAGTATTCAGAAAATATTAGAGCAGGATATTCATGCAGAAACGGCATATTTGTTCAGTGATGTAACTCTTAATATGGAGAAATATGCAAAAGAGACAGGTGTAAAAGGACTGCATCCGGCAGTTTACCACCTGAAAATGGCAGATTTTCTGGAAACTTACTTAAACAGTGGGTTAAAGGTGCGTGTGTGGACGGTGAATAAGAAAGAAGATATGAAAATGTTTATGGATGCAGGTGTAGATGCGGTGATTACGAATTATCCGGATTTAGCTCTTAAATAGTTGACGAACCCTTTAAAACTGTGCATAATAGATGCTGACTGACAAGACACTTGAAATGACAGTTTGGAAAGGGAAAAGGATATGAAAGAGTTTTTAAAAAGAAAAAATATTATTTTTTCTGCAAAGAGGTACGGAATTGACGCCTTAAGCGCCATGGCACAGGGATTATTTGCTTCTCTGCTGATTGGTACAATTATCAGCACACTGGGAGAACAGCTGGGAATTGATATTCTGGTAACAGTAGGAACTTATGCAAAAGGCGCAACAGGTGCGGCAATGGCAATATCCATTGGGTATGCATTACAATGTCCTCCGCTGGTGCTGTTTTCACTGGCAGCAGTAGGAATGGCAGCCAATGAGTTGGGTGGAGCCGGCGGTCCTCTGGCAGTATTGGTTGTCACAATTTTTGCAGCAGAATTTGGAAAAATAGTATCAAAAGAAACGAAAATCGATATTATTGTTACACCATTTACAGCAATTGGTGTAGGTGTGCTTTTATCCCTGTGGTGGGCACCGGCAATCGGCTACGCTGCAAGCAGTGTGGGAAATGCAATTATGTGGGCCACAGAGCTTCAGCCGTTCTTTATGGGAATTCTGGTATCTGTAATCGTAGGAGTTGCCTTGACACTTCCAATCAGCAGCGCTGCAATCTGTGCGGCACTGTCTCTTACCGGGCTTGCCGGAGGAGCAGCAGTAGCAGGCTGTTGTGCACAAATGATTGGTTTTGCAGTAATGAGCTTTCGTGAAAACAAATGGGGCGGACTTTTTGCACAGGGAATTGGAACATCCATGCTTCAAATGGGAAATATTGTAAAAAATCCAAAAATCTGGCTGCCTCCTACTTTAGCGTCTGCCATTACGGGACCATTGGCAACCTGCCTGTTTCATATGGAAATGAATGGAGCAGCAGTAGCTTCCGGTATGGGAACTTGTGGCTTTGTAGGACAGATTGGTGTGTATACAGGATGGGTAAACGATATTACAAGTGGAGCAAAAGCGGCTATTACACCTATGGACTGGATTGGGATGGCTTTAATCTGCTTTATTCTTCCGGCAGTGTTTACATGGCTGATTGCTATTCCTTTTAGAAAATATGGATGGATTAAAGAAAATGATTTGAAATTAGACTTATAATTATAGGAAAATGGTGTTATAACAAAAAATTACGTTATGGCGCCATTTTTTTAATATTTGTAAAAAATCACTAAAAATAATAGGAAAAGTGAATAAAATTCATGGGAGAAAAATAAGTGCTTTTGTTGAAATATAGAGAAAATGGTGCTATTATATTGTTGATATATCGTAAGGTATAAGTGAACAATATGGAGCATGAATGGCAAAGAAAACACAAAATATATGAGACCTTGAAATTTGTCAAACCTGATTTATGAAACTGTTGGTTTTGGAATGCAATGGATTTTAGGGTTTAAGAAATATCCCCCCTCCCTTAAAAGTTTAATAAGCAAAATTTTAAGGAGGGGGGTACTTGTATACTTATTGGATAAGAGGAAGAAATGAGAAAAATAGATATTCATAATCACGTATTACCGCGGTTGGATGATGGAGCTTCTGATGAGGAAGAAAGTATGCGTATGCTGAAGAGTGCAGCAAAGCAAGGAGTAATCAGTGTGATTGCAACGCCACATTATTCTCCAGAGTATCGGAATAAGAAGGAAGAAATTTATCAGGCATGTAAAAAATTAGAAAAACGGGCAAGAGAAGAAATTAATCCGAAGTTTTCTATTTACCCCGGAGAAGAAATCCTTTATACACAGGATATATTAGAAAAACTGGAGAAACAGGAAGTTCTTACGATGGTAGATTCTTTTTATATATTAGTAGAGTTTATGCCATGGACTCCTTATTCAGAAATTTATAGAGCAGTGAGAAATCTAACGACAAAGGGATATGTTCCTATTGTAGCTCATATAGAGAGATATCCTGCGTTGCGAGAGAAAGGCAGAGTGGATGAATTAATCGAGACAGGCGCCAAAATGCAAATGAATTACAGACCTGTCGGGGGCAAGTGGTATGCGGAAACAACCAGATGGTGCAGAAAGATGTTGAAAGAAAATAAAATTCATTTTTTATCAACAGATATGCACAATATGAAAGCGCGAAAGCCTGACACAAAGGAGGCAGATGCGTGGATGGAAAAACATCTGGATAGAATATATATGCGGGCAGTTTGTTATAAAAACGCTCAAGAAATTATAGGAAAATCAGAATAGAGGAGAGAGAACACAAATATGGAAAATATGCGCGACGATGAAATGGAGATTGATTTAAGAGAGATATTTTATGCACTGAAGAAAAAAGCCCTCTTACTTATAGTAGTTGGATTGCTGTTTGGCTGTTTAAGCTGTGCATACACGAAATTTTTTGTGACACCTATGTATACGTCTACATCCAGTATGCTGGTATTGACGAAGGAAACAACTCTTTCTTCCCTGGCAGATTTACAGATGGGAAGTCAGTTGACAAAAGACTATACCGTACTGACAACCAGTCGTGACGTTTTAAATCAGGTAATCGAAAATCTTGGTTTAAACATGAATTACAGACAGTTAAGAGCAAGCATAAGCATGGATAATCCAACAGATACCCGTATCTTAAATATTTCTGTGACAAATTCAAATCCGGAATTGGCAAAGGAAATCGTAGATGAACTGGCATCTGTGGCATCCGCATATATCGGAGATAAGATGGAAGTAATTCCACCTAAAATTATTGAAAAAGCAGAATTGCCTACAGTGAAAACAAGCCCAAGCTTAGCAAAAAATACAATGTTGGGATTACTTTTAGGATTAATCTTAAGTGCAGGTATTGTAGTGGTTATTACAGTTATGAATGACAGTATTAAAACAGAAGATGATATTGAGAAGTATTTAGGTATTTCTACATTAGCTGTTGTACCGGATAGAAAAGATTATATCGGAAGTAAAAAGAAAAAACACAAAAAGAAAAG
>ENA-OQCW01000865-OQCW01000865.1-human-gut-metagenome-genome-assembly--contig:-NODE-865-length-14490-cov-2.806865_pt1 | contig 14490 bp, 14 predicted proteins | sample MGYA00242767_ERZ504593 | MGnify/ENA primary metagenome ERZ504593 (study PRJEB26092, sample SAMD00036307) | human gut metagenome | host: Homo sapiens | study: EMG produced TPA metagenomics assembly of... | reverse complement strand
GATAAGAGAAACCAAAACCGCCGCCCGGTGTACCAATCTGCCCTAACATCGCCGCCAGCGTCACCAGCATCCAGTGTTTCTGTTCACCATATTGCTGGCGCTGAATTCCCCAGCCTGCCATCAGCATTGTGCGATTCGCCGCCATCAGTTCAGCGAGTTTGACTATCTGCGCTTCCGGTACGCCAGTAATTTCCGCCGCCCAGACCGCGCTCTTCGGCGTATTATCGCTCTTACCTGTCAGATACTCTTCAAACTGCGGATACCCGGTAGTGTATTTTTCAAGGAACACTTTATCGTGTTTGCCTTGTGTCATTAGGGTATGCGCAATCCCTAACATCAGTGCCACGTCGGTGCCCATATTCGGCGCGATCCAGGTGGCATTATCGCCAAAGAATTCGATGGTTTCGGAGCGGATAGGATCAATGGCAATCACTGGTTTGCCAGATTTTTTCAGCTGATGGAAGTATTCCAGCCCTTGCTCATCGGTACTGCTCCAGGCAATTTTTAAGGTATTCAGCGGGTTCATTCCCCACAGCACCACAACCTGGCTGTTTTCCAGAATCAGCGGCCAGGAGGTCTGCTGTTCATACACCTCTACAGAACCGACCACATGCGGCATGATCACCTGTGCTGCCCCGGTTGAATAATCGCCGCTATGCCCGGAATAACCGCCCGCCAGGTTCATATAACGTTGCAGTAAGGTTTGCGCTTTGTGCAACACGCCAGAAGAGCGCCAGCCGTAAGATCCGGCAAAAATGGCCGATGGTCCGTTAGCTTTACGAATACGATCATGTTGCTCATGAATCAGTTTTAATGCCTGTTCCCAGCTCACCTGTACATAGGTATCTTCGCCACGACCTTTCGCCGGTTGCAGTGGATTATCGAGATAGCTTTTTCTCACCATCGGATGCTGAATACGCGCCGTGGTGTGTACCTGATCCGCCGCCGTAGACTGTAAGGAGTTCGGTATGGTTTTCGCCAGCGCGCCTGTCGAAGAAACAATCTTGCCGTCCTTCACTTCTACGCTCATCGCTCCCCAACGTCCCGCGGTGAGGATTTTACCGCCCTTCTCTTCTGCCCATGCGGGTAGCGGTGCTGCCGATGTCACCACCAGCGCTCCAGCGGCAATACCGCTGTGTTTAATAAATTCACGTCTTGTTAATGTCATAACTTCCTCCCTGATCAACGAGGATCACTGTTTCTCGGTAATATCTTTGGCGTTGTACTGGAAATACCGCGTTAAAATGTCCAGTTCGTTTTCGCTCATGCTGGTTCGTGCCCCCATTCCTTTGGCAATGGACGGCCACGCATTGACGGTGTAATGGTCGGCGGCAATAGGGGCATGACAACCAGCGCAATAGGTATCGTCAAGTTTTTCAGCGTATTGCCATAGCGGTTTACGGTCCGCTAACGCGGGATCGGTAAGCACACCCTGTAAAGACGCCTGACGCCATTGATTGCCGTATTCGTCAGCCTGCCATTCCCCGTTTACCGTGAGCGCCTTGATACCTTCTTCACTTAATGTGGCTAGCGCCAGCCGTTGACCTGCTGCCAGGTAGAGCGTGTTTTCACTGCCCTGCATTTGATAACCCTGCAACAGAACGATCGGCTGTTTGCCACTGGCATCAACGACGGTGAGATCGGTACCAGGATTCACGGTAGCCAGTTCACCTATGCGAGAAGTTTTGAAAGGATAAATATGTGCGCCATTAGTAACTGAAGTAGCGGCCTGACTTTCCAGCTCATGCGCCGCGTTGTCATCCATTTTATTTCTGGCGGAAAATGGGCAATGCCTTTATGACAATCGATACAGGTTTCGCCGCCCTTTTGTGCTTTGTTATGCATTTTCTGCGCAGATTCACTTTGCGAGGCAATATCCATGGCATCAAAAGAATGGCAACTACGGCACGTTGCAGAGTCAGTTGCTTTTAATTCTTTCCATACTGTTTCGGCCATTTCCTGGCGATGAGTTTCGAACTTATCGTCACTGTCTATTTTGCCGCTAACAAATTCATGATAAATATCTTTAGATGCTTTTAATTTAGCAAATAAATAATCCATCCCTGACTTTGGAATATGGCAATCGGCACATTCCGCACGTATCCCTTTCTGGTTCGAAAAGTGGACAGTTCCCTGATATTCCTCAAAATGGTTTACTCATCGAGTGGCAGGAAAGGCAAAATGCTGTATCCGACGTTTTATGTAAGGCTTTTTGCGCCAGCAATAACCCGCCGCCACCAACCACAACCGCTATCAGCAAAAACAATAACCCAATGCGTTTTTTCCCTCGCATAGATTCCTCTAATTAAATTCCAGAACACCGAAATCATTGTATAATTAAATATACAACGAATTAACCGCTTGCATAATTAGGCACAACACTGCCTGAAATAATCGATAAAGAATATGATTTATTACAATGTAATCATTAATTGCTAAGGAATAACCCAGTTGTTATTTAGAATATATATTTGTCAGTTTTAGTAATTTAAATTACATAATTAATATGAATATATAAAAATTTTTAGCACAACGCTATGCGCACTGTCACAGCGCTCAACTGATCACGGAAATCGTTCGTTTTTTATACTTCTCGGGGATAAAAAAAGGCCCCTGTTGAAATTGCAGGGGCCTGGTACGAGCAAGCATCATATTGGGCGACATGATGCAACGGTAAAAATCATTTGGCCTGATGGCGTTCAATGATTCCTTTCATTTCAGCAACCGCCGCCCCGTCTACGACATAACGCGAATACTCGTCCGCGTGTGCATCTGATGACATGGACAATCCTTGATTACGATAACGCATTGGTGAGGCTTGCCACGCTCCCGCGGAGCTATGGACTTCCAGCACTCCGGCATCGAGGAAGTGGTGCAGGTTTTCTGCACGGACTCCTGCTCCGGCCATAATGATTGGAGCATCACGATGGGCAATAAGTTCCATAATTTTTGATAAACCTTGCAGTGCGTCTGATTTTTGCCCTGATGTCAGTACCCGAGCAACGCCCAATTCCGCAAGATTATTGAGTGTATTTAAAGGGTTAGCGCACATATCGAAGGCGCGATGAAAAGTCACTGCCAGCGGACCGGCAGCAGCCATTATTTTTTCCATTCGTGGCATATCGACATTCCCGTCAACATCGAGAACGCCCGTCACCAGTCCAGGAAAACCTAATTCGCGGACTGTGCGCACATCCTCAAGAATGGCGGCAAATTCACCGTCGCTGTAGCAAAAATCACCACCGCGTGGGCGAATAATAGGATGCACAGGGATCGTCACCCGCTGGCGTACGGATTTCAGTACCCCCAACGACGGCGTTAAGCCCCCCTCTTTTGGGGCTGCGCATAATTCAACTCTGTCTGCGCCGTTTTGCTGCGCCGTTAGCGCGCATTCCATGCTGTAACAGCAAATTTCCAGTAATGCCATTTTTGCTCCTTAATTACGCCGACTGCTCGCTGGCAACGATCTCTTCAATGGACCACGGATGAAATTTAATGGTCGTTTTGCCATCGGTGACCGCCAGCGTCGGATTCGGTAATCGCTCATGTTCACCTTTTGGCGAACTGGTTTTAACTGAGATCCCCGGCAGGCTGAGCCCTTCATCAGAAAGCAATGCCAGCGAACGGGCATTCAGCGTTTCCGGATCACCCGGCAGAACGATTTCAATATGTTCCCAACCTTCGTGCGGGTAACGTTTTTCCCCGGGCCACGGTAGCTCCACAATGGAAAACTGCCAGTGCGCAACCCGTACCGGTTCATGCAATTTAAACAGACAAATCGGCCTGCCATTGATCATATTTTCTGACAAAAGTTCGCCGCACTGTTCAAACCCGCGACGCCAGCGCTCAGCGGTGGCGTTTTGATGGCAACGCAAAGAAATGTGATCGGCAGTCAGCGGAGTGATATCCAACCCCAAACGGCGGGAAAGTTCATCTAATGCGTGGGTAAATCGCGGTAAATCCGATGCAATATCCTGCAGCTCGTCGATAGATTGCCAGTTCGCCATAATCACTCTTCGTCTTTCAGTAAAAGCGTTAATTTACCCTGTTGCCCTGCGCCAACCAACCGCTGATTTCACGCCGCTTCTGATGCAATAGTGAAAACGGCAATACGCCACGCGCACGTTGCTGACGAAAACAGCCATTTGCAGTATACTCCCGCCCTAATTTCTTTAACTGGTGCGGGCAATTTTTGCTCGCTTCATCAATGTAAGGTATTCCGGTGAATATTCAGGCTCTTCTCTCAGAAAAAGTCCGTCAGGCCATGATTGCGGCAGGCGCGCCTGCGGATTGCGAACCGCAGGTTCGTCAGTCAGCAAAAGTTCAGTTCGGCGACTATCAGGCTAACGGCATGATGGCAGTTGCTAAAAAACTGGGTATGGCACCGCGACAATTAGCAGAGCAGGTGCTGACTCATCTGGATCTTAACGGTATCGCCAGCAAAGTTGAGATCGCCGGTCCAGGCTTTATCAACATTTTCCTTGATCCGGCATTCCTGGCTGAACATGTTCAGCAGGCGCTGGCGTCCGATCGTCTCGGTGTTGCTACGCCAGAAAAACAGACCATTGTGGTTGACTACTCTGCGCCAAACGTGGCGAAAGAGATGCACGTTGGTCACCTGCGCTCTACCATTATTGGTGACGCAGCAGTTCGTACTCTGGAGTTCCTCGGTCACAAAGTGATTCGCGCAAACCACGTCGGCGACTGGGGCACTCAGTTCGGTATGCTGATTGCATGGCTGGAAAAGCAGCAGCAGGAAAACGCTGGTGAAATGGAGCTGGCTGACCTTGAAGGTTTCTACCGCGATGCGAAAAAGCATTACGATGAAGATGAAGAGTTCGCCGAGCGCGCACGTAACTACGTGGTAAAACTGCAAAGCGGTGACGAATATTTCCGCGAGATGTGGCGCAAACTGGTCGACATCACCATGACGCAGAACCAGATCACCTACGATCGTCTCAACGTGACTCTGACCCGTGATGACGTGATGGGCGAAAGCCTCTATAACCCGATGCTGCCGGGTATCGTGGCGGACCTGAAAGCCAAAGGTCTGGCAGTAGAAAGTGAAGGCGCGACCGTCGTATTCCTTGATGAGTTCAAAAACAAGGAAGGCGAACCGATGGGCGTGATCATTCAGAAGAAAGATGGTGGCTATCTCTACACCACCACTGATATCGCCTGTGCGAAATATCGTTATGAAACACTGCATGCCGATCGCGTGCTGTATTACATCGACTCCCGTCAGCATCAACACCTGATGCAGGCGTGGGCTATCGTCCGCAAAGCAGGCTATGTACCGGAATCCGTACCGCTGGAACACCACATGTTCGGCATGATGCTGGGTAAAGACGGCAAACCGTTCAAAACCCGTGCTGGCGGTACGGTGAAACTGGCCGATCTGCTGGATGAAGCCCTGGAACGCGCACGCCGTCTGGTGGCAGAAAAGAACCCGGATATGCCAGCTGACGAGCTGGAAAAACTGGCTAACGCGGTTGGTATTGGAGCGGTGAAATATGCGGATCTCTCCAAAAACCGCACTACCGACTACATCTTCGACTGGGACAACATGCTGGCGTTTGAGGGTAATACCGCGCCATACATGCAGTATGCTTACACGCGTGTATTGTCCGTGTTCCGTAAGGCAGAAATTAACGAAGAGCAACTGGCTGCAGCTCCGGTAATCATCCGTGAAGATCGTGAAGCGCAACTGGCAGCTCGCCTGCTGCAGTTTGAAGAAACCCTCACCGTGGTTGCCCGTGAAGGCACGCCGCATGTGATGTGTGCTTACCTGTACGATCTGGCTGGTCTGTTCTCTGGCTTCTACGAGCACTGCCCGATCCTCAGCGCAGAAAACGAAGAAGTGCGTAACAGCCGTCTGAAACTGGCACAACTGACGGCGAAGACGCTGAAACTGGGTCTGGATACGCTGGGTATTGAGACAGTAGAGCGTATGTAATCGCGTTATACGGCAAAAGCCGATGTCATGGCAGACATCGGCTTTTTTATCATTAACGATAATTCACAATCACTTCATTCCGTTGTACTTTTAGCGGTGGAATTAACCGCCCACCGCCTGGCACTTCCCAGATAAAGCGCAACGGTTCTATCGCCAGGTATACCGGAAAAGGCCACGGTGGTTCCACTCTGCCCTTCTAATTCGACAACAACGAGATTGTGAACACAAGCGAACCCGCAGTCCTGCAGGTGTCGGGCCGATAAGCTGATAACGCCACGCCACCAGCGTCATCAATCCTGCAGCAGGTTGTCGCGTAGAAAGAGGCGCTGACGACATCGACTCACCACGGTGATTCAGCGTAACGCCCACACTACTCGCCTGCCACATCCCCTCCCCGGCGGCTTGCACCAGCAGCGGAAACAATAATATTGCTAATAAGGTTCTCATCATTTACCGCCAATTGTCGCCGTCATGCGGATATGTCGGTTATCAGATAGTTCCAGATTCGACAGCACCACTAACTGCGGCAGGCTGCGGCGCAGGAAGCGAGACAATAATGGTCGCAGCGCGTGGTTCACCAACAATACAGGCGGCGCACCCAACATCTCCTGACGGGATAGCGCTTCCTGAGTTTGCGCCAGTAAACGATCCGCCAGCCCTGGCTCCAGTCCGCCCCCGCCCTGCAACGCCTGTAGCAACAAACGTTCCAGCGGTGTATCGAGGCCAATAACATGAACTTCATCTTTGCCAGGAAACCACTGCTGGGTAATCGCCCGTCCCAACGCCACGCGCACGACGGCGGTTAATTCATGTGGATCGCTTTGGATGGGCGCATGTTCCGCCAGCGTTTCGAGAATAGTGCGCATATCGCGAATCGGCACTTTTTCATCGAGCAGATTTTGCAGCACTTTATGCAGTGTGGTGAGCGTGACGACGCCAGGAACGAGATCTTCCGTCAGCTTTGGCATCTCCTGGGCGACGCGATCCAGCAACTGTTGCGCCTCCTGACGACCAAACAGCTCTGCGGCATGCTGGCTAATGAGGTGGTTAAGATGCGTTGCCACCACCGTGCTGGCCTCAACCACGGTGTACCCCTGAATCTGCGCCTGTTCTTTAAGCGCACTTTCAATCCAGATAGCATTCAGGCCAAATGCCGGATCGACGGTCGCCTCACCAGGTAACGTCCCGGCAGCGGTACCAGGGTTAATCGCCAACCAACGCCCCGGATAAGCATCACCACTGCCTATCTCCACGCCTTTCATCAAAATGCGATAGCGGGCAGGTTGCAGATCCATATTGTCGCGAATGTGCACCACCGGCGGCAGAAACCCCATCTCCTGGGCAAATTTCTTGCGAATACTGCGTATACGGCCCAGCAACTCACCATCCTGCTGGAAATCGACCATCGGGATCAGGCGATAACCCACTTCCATTCCCAGAGAATCTTCCAGTTGTACATCGTTCCACGTCGCTTCGACAACGGTATTATTCTCTGCCATTTTTACCGGTTTTGGTTCGGCAGGCGCTTTTTGTTCACGTCCGCGGATCCACCAGGCCAGTCCCAGCAATCCGGCAGTGAACAGCAAAAATACCAGGTTCGGCATTCCAGGCACCAAGCCGAGTAAACCGAGCACGGCGGCGCTTAACAACATAACGCTTGGGTTACTGAAAAGCTGATTCACCATCTGCTCGCCAACATCCTGATCGGTGCTGACACGCGTAACAATGACCCCCGCGGCGGTAGAAATCACCAGCGCCGGAATTTGTGCCACCAAACCGTCGCCAATGGTCAATAGCGTATAACTTTCCGCCGCGTGTCCCATGCTCATGCCATGTTGCAGCACGCCGACCAGCAACCCGCCGACAACGTTAATGACCATGATGAGGATCCCCGGCGATGGCATCGCCGCGGACAAACTTACTTGCCCCGTCCATTGAGCCGTAAAATCGGCTTCTGAGTACACTTCCGGAGCGGCGTTTTTTCGCCTCATCTTCACCAATTCAACCGGCGTTAAGGTCGGCGTCAATCGCCATCTGCTTGCCGGGCATCGCGTCCAGGGTAAAGCGGGCAGAAACCTCGGAAATACGCTCGGCCCCTTTGGTGACGACGATAAAGTTGATTGTCAACAGCGTCAGTAAATCCGAGCGTGAAAGCATTATCGCCGCGCTGCACGGGCAGTCGATTTTCAATGGTGGTGGGCTGCTCGCTGATTAAATCAAATCACGATCCGACGCAATCCGCCAAACCTGCCACGGTAGCGGTGCCGGAAGAGACGGAGAAAAAGCGCGTGACGTCAACGAGAAAACGGCGCTGCTGAAGAAGAAATCTGCCACCGAGCTTGGCGAGTTGGCAACCAGTATCAACACCATTGCCCGTGATGCGCATATGGAAGCGAATCTGGAGATGGAGATTGTCCCGCAGGGATTACGCGTGCTGATTAAAGACGACCAGAATCGCAATATGTTCGAACGCGGCAGCGCGCAGATTATGCCGTTCTTTAAAACTTTGCTGGTGGAGCTCGCGCCAGTGTTCGACTCGCTCGATAACAAAATTATTATTACCGGGCATACCGATGCGATGGGCCTACAAAAACAATATCTACAACACTGGGAAACCCTTTTCGGGGCGATCGCGCGCTTTTCGGGCTCGTCGGGGTGCTGGAAGAGGCAGGAATGCCGGAAGATAAAGTGATGCAGGTGAGCGCAATGGCGGACCAGATGCTGCTGGACGCGAAAAATCCTCAAAGCGCGGGCAACCGGCGCATTGAGATTATGGTGCTGACCAAAAGTGCGTCCGATACGCTGTATCAATACTTTGGTCAGCATGGGGATAAAGTGGTGCAGCCGCTGGTGCAAAAGCTGGATAAGCAGCAGGTGCTTTCGCAGCGAACGCGCTAAATGCTGAATCTTTACGCATTTCTCAAACCCTGAAATCACTGTATACTTTACCAGTGTTGAGAGGTGAGCAATGCGTAAAATCATTCATGTGGATATGGACTGCTTTTTCGCAGCGGTGGAGATGCGCGACAATCCCGCCCTGCGCGATATCCCTATTGCTATTGGCGGCAGCCGCGAACGTCGGGGGGTGATCAGCACCGCCAATTATCCCGCGCGTAAATTTGGCGTACGTAGCGCTATGCCGACAGGGATGGCACTCAAATTATGCCCACATCTCACGCTGCTTCCAGGGCGCTTTGACGCCTACAAAGAAGCCTCAAATCATATCCGCGAAATTTTCTCGCGCTATACCTCGCGCATTGAACCGTTATCACTGGATGAAGCCTATCTCGACGTCACCGATAGTGTGCATTGCCACGGCTCCGCGACCCTCATCGCCCAGGAAATCCGTCAGACGATCTTTAACGAGCTGCAACTGACGGCATCTGCGGGCGTTGCGCCGGTAAAGTTTCTCGCCAAAATTGCTTCCGACATGAATAAACCCAACGGTCAGTTTGTGATTACTCCGGCAGAAGTTCCGGCATTTCTGCAAACCTTACCGCTGGCAAAAATTCCCGGCGTCGGCAAAGTCTCGGCGGCAAAACTGGAAGCGATGGGGCTGCGGACCTGCGGTGATGTGCAAAAGTGTGATCTGGTGACTCTGCTCAAACGTTTTGGCAAATTTGGCCGCATTTTGTGGGAGCGTAGTCAGGGGATTGACGAGCGCGACGTTAACAGCGAACGGTTGCGAAAATCCGTCGGCGTGGAACGCACGATGGCGGAAGATATTCATCACTGGTCTGAATGTGAAGCGATTATCGAGCGGCTGTATCCGGAACTTGAACGCCGCCTGGCAAAGGTAAAACCTGATTTACTGATTGCTCGCCAGGGGGTGAAATTAAAGTTCGACGATTTCCAGCAAACCACTCAGGAGCACGTCTGGCCGCGGCTGAATAAAGCTGATCTAATCGCCACCGCGCGTAAAACCTGGGATGAACGTCGCGGCGGGCGCGGTGTGCGACTGGTGGGGCTGCATGTGACGTTGCTTGACCCGCAAATGGAAAGACAACTGGTGCTGGGATTATGATGTATACTATTCTGTCTATTCTGGTGTGCATTATTATGAGGGGATCACTGTATGCATCGAATTCTCGCTGAAAAATCGGTCAATATCACTGAGTTACGTAAAAACCCAGCTAAATACTTTATTGATCAACCGGTTGCGGTTCTTTCTAATAATCGCCCCGCAGGATATCTCTTAAGTGCCAGCGCATTCGAAGCGTTAATGGACATGCTTGCTGAACAAGAGGAGAAAAAACTGGTGAAGGCGCGCTTTCGTCCAAGTGCTGCAAGATTAGAGGAAATTACACGCCGAGCTGAAAAATATCTTAATGATATGACGGATGATGATTTCAATGACTTTAAGGAATAAGGATGCGGGTATTCAAAACAAAACTTATTCGCCTGCAACTTACAGCAGAGGAACTTGATGCGTTAACGGCGGATTTTATTTCCTATAAGCGTGACGGTGTTTTGCCAGATATATTTGGTCGCGATGCACTCTACGACGACTCGTTTACCTGGCCATTAATCAAATTTGAGCGAGTTGCTCATATTCATCTGGCAAATGTAAATAATCCATTTCCGCCACAGTTGCGCCAATTTAGCAGAACGAATGACGAAGCGCATTTGGTATATTGTCAGGGTGCGTTTGATGAGCAAGCATGGTTGCTCATTGCCATTCTGAAACCTGAACCTCATAAACTGGCTCGAGATAACAACCAAATGCATAAAATTGGGAAAATGGCAGAAGCGTTTCGCATGCGTTTTTGAATTTATATTATGAATAACATACAAATAAGAAACTATCAGCCTGGCGATTTTCAGCAACTATGCGCTATTTTCCTTAGAGCGGTTACGATGACCGCCAGTCAGCATTATTCACCACAACAAATTGCCGCCTGGGCGCAGATTGACGAATCTCGCTGGAAGGAGAAACTCGCGAAATCACAAGTGCGGGTTGCAGTCATTAATGCACAACCGGTTGGTTTTATTTCCCGCATTGAACATTATATCGATATGTTATTTGTTGACCCTGAATACACCCGCCGTGGGGTTGCCAGCGCTTTGTTAAAACCTTTGATTAAGTCTGAATCCGAACTTACGGTGGACGCAAGCATAACCGCAAAACCCTTTTTTGAACGTTATGGTTTTCAGACAGTTAAGCCGCAGCGCGTTGAATGCCGGGGAGAGTGGTTTACTAATTTTTATATGCGATATAAACCGCAACATTAAATCCAGCTTGCAATGAAAATAACGCCCGCCTAGTATGTGCGCGTTTTCTTATTCCACAAACTGCAAGGAGGTAAATCATGACAAATCCTTTATCAATGACTCTTTGCAGACCTTTCCAGGATTAATTCTTTTTTTCTTGCCCTGGATTCGTCTGCCATTTCCTGATTTTTATATTTATATACTTTAAATAATTCGAGTTGCAGGAAGGCGACAAGCGAGTGAATCCCCAGGAGCTTACATAAGTAAGTGACTGGGGTGAACGAACGCAGTCGCAGTACATGCAACTTGAAGTATGACGAGTATAAATGGAATGGTACATGGGCAAATATATTCGTCCCTTATCCGATGCGGTATTTACCATCGCATCTGATGACCTGTGGATCGAGAGTTTAGCGATCCAACAATTACACACCACGGCAAATTTACCCAACATGCAGCGCGTAGTAGGGATGCCAGATTTACATCCCGGACGCGGCTACCCGATTGGCGCAGCGTTCTTCTCCGCAGGCCGTTTTTACCCGGCACTGGTCGGCAATGATATCGGCTGCGGCATGGCGCTATGGCAAACAGATATTCTCGCTCGCAAATACAACGCCGATAAGTTTGAAAAGCGATTATCAGCTTTGGATGACGTTGCTGAAGAAAGCTGGCTGGAGGAAAACCTGCCGTCAGCATTTGCACAGCATCCGTGGCGCAGCTCGCTTGGCTCTATCGGAGGCGGAAACCACTTCGCAGAACTGCAACAAGTTGATGAAATCATCGACGCTGAACTGTTTGCACTGGCAGGTCTGGATGCGCAGCATCTGCAACTGCTGGTTCATAGCGGCTCGAGGGGGTTGGGGCAGTCTATTTTACAGCGGCATATTGCCTCGTTTTCGCATCATGGTTTGCCTGAAGGCAGTGACGACGCGCTACGGTATATTGCGGAACATGACGATGCGCTGGCGTTTGCGAGTATTAATCGCCATATGATCGCTTTGCGCATAATGCAACAGGTGAAAGCCATGGGAAGTCCGGTTCTGGATGTGGCGCATAACTTTGTTAGCGCGTGTCAAATCGGCGATCAACAGGGCTGGTTGCATCGTAAAGGTGCCACGCCGGATGACAACTGTCTGGTGATTATTCCCGGTTCACGCGGCGATTACTCCTGGCTGGTTAAACCTGTTGCGAACGAAAAAACGCTCCACTCGCTGGCGCATGGGGCAGGGCGTAAATGGGGGCGCACCGAGTGTAAAGGGCGTCTGGCAGCGAAATACACGGCGACGCAACTCTCGCGTACTGAACTTGGTAGTCGGGTAATTTGTCGCGATAAACAACTCATCTTCGAAGAAGCGCCACAAGCCTATAAATCGGCTGAAAGCGTGGTGCAATGTCTGGTGCAGGCCGGTTTAATTATTCCTGTCGCGCGGCTGCGTCCAGTGCTAACGCTCAAAAACAGTGGAGGGAAAAAAGGATGATCTTGCTACAACTCTCCTCAGCGCAGGGGCCGGAAGAATGTTGCCTCGCAGTGAAAAAGGCGCTGGACAGGTTGATTAAAGAAGCTACCCGGCAAGACGTCGCGGTAACGGTGCTGGAAACAGAAACGGGCCGCTACTCTGACACGCTGCGTTCAGCGCTGGTTTCTCTGGATGGCGATAACGCATGGGCATTAAGCGAAAGCTGGTGTGGCACTATTCAGTGGATTTGCCCGAGCCCGTATCGCCCACATCACGGGCGTAAAAACTGGTTTCTGGGCATTGGGCGTTTTACCGCTGATGAGCAGGGGCAATCCGATGCGATCCGGTATGAGACGCTGCGTTCGTCGGGGCCGGGCGGTCAACATGTCAATAAAACCGACTCGGCGGTACGCGCCACGCATCTGGCTACCGGGATTAGCGTGAAGGTTCAGTCAGAGCGCAGCCAGCATGCCAACAAGCGGCTGGCGCGATTGCTGATTGCCTGGAAGCTGGAACAACAGCAAGAGGAAAAAAAGCGCGGTGCTGAAATCGCAGCGGCGAATGTTCCATCACCAGATTGAACGTGGCAACCCGCGACGGACATTTACAGGGATGGCTTTTATCGAAGGATAATGAAGGATGAAACTGCCGGAAGACGATTAAACGCCATCCGGCAGCAAATCAAATAATTACTTCGCCGGAATTTCTTTCAGCAGTTCAGTCAGCAGTGTCCAGTAATGACCAACGCTTTCGATGTGAACTTGCTCATCCGGAGAGTGTGGACCGGTGATTGTTGGCCCGATAGAAACCATGTCCATTTCCGGATACGGTTTTTTGAACAGACCACATTCCAAGCCCGCGTGGATAATCTGGATGTTCGGCGTCTTGTTGAACAGACGCTGATAAGTTTCACGTACCAGATGCATCACCGGAGAATTAGCGTCCGGCTGCCAGCCAGGATATGCGCCTTTCGCTTCGGTTTTCGCGCCAGCCAGTTTACCCAGCGAATCCAGCATGCTCACCACGTAGTCTTTACCGCTGTCGATCAGAGAACGGATCAGGCAGTGAATTTCTACGTTATTGTCAGTCATGGTCACCACACCGACGTTCAGGGAGGTTTCGACCACACCTTTTGCCACGTCGGAGTTGCGGATCACACCGTTCGGGGTGGCGTTCAGCAGACGAATAAAGGTATCGCGAGATTTCGCAATCAGGGCAGCTTTATCGTTCGCAACAGAGTCCAGCAGCAATGCCAGATTTTTCTCTTTCTCTGCCAGCTCGTTTTTCAGGATCTCCTGATAGGTATTCACCAGAGATTTCAGGGCGTCGACTTTATCAGCTGCGACAGCAATGGTCGCAAAGGCTTCACGCGGGATGGCGTTACGCAGTGTGCCGCCGTTGAAATCGATAAGGCGCAGGTCCAGTTCTTCTGCATGACCCGCCAGGAAGCGCACCAGCAGTTTGTTGGCATTACCCAGGCCAACGTGGATTTCACCGCCGGAGTGACCGCCTTTCAGGCCTTTTAAGGTTAACTTGAAGGTTTCAAAGCCAGCTGGAACCGCTTCACGATCTAAATGCAGGTTGGAGGTAAAGTCGATACCCCCCGCGCAACCCATGTAGATTTCACCTTCCTCTTCGGAGTCGGTGTTAATCAGAATATCAGCCTGCAACCAGTTGCTCTGTAAGCCAAAAGCACCATCCATACCGGCTTCTTCGGTCATGGTCAGCAGCACTTCCAGCGGGCCGTGAACCACGTTTTCGTCAGCCAGAACCGCCAGTGCAGAGGCCATACCAATACCGTTATCCGCACCCAGCGTGGTGCCGCGCGCTTTAACCCATTCGCCATCAATATAAGGCTGGATGAGA
>ENA-OQCW01000864-OQCW01000864.1-human-gut-metagenome-genome-assembly--contig:-NODE-864-length-14535-cov-2.343490_pt1 | contig 14535 bp, 16 predicted proteins | sample MGYA00242767_ERZ504593 | MGnify/ENA primary metagenome ERZ504593 (study PRJEB26092, sample SAMD00036307) | human gut metagenome | host: Homo sapiens | study: EMG produced TPA metagenomics assembly of... | reverse complement strand
CTTCCGCAGATTTTGCATTTCCTATTATGGAGAGGAAGTTAGCTCAGTGGTAGAGCGCCGGACAAACCCGTCCGGAGGTCATCGGTTCGAGTCCGATACAACCTCTTTAAGTTTTTGCCGAGAAAGGAGAAATGGCGGCATGGAGAAAACAGTTTATATTCATTATGGAGCGTCGGTCTTTGACTCGGCGAAAGGGTTCCCGATCAAGAACCGTCCTCACTGGAATAAACCCGTTGGGGGTCTCTGGGCATCTCGTGAGGCGGCTACATTTGGATGGCGCGACTGGTGTGAGGGCGAAGAACCAGACTGGATCGAGTCATCCAAGTTCTTTCGGTTTACTTTGCGGGACGGGGCAAAGGTAGGCGTGATCCATAGCATTCCCGATTTGTGCCGACTGCCCACAGTAGACGGCGATCTTTTCTGGCAGTCTTCAGAGATACTCGACTTTGAAGAATGTCTGCGACATGGATGGGATGCTATAGAGCTATGCTGGTATGGAGAGGAGTACAAAGACAAACGCGGTGCAGACAATATGTACTACGGTCTCTATGGATGGGACTGTGACTGCATTCTCATACTTAATCCAGATGTAGTCGTTCAAATCTGATTTATATTTTGAAAGGAGAAAATCAAAATGAAGCCCAGCATATGGAGGAGAGTGGACATACAGGTATCCCTATTCACTGCAATTGTAGTGGCCCTGTTGACATTCTCCATTTTTTGGTTTCAGTACAGAATTACATACAATGATACCCTAATCAGTCTGAGGGACCAGGCAGAGGCCATATACGGATATGTGGAGAAACGTCTGGATAAGAGCACCTTTGACCAGGTACGGACCAGGGAAGATATGGAGGGAGATGTCTATAAGCAGGCCCATGAAGCGTTCCAGAGGATCAGGGAGATTTCCGGTGTCCGGTATCTCTATACCGCAAAGATGAATGAGGACGGCGAGTTCGTGTATCTTATCAACTGCCTGGATCAATCGGAGCCGGACTTCCGCTATCCGGGGGACCTGATTGAGCATGAGATTTACCCGGACATGCAGCGGGCACTGGACGGACAGAAGGTGCTTCCGGACCGGATTAAGGACACGGAATGGGGAAAAATATTTATCACCTACATGCCCATATACGATGGGGAACAGGTGCTGGGAGTGGTGGGAATCGAGTTCGAGGCAGGCCATCAGTATGATACCTACCGGAGCCTGCGCCTCCTGCTTCCGCTGTTTATCCTGCTGTTCAGCCTTGGGGCCTGTCTCGCCTCCAGACTGTTGTTCAGGCGCATATCCAATCCCTTTTACCGGGATATGTCAAATACGGATTACCTGACCCAGCTTAAAAACCGGAACGCATATCAGCTGGATATAGGAAACCGCATTGCCGGGAAGGCCCAGGAGGGAACAGGATTCATCCTTATGGATTTAAATGGCCTTAAGCATGTAAACGATACCCTGGGGCATGATGCCGGAGATGTCTACATTACCTGCGTTTCAAAGGCATATCTCAATATGCGGACCAGGGAGGCAGTGATGTACCGCATTGGGGGCGACGAGTTTGTGGTGGTGATGCCGGATGCGGACCGGGATAAGATACAGGATTTCATGAGACGGTTCGGGGACATGTTTAACAGGGAGGCATCCATGCCGGAATTTACCTTTTCCTGGGGATATTCCATCTATGACCCCAAGGCGGACGCGGATCTCTACAGCACGTGCCGCAGGGCGGACAAGAACATGTACATGAGAAAGCAGCAGTACTATAAGAATAAAAACACATAGGAGGATACAGATGGGACTGTTGGACAAGCTGTTTAAGAAGGGACCAAAAGCAGATGAGGTGTCAAAGGGCGGTTCGCCTATTTACCGCTATGAGGATAAGGAGAATGAGGGCTGGAGGCCGCCGGAGGCCTATGGTGTATACGCAGAGGAGATAAATGCCCATTTTCAGGGACTGTTTCCCAACCGGGAGGAATTTGTGTTCCATGAGCTTTTATCGGATTTGGTCCACATTGATGTGAACATTATGCGGCCCGATGAAACCCATCCCTACTATGTAATGTATACCACGGGCATGAGCGATATGCCCATGACTCTGCCGGAGGAAATCCAGGACAGGGAGGACCTCAGGTACGGGGAACTGTATATGTTCCTTCCAAAGGAGTGGAATCCAGGCGAGGCAGGCCAGATCAACAGCGACATTGCGCAGGAGGAATACTGGCCCATCGGACTGATTAAGTATCTGGCCCGTTTCCCCCATGAGTACAGCACCTGGCTGGGATGGGGGCACACCATTCCCAATGGTCCTGATTATGAGCCTCTGGCGCCGGATACCGGAATGGGCGGCGTGGTCCTGGTACAGACCGGCGGCGATATGGGCAGCATGGAGGCAAAGGACGGCAGGAAGGTAAACTTCTACATGGTTATACCTGCATACAGGGAAGAGATTGAGTATAAGCTGGAGTATGGCATGGAGGCGCTGGACAAGCGGTTTTCCGAAGGGAACCTGCCCATGGTGCTGGATATCCACCGGCCCAATCTCTGCGCGGATTTTAAGGAGTAGGCCCGGCGCCTCCGCTTTCCATGAACTTGACCGGAGAGCATCCTACATATTTTTTAAATACTTTGATGAAATATTTATAGTCCGAGAAGCCCACAAGGTCTGCGATTTCGTAGACCTTGTATTTATTTTCCTTCAGCAGGTCCACGGCCTTCTGCATCCGGTAGCGGTTCAGATAGTCGTTGAAGGTATAACCTGTAAAGCTTTTAAACTTGGAGTTTAAGTAGGTGCAGGACATGCCGCACTGCTCGCTGATATCCGTAAGAGAAAGGTGGGAACTGTAGTGGTTCCGGATGCAGTCCATCATGTACTCCACATGGCGGTTCCCTTCGGGACTGTCCCCTGTTTCCGGTTCATCCAGTATGCCTAACTTACGCTTTTCCATGTCCAGCTGCTTCAGCTCATGCCTGAGCCTGGCCGCTGCCTGCTGCTTGTCTTTAATCTTTCTGAGAGCGTCATAGAGTTCGTTAAAATTCACTGGCTTTAAAAGATATTCCGTGACTCCCAGGCGGATAGCCTTCCTGGCGTATTCAAAATCGCTGTAGCCGGACACAATGACGGCGTCATAGCCGTACTCCTCTATGCTGTCCTCCAGCATGGAAAGACCGTCCTTTACAGGCATGTTGATGTCCACCACCACAATATCCGGATTTGTTTCCCTGAATTTTTTCCAGTCCCTCCAGACCGTCCACTGCCTCTCCCACCACCACGCAGTCCGCCTCCTGCCAGTTTACCATGAACAGCAGGCCTTTGCGTATGATGTCTTCGTCCTCCACAATCAGGACCTTATACATATGTATCCTCCTCCATATCCGCGGGAAGGGTGACGCTTACCCGCGTTCCGTTTCCGGGGGAACTCTCAATGGTCAGGCCGTAGGAAGGGCCGTAGAGAAGCCGCACCACCCGGTGGGAATTATATAATCCGATATGTTCCCTGTAAATATCCTCCTGATCCAGGGCTTCCCGCAGCTCCTTCAGCTTTTCCGGGCTGATGCCGCTGCCGTTGTCCTCCACGCTCAGCACCAGTGTGCTGTCCTTTTTACGGGCAGTGATGGTGACGGATACACAGTGTTTATCCTTCATTCCGTGGACCAGGGAATTCTCCACCACAGGCTGCAGGAGCAGCTTTGGAATCATTAAGTCCATCAGTTCCTCCGGGATGTCGATATGGTAATTGAGTCTGCGGTTATAGCGCATTTTCTGAAGCAGGAGATAGTCGTTGATGTATTCGATGTCGGTCTGCAGGGGCACAATGGTGCTCCCGTAATATACGCTGTAGCGCATCAGGTTGGCAAAGGCCATGACCATCTCCGAAGCCTTCTGGGAGTCAATGGCAATCTCATACCGGAGAGTCTCCAATACATTGAAGATAAAATGGGGGTTAAACTGTTCCTCCAGCTGCTTGATTTCCATGGTGCGCTTGCGCTCCGCCAGCTCGCTGTTGTGAAGCATCAGCTCCTCGCGCTGAATTACCATGTTGCGGAACGCGTCGTTGAGCATCCGGAATTCGTCAAATACCTGGCTTTTCAGGCGGTAATCCATATTTCCCCGCCCCATTTCCTCCACCGAGGCCTGGAGCTCGTCAATGGCCTGCAGGTTCTTTTTGGTTATGCGCAGGGTCAGGGGCGGAATCATGATGACCATAAGTATTCCGGCCAGCCCCAGAAACAGAATGCCGTAGGTCACAAGGCTGCGCTGGAATTCCATGGATACCAGTGTGTACAGAATCAGGGAGCTCTCAGGAAGGACTTCCTTGTGTATGTGGTAATGCTTGTTGTTGATCTTTACAATATTGCCCTTCTGCCAGTCCATCCTGTATTTGCCGGCAGGATATTTTTCCATGGGGTCCGCATTCTGCCTTCCCACTGCAAAAACCAGGTTGTCATACCTGTCTGTGATGACCACGTCGTCTAACGGACATTCCCGCACAGCCTCGTAAATCTGTTCATCCATCAAATCGAAAAACAGGTATCCGCAGATTCCGTCTGCGTCTGCGACGGGGCGGGCCATGAGCAGGTCCCCTTCCTGTCCGTGTGCAAAATTCAGGCGGCTGGGCATGGTATGGGTCAGGTCAGGGGCTTCCTGCAATTTTTTCCACCAGGCTCTTATAGACGGCGCTGTTCAGGAATATTTCGCGGTTTCCCTCAAATAGGCTGGAGCTTACCATGTGTCCCTCTGTATCTGTAAGGGCAAAGGTGCTTCGTATGGGCTGGGATGTGGTAAAACCGTAGAGCAGCCGGTTGACCTGGGTGGCGGCATCCGCATTTCCCGGTTTCAGGGCATCCAAAAAGCGGTAATCTGTGGAAAAGTGTTCCAAACCTTCCTTATAGGATGACACTTGGCTGTCCAGGGCGGATGCCAGAAGGGCGTTGTTCTTCCGGTTGCTTCCCACGCTGATCCACTGGACATTGATGAACAGGAACAGCCCCATCAGCACAAAGAGCAGTGAGATAATGGAGCATGCATATTTAAGGAAAGAACGCTTGATGTAATCCCTGTACTGGTTGCCTGCCATGGCGGGTACCTCCCGGAAGTAGTGAAGTACAGTGCCCTCAGGACACTGTACCTCCTATTATATCATAGATAGAGACTAAATGCTGATGTCGTTGTTGCCGGTGACCTTGAAAAATACCAGCAGGGACAGTATGCTTGTCAGGGTCAGGATGGTGGAGTAGGCTGCGGCATTGCCGAAGTTGCTGCGGATGACCTCGGCGTAGATGGCTACGGTCAGGGTCTGGGTCTTGCTGGTATACAGGATGATGGAGGAACTGAGCTCGCTGATTAAGGTGATCCAGCTCATAATGGCCCCGGAGAGCACCCCGGACATCATCATGGGCACCGTGACCTTCACAAAGGATTTCGTCTCGGTGCACCCCAGACTGATGGCGGCTTCCTCCACGCTGGGACTGATCTGACCGATGATTGCGGTGCTGGAGCGGATGGTATAGGGCATCCGCCGTATGGACAGGGATATGATGATAATAATGGCAGTGCCGCTGAGCAGCAGGGGTTTGCTGTTAAAGGCATACAGGAAGGAGATGCCCAGGACAGAACCGGGGATGATGTAGGGGAACATGGTCACCGTGTCCAGTATGCCGGTGAGGAAGGACCTCTTCCTGACTGTCAGGTAGGATATGAGGATACCGAACACCACCACAATGGCAATGGCGCATATTCCGAACAGGTAGGTGTTGAAAATAGCTGTGTTATTGTTCTTGGAGAACAGGGTGTTCCTGTAGTTTTCCAGGGAAAAGCCTCCTGTGTATACGGTTCCTCCGCCTGTTGCCAGGAAGGAGGTGACGATGACTGTAATCTGGGGCAGGATGGCGATGAGCACCACTGCGTACACAAACAGATGGGACAGGATGTTGCGTGTGCCGGTGCATTTTTCCGCCACCATGGGCTTTAAGGCGGTCATGGAGTAGGTGAAGCGTCTGCCCAGATAGCGCTGGAGGAAGAAGAGAACCAGGGTTATGCCGATGACAATGACGCAGAGCGCGGCGGCAAAATGGTCGTCCGTGCTGACCTCACCCATGAACTGGCTGTAAATCAGCACCGGAAAGGTCTTATAGCCCTCGCCGATGAGCATGGGAGTACCAAAGTCAGAGAACACGCGCATGAACACCAGCAGGGAGCTGGCCAGCATGGTGGGCATTACCAGGGGGACGATGATCTGCATCACTCTCTGGAATGCGGTGCAGCCAAGGCTTTCGGCTGCCTCGTTCAGGGAATTGTCCAGGTTTTTCAGGGCGCCGGATATGTACATGTACACCAGGGGGAAGGACTGGAGGGAGAATACCAGCACAATGCCCGCAAACCCATAGATGCCGCCCAGCTTTATGTGAAAGAGGCTGTTGAGTATCTTGGTGAAGAAACCGTTGCGCCCCAACAGCTGAATCCATGCATAGGCCCCTATGAAAGGCGGGGACAGGTAGGAAATGACAATCAGGATGTTCAGGTATTTACTTCCTTTGATCTGTACGCTCCGCAGCACGTAGGCCATGGCCAGCCCCAGAACGGCAGCCACTACGGTGGATACAATGGTGACCTTAAAGCTGTTTACCAGGGTGCTCCAGTAGTATTTTCTTGCGAAGAATTTAGTAAAATAGGCAAAGCTTAAGTTTCCGTCCTCAGAAAGAACGCTTTTATAGAGCACCAGCACCAGGGGGTAGACCACGAAGAGAAGGAACAGGGCCAGGATTCCCAGTGCCATTGCAACCCATATATTTAATTTTTTTCTCCCTGCATATCTCATGAATGGTCCCTCCTGACAATAAGGCTTTGACTGCCGTCCTCAGTGAACACGTTGATTTTTATGGGGGCTGTACGCCCAGGCGGATGGGGGTGTGGTCCGGGATGATATCCCAGATATCGGAGTTCTGTATGACCTCCATCTCCCTGCCGTCCGCTGTTTCCACAAAGTAGTGGGTGGTGATGCCGAGGAACACGCTGCTTCGCACAACCGCAGGTATGCCGCCGCTGTCCTCCAGGCTGATGATGAATTCTTCAGGACGGATGGATACCTTCACGGCCTGGCCGTCCTGCGCGCTGCGGGAAAGGTTCTCCATGGGCACGCTGTAATCCCCGATGTGAAGCAGTGTCTGCCCGTCCCTTGCCTCAATGCGCCCGTCCATGATGTTGGACAGTCCGATGAAGGTGGAAACGAAGATATTGGAGGGCCGCTGGTACACGTTCTTGGGGGTGTCAATCTGCTGGATGACGCCGCCGTTCATGACTGCGATGCGGTCCGATACAGCCAGGGCCTCCTCCTGGTCATGGGTCACATATATGGTGGTGATGCCCACCTGCTGCTGGATCCGCTTGATGGCGTTTCTCATCTCCACCCTCAGCTTGGCGTCCAGGTTGGACAGGGGTTCGTCCATAAGCAGCACCTCCGGGTGGATGACAATGGCTCTGGCCAGGGCCACACGCTGCTGCTGGCCGCCGGACAGCTTGGAGGGCATCCGCTTTTTCAGGTGGTCAATCTTTACTACTTTAAGGATTTCGTCCACCTGGGACTCAATCTGGTCCTGGGGTACCTTGCGGTTCTTAAGGCCGAAGGCCACATTGTCCCGGACCGACATGTGGGGGAAAATGGCGTAGTTCTGGAATACCATGCCCATATTCCTCTTGTTGGTGGGGATGTTGTTGATGACCTTGCCGTCAATCTTGATTTCGCCGCCCTCAATGGAATTGAATCCTATAATCATGCGCAGCAGAGTGGTTTTGCCGCATCCGGAAGGCCCTAAGAGGGTGAAGAATTCACCGGGCCTTACGTCTAAGGACAGGCCGTTAATAATGGTGTCCTTTCCGAACCGTTTGATTACATTTTCTATGCTGATAGCTACACTCATGGTTTGTAACCCTCCTTGTTTTTTGGTTTTTCAGATAAAAAGGACTGCCTCAGCTGACCGTTTCAGACCCCCAAGAGGTGATGGGCGGTGATGGAATCATGTGGTCAGCGTAATGGGCAGTCCTTTGGGGGGCATGGTTATGCCGGTGCTGTGTGTTCTGTCAGATGAGCGGGCAAAGGGTTAGTCCATGGATGTCTCCATATGCTCGCTGAAGAGGTTGGTAATTTCCGTTTTGTGCTCAGCAACCCAGCCCTCGTCGTAGTTATCAAACAGTTTGATTTCAGACTGGGGCGTCATGTAGTCAGCCAGCTTGGCATCCTTTCTGAGAGGCCTTACAGTCAGGTTGGAGCCCACTGCGTTCTGAATCTTCTCGGAGAGCATATAGTCCACAAATTTCTTTGCATTTTCAGGATGCTTGCAGTCCTTTAAAATCTGTACGGACTCGCCGGGGAATATGGCCCCTTCTTTGGGGAATACCACCTCAACCGCAGCGCCTTCCTTTACATAGTTGGCAGCCGGGTCTTCCCAGGTCAGGCCCACCACATACTCGCCTTCGGCAACGCCCTTGTATACCTGGCTGGAGCTGTTGGCCATCTTGCCGTCCAGGTTTGCGATGAACTGGTCTACATAGGCCCATGCCTCGTCAGATAACGGGTCTCCGTCCTTTCCCATGCCGTAGAGCATGGCTAACAGGGACTGGAACGCGGAGCTGGAGTTTACAGGATCCCCGAATGCAATCTTGCCCTTTAACTCAGGGTTTAATAAATCCTCAAAGCCTTCAATCTTCATGTCGCCCTTTAAGTCCTTATTGACAATCATGACCGTCGGGTCCGCAAATGCAGGAGTGAAATAACCGGTGGTGTTGCGGAACGCATCCAGCATGTTTTCATCCTCAGGCGATACATATTCCATAAACAGATCCTTGGAGGCGGAGAGCATGGTCTGGTCAGCCACCCAGAATATATCGCCCAGGGGGTTATCCTTTTCAGACTGGGCCCTCTTTAACAGCTCTCCGGTACCTGCCACTACCACCTCCACCTTGATTCCCGTATCCTTTTCAAACTCAGGAATCACGGCATTGTTGAGGGCCTCGCTTCTGGCCGTGTAGACTACCAGAACCGGCTCCTCTTCACCGGAAGCAGCGTCCTTGGCTGCCTCTGTCTTAGCAGCGTCACCAGCCGCCTCTGTCTTGGCTGCCTCTGTGCCGGAAGGCTGCTGGGTGTCGCTGGTCTTTGCTCCGCCGGAGCTGCAGCCGGTGGCTGCCAGGGCTGCTGCCATGATGACTGCGGTTGCTTTTTGAAATTTTCTCATATGAACATTCCTCCCTTAAACATATTTTTTTGCTGCACCACATTTTTCATAACTTAATTTTAGCATTTGGGCTGGGAAAGTAAATCCGACAATCCCACAAAAAGGTGGAAAATAAACAACAGACGGAGTGAAAATTCAGAAATTTCAACCCGTCTGTTACAATATGGTTTTAATTAATTCGCTGTCAGCTGATTTACCGGGGGTTTCCCGGACAGGAGACACTATTGCCCTGTATGATTCTTGGAATATAGATGGCCTCCCTGTTAAGAAGTTGGTTTTCACTCTGAATCCGTTCCAGAAGCATCTGGCCAATTCTGAACCCTAAAGCCCAGGTGTCAGGCAGGGCATAGGTCGGCTGGACATAGAACAGGTCGCACAGGTTTACATTACATGGAGCTACAATGGACAGGGTCTCAGGAATGGGGATGTTGTGATCGCGGCAGTATCTCAGGGCACCGATGCAGGTTTCATTATGGGCAGCCACCAAGGCAGTAGGCGGGTGGGGGAGCCTTAAAAATTGTTCCAAGGCTTCATATCCAAAGGCAGAGTCATGGGGGCCTTCCAGAAAGTAACGATAATCCCTGTCCACCGTAATGTGTATGGAGGCCATGGCGCGCTTAAACTGCTGAAGCCGTTCAGCGGCAGAGCTGAACTGGGTGGGGCCGCATATGATGCCTATTTTTGTATGACGGTTTCGTATCAGCTCCATGGTCATCTCGTAAGTGCTGATGCCGAAGTCTGCATTGGCAAAATCCCCGACAAATCCGGGATGATCAATCCGACGGTGTATCAGGACAGTGGGTATTTTCTGGCTTAAGCTTACAATCAGTTCATTGTTGCCACCGCAGCTGTTTAGGACAAGTCCGTCAATTTTGCGTTCTGAGAGCATCATCAGATAATTGCGTTCAATCTCACTGTTATTAAATGAGTTGCAGATGAAAAGAGTATAGCCCTCCTCCTGGATTGCATGTATGATGGCTTGGGCAATCTGGAAGTAATATTCGTTTGTACCATCTGCAATCACCAGGGCGATGGTCTTTGAGCTTTTATTTTTTAATTCGCGGGCAGCCTGACTGGGATGGTAACCCAGTTCTTCGATAACCCTTAATATGGTGCTGCGTACTTCCGGCGACACTTTGGGGCTGTTGTTCAATACCCGTGAGACAGTGGCGGTGGATACTCCGGATTGTTTTGCTATATCCCGGATGGTAATTTTTGCCATAAGAAACTCCTTCAAACTATGCTGCTGTAATGGAAGATACCCGAACGGGCCGGGGGGGATCCTCTTTTCTTATTATACTTGATGTGGCAGAGGAACGCAATGAAAAATATGCCAAATGTGTAATCAATTACACAAAATGTTATTATGCATAAAAAATAGGATAAATAATGTATAAAATGCATAAAAATATAACTTTCAATATAAATAAATTGACATATACGATAAAATATATTATCATTAGTCGTGTAAACGATTACACGAAGCGCGATGTGAACCAGGGGAAGAACATCAGAATATGGAGGTATTTTTATGAAGAAAATGTTAGCAGTAACATTGGCCGTGTTAATGGCGGGGATAGTGGCCGGATGCGGCACTAAGACAGAATCATCTGCGGCGGCAGAAACTGAAACGGCTGCTGTAAAATCAGAAGCTTCCGATACGGAACAGGCCCAAGAGAGCCAGGAGCCATCCGCTTCCGGTGACCCCATCCGTATTGGCCTGACAACAGTTCTCACGGGGGATCGTTCGCTGGAAGGAGAATATGCCTCCAATGCGGCAAAAATCATAACCGAGGAAATCAACACTGAGGGAGGCGTTCTGGGGCGTCCCATTGAAATTGTGATTGAGGATGCTTTGGGAACGGATGTGGGTGCTGTAAACGCTTACCGTAAGCTGGCTTCGGATGACAGTATTGTGGCTATTGTGGGTCCGGACAGTTCCAATGACGGTATGGCACAGTCGCCCAGCGCACTGGAATTTAAGATACTGACCACGGCTCAGGGGTCTTCCCCACTTTGAAGAACATGTGTAATAATGATAATCCGTATTTGTTCCAGTTAAGAGCCTGCGACGATACGCTTTGCGCTGCCCTGATTAAATATTCGGTGGAAGAGCTGGGAATTAAGAGTTATGCGGTTATGCATGACACAGAGACTTCTTCTGCGGATCAGGCAAGACTGTTCACAGAGGCCCTTAAATCCTACGGTATAGAACCGGTGGTAACCGTACCCTTTACGACAGGGACAAAGGACTTTTCTTCCCATATCGCACAGGTACAGGCATCAGGCGCTGATGCAATCATCGGGGCCGCGTTCCAGACGGAAGCCGCTATTTTGATTCAGCAGATCCGCTCCCTTGGAATAGAAGCTCCTATACTGGGCTCCAACGGATTTGCAGACCCTGTGACCATCGAGCTGGCCGGGGAATTAAATGACAATGTATATTGCGCAAGCGCATGGGTACCGAATACACCGAATCCAAAGGGTGCTGCGCTGGCTGAAAAGTATAAGGAGCTTTACGGCGATGACTGCGGAAAGGCGGCAGCCCAGATATACGACCATATATCCGTAATCTGCGAAGCCATCACGTTGGCCGGTTCCACGGACAGAGAAGCGGTCAGGGAAGCTATGAATACCATTGGCGATTATCAGGGAGCCATTACGAAATATGACTGCCGGACAAACGGTGACTGCGGACGAGGCGGACTGCTTGTAAAGGTTGTAAAAGGCAAGGCGGAAATTATTTCGGAAATCACCTCGGGAAAAAAGTCATTGAGTAAATACGGTGTGAACAGAGAAAACGTGGTGAGTATTGTGGAGGGGAGGAATCAGGTGCATGAATGTTCAGTTACTTGTGGCAGGTGTTTCCATGGGAATCATATACGGTTTGATAGCCATAGGAATGGTGCTGATTTTCCGGTCTGTGGGCGTCATGAATTTTGCGCAGGGTGAGTTTTTGATGTTTGGGGGGTATTTTTGTTATACATTTAATAAAATACTGAACCTTCCAATCGTACTTTCGCTGGTGCTGGCATCCCTCAGCATGGGGGTGGTAGGCATTCTGTTCATGAGGACCTCCTATTGGCCCCTGCGCAGTGCCCAGGCAAAGGCAATTATCGTCAGCGCAATGGGGGCGTCCATTGTATTTAAGGAAGGGGCCAGGCTTATATGGGGGTCCATTCCTGTGACAATGGACCGGGTGATTCAGGGAACCGCCCATCTGGGCCAGGCAACGATACAGTGGCAGAATGTGGCAATCATTGCCATCTCTGCAATCATAATGGCTCTGGTATATATGCTTCTGGAAAAGACATTTGTGGGTAATATTATGCAGGCAACGGCTCAGGACCAGTATATGGCATCACTGACAGGAGTACCTGTGATTGTGTCCATAGGCCTGACGTTCGCCCTGTCAGCCATGATTACCGGAATCGGGGGAGGACTGCTGGCGCCTATTTTCTTCCTTAATAATACAATGGGAGCCACCGCCGGCGCCAAGCTTTGCCGCTATTGTCATAGGCGGCTTCGGCAGCGTACCCGGAGCTGTGTTGGGGGGATTGATCGTAGGGCTGGTGGAGGCCTTTGGAGGAGCTTATATATCCAGTACGTATCAGCTGGTACTGATTTACGTGGTATTGATTGCGGTTCTGATGTTCCGGCCCCAGGGGATATTTGGTGAAAAATCCAGGAGAAAGCGTAGGTGACTTATATGTTGGAAGGAATCAGATCAGTTAAGAAACCTTATATTCTTACATTGATGGCCATTGGCCTGGGATGCAGCATACTGCCTGCGGTTTCATCCAGTTATATGATGAGGGTGTTTAATATAACTCTGATTACATATCTTTGTGTGTTGAGCGTATATGTGCTTTTGGGGCTCTGCGGACAGAACTCCTTTGCTCAGGCCGGTCTGTGGGGCGTAGGCGCATATATTACAGCCAACATGGTCCTTAAGCTGGGGCTGGGATCGGCTGCCGCCTTCATCATTGCTACCACGGGTACCGCTGCGTTCGCCTTTATACTGGGGTTTGCGTTTTTCAGGCTAAAGCAGTATTATTTTACCTTTGCATCAGTGGGCCTGATGACGATTCTGAATGGACTTTTTGATGAACTGGGTGCCTGTGACGGGAGGTGCCCTGGGAATATCAGACATCCCTGTTTTCTCTATTGCAGGCTTTGCCGCCAATACGGAGAATCGTAAGTTTTTTTGATACTGATTGTCTGCATGCTGGCCAGTCTGGGTATCAGAATCCTGTTTCATTCCCCTCTGGGACGGTCATTCATGGCCATACGTGATAACGAGATGGCGGCCAACTGTCTGGGGATTAACAGTCTTTTGACAAAAAGCATTGCATTCGCGATTTCAGGCGCCCTGTGCGGGGCGGCAGGAGCAATGTATGCGTTCCTTTCGGGGTATTTGAGCTACCAGACATTACGTATCAGCAGTCTACCATGTATTTAATTATGATCATGCTTGGAGGCACCATGTCTCCGGTGGGGGCAATCATCGGTACCCTGATCATTTCCCTGCTGCAGGAATGGGTACGGCCCTTACAGAATTATATGCAGTTTATCTATGGCACAGGAATCATGATCTTGATGATTGTCCAGCCGGAGGGAATCATAGGGGGAGGGAAAGAGTTCTATGCCAGATACATTAAAGGAAGAACAGGCCGTTTTACGGTTAGATAATGTCAGCAAGAATTTCGGCGGGGTAGTTGCCGCCTCTGATATATGCATTCAGCTTTTCAGAGGGGAGGTATTTGGCCTGATTGGACCAAACGGGGCAGGCAAGACCACTCTTCTTAACCTGATTACCGGTATTTATATGGCGGACGGGGGAGACATATATCTGGACGGAGGAAAGATAACCAGGTTTGCCACCCACCGACGGGCTAAAATGGGTATAGCCAGAACGTTCCAGCATCCAAGGCTTCTTAACCGGTGCGATATCAGGACCAATATCTTTATGGGAGTGGACCTGGCGGCCAGGAGAAGGGGGAAAAATAAAAATGTGGAGCAGGAGCTGGCCCAGCTTCTTGCCTGTGCCGGCCTTGATGGAGTGGACCTTACGGACCAGGTAGACCAGCTGGCCTATGGACAGCAGAAGATGTTGGAAATCGTACGGGCCATTCTATGCGAACCGGTGGTGCTCCTTCTGGATGAACCCGCGGCAGGGCTGAACCACAAGGAGATGGACTATATCGTGGCCCTGATTGATAAGGCGGTGGAGAAGAAGATTGCAGTACTTTTGATTGAGCACGCCATGGATTTGGTGATGTCGGTTTGCGACAGAATTACAGTACTTAATT
>ENA-OQCW01000863-OQCW01000863.1-human-gut-metagenome-genome-assembly--contig:-NODE-863-length-14536-cov-3.082934_pt1 | contig 14536 bp, 16 predicted proteins | sample MGYA00242767_ERZ504593 | MGnify/ENA primary metagenome ERZ504593 (study PRJEB26092, sample SAMD00036307) | human gut metagenome | host: Homo sapiens | study: EMG produced TPA metagenomics assembly of... | reverse complement strand
GTGAATTGTACGATGTTCGAAAATTCCAAATATCTTTTCATCTAACAGTTCCTTACGCACACCATAATGATAGTAAAGACCTGCCTGCGCTGCCCAGCAGATGTGGAAGGTTGAAGTGACATGTGTTTTAGACCACTCCATAATTTCCACTAACTCCGGCCAGTAATCTACTTCTTCAAAATCCAGTGTTTCTACAGGTGCTCCTGTAATAAGTAATCCATCAAAATACTGCTGTTTGATTTCAGGAAAAATCGTATAAAAAGTTTCCATATGGGTTCTGGATTCATTCTGCGCATTATGTGTTTCTGTTTTTAAAAAGGTAATGTCAACCTGTAACGGTGTATTCGAAAGACTCCGTAACAGTTGAAGCTCTGTTTCCTGCTTTGTAGGCATCAGATTCATGATAATAATTTTTAATGGACGGATATCCTGTTTTAAAGAACGTTCATAATCCATTACGAAAATATTTTCATGTTCTAGTATTTTTTTTGCCGGCAAATCAGTATTTATTCTGATTGGCATATATTTTCATCTCTTTTCTATTATTGTTTCAACCCGCTACTGCCGCTAAGTCTCTTTTTTGTAAAACATTCTTATTAGTATTTCATCATTTTTAATCTTTGTCAATTTATTATCAATCATCGAAAGAAATTCTTCTTTCTGTAATCACAGGTATTCCAAGTTCTTTCGCTTTCTTATTCTTACTTGAAGAAGACATCGTATCGTTATTGATAAGATAATCTGTCTTTTTTAGAAACAGAACCTGTCACTTTGCCTCCAAGGCTTTCGATCTTCTCTTTTAATTCCTTTCGGTTTGTGAAGTGCTCTACCGTTCCGGTATAACAAATGTCTTATCTAAAAGGCTCTGTGCCGATTCTCCTTCTGCTGATATATTCTCCACTTCAAAATGCAAATATGGCAGCAGCTTTTCAAGGAGCTTCTGGTTATGGATATTATCAAAGTAATCTCTTACACTTGCTGCGATCACTTCTCCGATTCCATCGATCTGTGTCATCTCTTCTACGGATGCTCCTCGGAGATTCTCTAACGAATTGCCAAAATGACGGCATAAAAGCTTCGCATTTGAACTTCCAACGTTAAGAATTCCGATTCCGTAAACAAAACGGAATAACTGTGTCTCTCTTGACTTTTCAATAGACTGTATTAAATTATTATACGACTTCTCACCAAATCCGTCCATAGCAATAATCTGCTCTTTATATTGTTCTAAAGTGTACAGGTCATTCAATTCAGACAAAAATCCCTGCTCGATCATCTTCATCAATGTTGCTTCTGACAATCCTTCAATATCCATCGCATCACGACTCACATAATGAGAAAAGAGCTTTACTTTCTTTGCGCTACAATACGGATTCACACAGTATAACGTCTTCACATCATTCTCAATCCGCACTTCTGTCGCACCACCACAGGCAGGACAATGGGCAATCGGACTGCATGTTCCACTTCTCGTCAAATTCTCAGCGATCTGAGGAATGATCATATTTGCCTTATAAACTTTGATATGATCATTCTCTCCAAGCTCCAGTCCTTCCATAATGCTGATATTATGAAGGCTCGCGCGACTGACTGTCGTTCCCTCAAGTTCCACCGGTTCAAAAACAGCAATCGGGTTAATAAGCCCTGTTCTTGACGGACTCCACTCAATCTCAAGAAGGGTCGTCTCTCGGATCTCATCTGCCCATTTAAACGCAAAGGAATCTCTCGGGAACTTGGAGGTTGTACCAAGCGACTGCCCATATGCAATGTCATCATATACAAGCACCAGGCCATCTGACGGAAAATCATTGTCTGCAATCTTCTCCGAAAAGAATTTCACACGCTCTTCAATCGTACCGGCTGTGACCTCATATCCTTCCACCACTTCAAATCCTTGTTCTTTTAACCATTCCATCTGATAAATTCTGGAATTCTTAAAGTCCACATCATCTGCTTTTACAAGTGAAAATGCGAAGAACTTCACATTTCTTTTTGCAGTAATCTCATTATTCAACTGGCGTACTGAACCGCTGCACAGATTTCTTGGATTTTTATATTTTGCATCTACATCTTCAATCTCTTCATTGATTTTTTCAAAATCACGATAGCCGATGATCGCCTCTCCACGCAGAATCAATTCTCCCTGATAAGAGATATGAAGCGGCAGGTTCTTAAATACCTTCGCATTGTTAGTGATAACCTCTCCAACCTCTCCATTTCCCCTTGTTACTGCTTTTTGTAAAGTGCCATTCTGATATGTCAGCACTATGGTCAACCCATCTAATTTCCAGGAAATCCTTGCTTTCTGGCTTCCCAGAAATTCTTTTAATTTCGACACTTCCTTCGTTTTATCTAAAGAAAGCATCGGTTTTCATGCCGTTCTTTCGGAAGCTCACTTTAGCACCTCATATCCTTACATTGACTGTAGGACTTGATGCCAATGTAATTCCCAGTTCTTTTTCCAACGCAAGTAACTCATCGTAAAGTTTGTCATATTCATAGTTGCTCATAATCTCCGCAGCTCCCTGATAATATGCCTTTCCTGCCTCATTCAGCAATTGTACCAGTTCCTGCATACGCTGATTTTTTTTGTTCCATGCTTTCTACCTCATTGTTCTTGTTTCTTTGGGATCACCGTCTCATTGGAAGAATCCTTAATCAATTCATATAATTTTTGAATTTCTGCTTCCGTCACCTTCCGGTATTCCCCCGGCTTTAACTCTCCAAGTGTGATGTTCATTACCCTGATACGTTCCAGTCTTGTCACTTTATAGCCAAGATATTCACACATCCTGCGAATCTGCCTGTTGAGTCCCTGTGTCAAAATAATCCGGAATTTATATTTTCCGAGCATCTCCACCTTACATTTTCTCGTGACCGTATCAAGAATCGGCACACCTTCCGCCATTCTTCTCAATAAATTCTTTGTCACCGGCTTATTGACTGTAACTTTATATTCCTTTTCATGCTGATTTCCTGCGCGCATCATCTTATTGATAATGTCTCCATTATTTGTCATCAAAAGCAGCCCTTCTGAATCTTTATCAAGCCTTCCGATATATGTGACCCTTGTCGGATAATTCAAAACCGAATAATATTGATTTTTCATTTTTTTCTTCTGTGCAGACGATTCCAACCGGCTTGTTGACCGCAAGCAGCACCATCTCATTTTTCTGCCGCACTTCTTTCTTGCCTACACACACTCTCTGGGAAGGACTGACACGCATTCCCATCTCTGCACGCCTTCCATCCACGGTCACTTTCCCGCTTTCAATCAGACGGTCTGCCTCTCTTCTGGAACAGACGCCTGCCTCACTCAAAAACTTATTCAATCTTACTGTTGTCTCTGTAGTTTGATTTTCTCTCATCTTTTCTCCTATAAACTAAAATATGCCTTGATAAATCTGGTCAGACTCTCCTGATCTTTTGCTCCCATCAGTTCTCTGCTGGAATGCATTGCAAGCAACGGCACACCCAAATCTACCGTTCTCACCGGAAGCATCGCCGATGCGATTGAACCTAGTGTTCCGCCCCCTGTCACATCCGAACGATTTACAAATTTTTGATACGGAATCTGTTCTTTTTCACAAATCTGCTGCACGATTCCGACCGCTTCACTGTCTGTTGCATAGCTTTGTGAGCATGCTTCTTTAATGCAGAACCCTTGGTTCAACATATTCTTATTTGTCGGGTCATATTTTCCCCCATAGCTTGGATGAAATCCATGACTGACATCCACAGACATCAAAAGCCCCTCCGCAAGTGCATTCTTATACATCTGTTCAGACCCTCCAAGTGAAAGATAAATTTTCTCCAGCAAATACGGAAGCATCATAGATCCGGCTCCCTGCTTTGTCCTGCTGCCGACTTCCTCATGATCAAATATCGCGATCACATTCAGCCCTTCTTTTCGTTCACCTTCTAAAATTCCATCGACAAGCGCCTGAACAGACGTGAGATTATCCAGTCTCGGCGCCGAGAGGAATTCTTCGTGCAATCCTATCTTCTCTGCCCTGTCTGCATTATACAGATTCAATTCATAATCCAAAATCTCATCCACCTGCACTCCAAGCTTTTCCGCAAGCGCACTCAAAAAGCAGTTTTTATCCACCTCTTCTTCCAAGATTCCCACAATCGGAAGCATCTGTGTCTGTTTATTCAATTCTACGCCCTTATTCATCTCTCGTTCCAGATGAATCGCAATATTCGGAATCGTAAATAATGTTTTCTCGAGATCAACGAGACTAACTTTTGGACGAAATACATCATCAGATTTTAAGACGACACGTCCGGCGGCAGACAGTCCGCGGTCCAGCCAGCTTGACAAATTCACCCCGCCATAACTCTCCACATTAAGTTGTACATATCTTTCTGTAGTCACCTCCGGATTTGGTTTGATACGAAATCCTGGAAAATCCCCATGTGCTGCCGCAATTCGGAAGCTCTCTTTTTCTTGAAAATGACTCCCGATCGTAAATGCAAAAATACTGGAGCCATGATGAATCACCATATATTTCCCGCCTTTTTGCAAATTCCAGTTGTTTTTCCAACACAGTTCCTCATATCCCTGCTTTGCTAACTGATCTTTCACTGCTTCCACTGTATGAAACTGTGAGGTTGCCTTCCTGATAAGCGAAAGTAAGTTATCTATATAGTTTGTCTGTTGCATGCTTTTTACTCCTTTTATTGCTGTTTAACTTTCATGATACTGTTTTGGTTTCCAAAAGTCAACGTATCTGCTATAATACCATTATTGGATTTTATTTAAAGGAGATTTTTTATGCTGACAAACACACTTACAACCGAGCCAGTACGAAAATTATTCTTTCGTTACCTCATTCCTTCTATCTGCGGAACGATGGTAACGTCTATTTATGTACTTGCTGACACAATTATTATCGGGAAAGGCATTGGCATTGATGCTATGGCTGCATTAAATATCATCCTCCCGCTGTTTAATATTTTCTTTGGCACCGGACTTTTATTTGGTGTCGGCGGTTCTGTCTTAATGTCAATCGCCCGCGGAAAAGGAGATACTCAGACCGGAAACTGTTATTTTTCTGTCGCAGTACTTTTGAATGCCATCACCTGCATTTTATACATGATTCTATTTTTAAATTTCATGGAACCGATCGCACGTTTTCTTGGCGCAACAGATGTAACAATGCCTTATGTACTCAATTACGCGCCGTACGTGATCTGGGGACTGGCTTTTTTGCATTCTCCACTTTTTTACAGACCTTTGTAAGAAATGATGGTGCACCAAAGCTGGCAATGAACGGTGTGATTGTTGGAGGAATTACCAATATCGTATTGGATTATGTGTTTGTATTTCCAATGAAAATGGGAATGGCAGGGGCAGCAATCGCAACGGTTATCGGCTCTTATTTAACCGTAGGAATTTTACTTATCCATTTTTTACAAAGAAAATCAGTTAAAATTCAATTTCCGTGGTATTCGTTTGAGCTATATTAGAGACATTATGGTGAATGGAACAGCTAGTTTTTTAATTGAAGTTTCATCAGGAATTACAATTTTTTGTATTTAATCTACAGCTCTTAAAATATGTAGGAAATACAGGTGTTACGGTATTTGGAATTATTTTGTAATACAGCCATTGTTATTATGTGTTTGTGTAAAGGTGTTAATCAGGCATCCCAGCCTATTATCTCTGTAAATTACGGGGCAGGGCAGTTTGAAAGAACTTTTTTCCGTAAGGAAACTGACGATGATTACATCTATTATTGTCTGTGGCGTGATTGTAGCAGTTGGAATTTTTACACCTGATTTCTTTACTTATATCTTCTTAAATCCTGATAAAGAAATTCTTTCTATGTCAGGAAATGCGGTAAGGATTTATTTTATCGGATTTTTATTCACAGCAGTAAATATGGTGTATATCTGCTATTTTCAGTCTGTGGTGGAAAACGGATACTCCTTGCTTTTATGCCTTTTAAGAGGCTGTATTCTGGTACTGATTTTTGTCTATGTATTGCCTGTTTTTATGGGAGTTACAGGAATTTGGCTGGCATACCCGGCGGCAGAATTATGTACTATGGCAGTGGGAATGTTTGTAATAAAGAGAACAGACAGAAAAAATTTTTCAAAAAATAGTTGACAAAAAACAAAGTTAAGCATAAAATGATACCAACAAAAGCAAAACCGATGAGAAAGAGTAGTAAGCTTGAAAAGAAATTACAGAGAGCGGCAGATGGTGGGATGCCGTATGGACTTTGAAGCTGAATGGACTTTCGAGGGCAGCCCGAAATGAAAAGAGTAGGCGTTGTCGGGAACCGAACCCGTTATCAATCAGGCGTGTATGTCAGTACATGATAAAGTGGACATTTGGCAATGTCAAGTTGAGTGGTACCGCGATAATAAATGATTTTATTACCGTCTCAAGTTAGTTTCTAACTTGGGGCGGTTTTTTATTGTATAGGAAATTGCGTCCTATACAATAAAGGCCCTTGCACATCGGAATGTAAAAAGAAAAGCAGAGAAAAGGAGAAAAAAGTTATGAAGAAAAAAGTATTTGTTATGATTTTAGGAGCAATTTTAACAACAGGTCTTTTCATCCGGATGCAAAGGCGAAAATAAAGAGAATAAAGAAGGTGTCTATCACATTGGCATTTCTCAGTTTGCGGAACATGGTTCTTTGGATAATTGTCGTGAAGGGTTTTTTAGAAGGATTGAAAAGAAGAAGGGATTGAAGAAGGGAAAAAATCTGGAAATTGATTTGGATAATGCCAATTCCGATACTGCTACAGCAGCACAGATTTCAGATAAATTTGTGTCAGATAAGGTGGATTTGATTTGTGCCATTGCAACACCAAGCGCACAGGCAGCTTACAACAGCGCAGCAAACACAGAAATTCCCGTTGTGTATACGGCAGTGACTAATCCGGAGGAAGCCGAGCTTGCAGGTGAGGATAAAACACCGGTAGGAAATGTGACAGGAACAAGTGACCAGCTTCCCGTAGAAGCGCAGCTGAAGATGATACGTGAAATGCTTCCGGATGCAAAAACAATCGGTATTTTATACACAACCAGCGAAGCCAATTCCGTTCACAGTATCAAAGAATATGAAAAATATGCCAAGGAATACGGATTTACCTTAGAAACAGCAGGTGTTACCAATACTTCTGAGGTGTCTTTGGCAGCAGCAGGATTGCTGGAAAAGGTAGATTGTCTTACCAATCTTACAGACAATACGGTTGTCAGTGTTCTGCCAACGATTTTAGAGCAGGCAAATAAAAAAGGTATTCCTGTTTTCGGCAGTGAAATCGAACAGGTAAAACTGGGTTGTCTGGCAGCCGAAGGCTTAGATTATATCAACCTTGGCAAAGAAACAGGAAAGATGGCGGCAAAAATCTTAAAGGGTGAAGCAAAAGCAGAGGAAATGTCTTATGAACTTTTAGAGGGAAGCAGCCTTTATATCAACGAAAAAGCAGCAGAAAACTTAAAAATAGAATTTCCGGAAGAACTGAAAAACAGAGCAGAGGAAGTATTTACAGAAATTGAAGGATAAGAAAAGAGGGCAAGAAAATGGATTTTGCAATTAGTATTATTGAGCAGGGACTGATTTATGGTATTTTAGCTTTGGGCGTATATATTACCTATAAAATTTTAGATTTTCCTGATTTAACGGTAGATGGAAGTTTCCCTTTAGGAGCAGCTGTAACAGCAGCGCTTTTAAAATCTGGTGTAAACCCATATCTTACATTACCTGTAGCATTTTTTGCGGGGGCAGCAGCCGGACTTTGCACAGGACTTATTCATGTGAAATGTAAAGTGAGGGATCTGCTCTCAGGAATTATTATGATGACGGCTTTGTATACGGTAAATTTAATGGTGGCAGGAACGAACAATGTGCCTTTATTTTCCAAAGAAACTATTTTCAAAAATGACTTTTTATCAGGTATATTTAGTGGAAGCAGTTCAAAATACAGTACTTTGATTATTATTTTACTGGTTGTTTTTATCAGTAAATTCGCATTGGATGAATATTTGAAAACAAAATCAGGATATTTGTTAAGAGCTGTAGGAGATAATGAAAATCTTGTTACTTCTCTTGCAAAAAACAAAGGAAATGTAAAAATTTTAGGGCTGTCCATTGCCAATGGACTGGTTGCATTAAGCGGTTGTATTTCCTGTCAGCAGCAAGGTGTATTTGAAATTTCTTCCGGAACAGGAGCTATTGTAGTAGGGCTTGCAAGTGTAATTGTGGGAACCAGTTTTTATAAAATGTTGAAAAAAGTTTCCTTTATCAAGGTTACAACCTTTGTATTTTTGGGTGCAATTCTTTATAAGGCATGTACGGGCATTGCCATTTTATACTTCCCGCCTCAGGCAATGAAGATGATTTCAGCATTGTTCCTTTTAGGCGTCTTAGTCTTAATTCTGGTTGTTGATGGAACGGAAAAAGAAGGTGAAGACAAATGCTTGAGTTAAAACATATTCATAAATATTATAATCCCGGAACTGTCCACGAAATGTGTCTGTTTAAAGATTTTAATTTAACCATAGAAAAAGGAGAATTTGTATCGATTGTAGGCAGTAATGGTTCCGGTAAGACTTCTCTTTTAAATATTATCTGTGGAAGCATTGAGCTTGATGAAGGAAAGATTTTAGTAGATGGAAAAGACATTACAAAGCAAAAAGAATACAAACGTCTTGAGAAAATCGGACGTGTGTACCAAAATCCGGCTATGGGAACCTGTCCGTCTATGACAATATTAGAAAATATGGCAATGGCAGATAATAAGGGAAAAGCCTTTGGATTAAAAAGAGGAACAGATAAGAAACGCATTGCTTTTTATAAAGAAGAATTAGCTAGATTACAACTTGGGCTAGAAGATAAATTGAATACAAAAGTGGGTGCTCTCTCAGGCGGGCAGAGACAGGCATTGGCACTTTTAATGAGTACCATGACACCTATTGATTTTTTGATTTTAGATGAACATACAGCAGCTTTAGATCCAAAGACAGCAGATTTGATTATGGAATTAACAGAGAAAATTGTCAGAGAAAAACAGCTGACAGCTATTATGGTAACTCATAATCTTCGTTATGCCGTAGAATATGGGGACAGACTTCTTATGATGCATCAGGGAAATGCAGTTATGGATGCGGCAGCAGAAAAGAAAAAAGAGATAAAAATTGAGGATATCTTAGAGAAGTTTAACGAAATCAGCATAGAATGCGGAAATTAACAACCCTTGAAATAAACTATATATCGTGTTAATATCATATATATTGACTAAATATAGTGGAGGGCGAAAGAATGAACGTTGAAGAGTGGCTGGGTAGCGAAAATCAGCTTGGAATGGATATCTGGAATAAAAAATATCGAAATGAGCAAGAGGATTTTGAAGGTTGGATTACACGTGTCAGCGGTGGAAATGAAGAAATTGCAAAATACATAAAAGAGAAAAATTTCTTTTTGGAGGAAGAATTTTATCCAATCGAGGAATGGATAAGCAGGGGAAAAAGGTAACCTATTCTAACTGCTATGTGGTTGAACCGCCGGAAGATAACATAGAGAGTATTTTTGACTGTGCAAAAAAATTAGCACGTACCTATAGTTATGGTGGAGGCTGCGGTGTGGATATTTCAAAACTCAGTCCCAAAGGTGCGAAAATTAATAATGCAGCAAAAGAAACCAGTGGAGCTGTATCCTTCATGGAATTATATTCTCTTGTAACGTCTTTAATTGGACAAAACGGAAGAAGGGGAGCGTTGATGATTTCCATTGACTGCTCCCATCCTGACGTTCAGGAATTTATTGAATTAAAAACAGATTTGGAAAAAGTAAATACGGCTAACATTTCTGTGCGCATTCATGAAGATTTTATGGAAGCAGTAAAGAAGAATGAAGAATACTGTCTGCATTATACAAGACAGGAGACTGGGGAAGTCATTGAGCGCATGGTAAATGCCAGAGAGTTGTTCCATCGTATTACAGAAACGAACTGGGATTATGCAGAACCGGGCGCATTGTTTTGGGACAGGATTACCGGCTGGAGCTTGCTGAGCAATACAAAGGAATTTTCTTATGCCGGCGTTAATCCTTGTGCAGAAGAACCTTTGCCTGCAGGAGGAAGTTGTCTTTTAGGAAGTATCAATCTTTCTGCTTTCGTAGAAAATCCTTTTACCGAAGAGGCTTATTTTGATTTTGAAGAATTTAAACATTGTGTGCAGGCATCTGTAAAAGCTTTAAATGAAGTATTGGAAGAAGGTTTACCTTTGCATCCCCTTCCGGAACAGAGAGAAAGTGTCAGCCAATGGCGTCAGATTGGATTGGGGATTATGGGGCTTGCAGATGCACTGATTAAGCTGGGACTGACTTATGGAGAAGAAGATGCAGTTTCTGTCTGTGACAGAATAGGCTTTGTCATGGCAGATACTGCTATTTCAGCTTCTGCAAAACTTGCCAAAGAGCTGGGTACATTTTCAAAGTGTAAGGTAGAGGAAATTATGGAAACGCCATATTTTCTGGCAAATACAACAGAAGGAACGAAAGAGCTGGTACGCAAATATGGACTTCGTAATTCTCAGCTTTTAACCATTGCACCTACAGGAACGTTATCTACCATGCTTGGTATCTCAGGAGGAATTGAGCCAATTTATGCCAATTATTATGAGAGAAAGACAGAGTCTTTACATGGGGAAGATGTATATTATAGAGTTTATACAAAGATTGTGAAAGATTTTATGGAGGAGCATAAAGTTTCAGATGACAGATTGCTGCCAGATTACTTTGTGACAGCCATGACTTTAGATTACCATCAGAGAATAGATATGCAGTCTATCTGGCAGAGACATATTGATGCATCTATTAGTTCTACAGTAAATGTACCTTCCGGTTTTACAGTAGAAGAAACAGAAAATCTTTATTTATATGCTTTTGAGCAGGGCTTAAAGGGAATTACCATTTTCAGAGACGGATGTAAACGTGTAGGGATTTTAAATACAAAGGAAACGAAGAAAATCACAGCAGGAGAAGGACTGAAACGAGGTGAAATAATCCTTGTTACAGATGATGTAGTGGGCAAAAAAAGAAAGCTTATTACCGGTTGCGGAAGTCTTCATTGTATTGCACTTTTTGATCCTCATACAGGGGCACTTTTGGAAACATATTTAAGCAAAGGTTCTACCGGAGGCTGTAATAACTTTATGGTTGGTCTTTCCAGAATGATTTCTATCAGTGCAAGAGGCGGAATTGATATTGAAACTATTGTAGATCAGTTAAATTCCAGTGGTTCCTGTCCGTCTTATACTGCTCGTAGAGTTACCAGAAAGGATACAAGTAAAGGTGCATGCTGTCCAATGGCAGTGGGAAATGCTTTAATGGATATGTATAAAGAAATGCAGGAGGAATTAAGTCAGAAAGCGGGAAAAGATGAGAAAGGCAAGAAAATTCCAAAACCAAAAGCAGTTCCGGTAAGGGGAGAAACAGATAAAATGTATTGTCCGGAGTGCGGAGAATCCCTTGTTTTTGAAGAGGGATGTAATATTTGCAAAAGCTGTGGATGGAGTAAATGTCACTAATGAACAAAAGGAGACGATATGAAACTTTTATTTAAACAAAGGATATTTTCATGGCTTGACAGTTATGATATCTATAATGAGCAGGGAGAAAAAGTGTATACAGTAAAAGGTGAATTAGCGTGGGGACATTGTCTAAAAATTATGGATCAATATGGGCAATATTTAGGTACAGTAAAAGAAAAAGTGCTCACATTTTTACCTAAGTTTGAACTCTATGCGGGAGAACAATATTTGGGGTGTGTTCAGAAAGAGTTTACTTTTTTTAAGCCTAAATTTGTTGTTGATTTTAATGGCTGGAGCGTGCAGGGAAACGTATGGGAATGGGATTATGAAATACAGGATCAGACTGGAAGGGCAGTAGCCTTGGTAAATAAAGAAGTATTTTCTTTATCAGATACTTATGTCATGGAAATTGACAGACCGGAAAATGCTTTGTATGTATTGATGCTGGTTCTGGCTATTGATGCAGAAAAATGTTCCAGTCAGTCATAAGAGAAGGAAGACAGAACGATGAGATTAGAAAAGTTGCAAAACCTTTTAAAAGAAAAAGGATTTCCATTTACCTATTCGGAGGAAGATGGCTGCGGAAGTATTGATTTCGAATATCGTGGAGTTGCTTATCATGTATGGGAATTTTTTGATGATAATATATGGGGAGCAGAAACCAATGTGAAAAACATGGGAAGACATGAAGATTTATTCGGAGATTATGAGAAAGAAATTATAGAGATTGTTCAGACATGGAATTAAAAAATGAAAAAACAGCCTTGACATTGACGTAGCGGAAACTGTTATGGTAATTGTACAGGAAGAAAAGGAGGAAGAAATATGGAGTACAGTATCAGACAGTTGGCAGATATTGCAGGGGTAAGTACCAGAACCCTTCGTTATTATGATGAAAGAGGTCTGCTAAAACCCAGCAGAGTAAATGAGAAAGGCTGTCGTTACTATGAACAGGAGCAGGTGGACCTGCTGCAGCAAATCTTATTTTACCGGGAAAGAAATCTGGGGCTTGATGTAATTAAAGAAATTATAAATAATCCCCGATTTGATGCGGCACAAGCGCTTGAGGAACATTTAATTGCTCTTATAGAACAGGAAAAACATATTTCTACTTTAATTCAGACTGTAAAAAATACCATTGCAGACATGAAAGGAGAAAGAAGTATGAGTGATAAAGAAAAATTTGAAGGTTTTAAGAGAGAGCTGATAGAGAAAAAAGAGAAGCTTTATGGTAAAGAAGCCAGAGAAAAATATGGTGAAGAAGCGGTTGACGAAGCAAATCAAAAAATTATGGGACTGTCCGAAGCAGACTATGAGAGATTTAAAAATCTGGAAAAAGAGGTTTGTCGTCAGCTGGAAGAAGCTGTGAGAAACAAAGAACTGCCGGAAAGTGAAACAGGGCACAGAATTGTGCTTTTGCATAAGGACTGGTTGGGATATACATGGAAGGAATACTCTGCTCAGGCACATAAAGGGCTTGCGTCTATGTATATAGAAGATGAAAGATTTCTCGCATACTATGATAAGAATTTAAAAGGATGCGGTGAGTTTCTTGTAAAAGCTGTGAATTACTGGGCAGGAAAATAAAAGAAACTTTATAAGTGAGGTTTTATAATGGGAGAAAGTACAAAAGATATGACCAGGGGAAATCCCCGACAGATGATTATTTCTTTTGCCATTCCGCTGATGCTGGGAAATGTCTTTCAACAGATGTATACGGTTATGGACAGTGTTATTGTTGGCAGAGGCATAGGAGTAGAAGCGTTGGCAGCTTTGGGGACATCAGACTGGCTTAGCTTTACTGCCATAGGCGGGATTACCGGGATTGCACAGGGGTTTTCTGTTTTAATTGCTCAGCGTTTTGGGGCAAAAGATGAAAAGGGTATGAAAAAGACCGTTGCCATGTCTGTATGGACAGGAGCAGGAGTTACCTTGCTTTTTATGGCATTATTTTTAGGGAATTTGAAAATTCTGTTAAATTTTTTAAGAGTGCCGGAGAATATCTGGCAGTCCGCTTATAACTATTTGTTTATTTTGTTGGTAGGATTAGTTGCGACAGCCTTATATAATATATCTTCGGGAATACTGCGGGCAATGGGTGACAGCAAAACACCTTTGAAAGCCATGGTAACGGCGGCTGTTACAAATATTGTACTGGATTTAATTTTTGTAATGGTTTTTCACTGGGGAGTAGAAGGTGCAGGAATTGCAACAGTTCTGGCTCAATTTTGCTCTGGAGGGATTTGCTGTATTCAGCTTAAAAAATACGGTGTATGGAAGATGAGCAAAGAGGATTGGAAGTATGACTTCTGTGTAGTGAAGAAGCTATTGGGATTAGGACTTCCGGTTGCTTTCCAAAATATTATTATTGGTTTTGGCGGAATTGCTATTCAGTATGTTATTAATGGTTTTGGATTTTTATATGTGGCGGGCTTCACAGCGACTAATAAATTATATGGATTGTTTGAATTGGCAGCAGTTTCCTTGGGATATGCCACATCTTCTTTTGTAGGGCAAAATCTGGGTGCCGGAGAATATCAAAGGATTAAAGACGGAGCAAAAATTTCTGCACAGCTTTCTGTAGTGATTGCTTTAGCAGTCGGTGCAGTATTACTTATTTTCGGACATGAAATCTTGGGGATTTTTATTTCTCCTACAGAGAAACAGGCAGAAGAAGTTTTAAAGATTGCATATAATTATCTGGCTGTTATGGGAGCTACTCTTATAATTTTGTACTTACTTCATATTTATCGTTCTGCTTTGCAGGGAATGGGCGATACCGTTATTCCCATGTTTTCAGGAATTGCAGAAATGATTATGCGTATTTCTATAGCATTTTTCCTTCCTTTCGTAATGGGAAAGAAGGCATTTACTTTGCAGAGACGGGAGCGTGGCTGGGTGCTATGATTTTGTTGATTGTAGCATATCAGAAGAAAATTAAAAAAAGTCTGTCCATAAAAAGTTGGGATATCACAAAGGCATA
>ENA-OQCW01000862-OQCW01000862.1-human-gut-metagenome-genome-assembly--contig:-NODE-862-length-14546-cov-2.073167_pt1 | contig 14546 bp, 14 predicted proteins | sample MGYA00242767_ERZ504593 | MGnify/ENA primary metagenome ERZ504593 (study PRJEB26092, sample SAMD00036307) | human gut metagenome | host: Homo sapiens | study: EMG produced TPA metagenomics assembly of... | reverse complement strand
CATAACGCTCAAACCGTCTTTCTTGACCAGCTTTTCAAAAATTGGTTTTCTTTGTATTTCCTCCATTGAATATCCATGTGCCGTCGCCAACATCTTGCACCCACAGTGCATTGCATATTCAATTGCATGCACATCCTCCTGAGCACCAATTTCGTCTACCGCGATGACTTGTGGAGCCATCGAGCGAATCAACATGATCATCCCTTCCGCTTTTGGGCAGCGATCTAAAATATCGGTCCTCACTCCCATCTCGTTCTGCGGATTTCCAAGATAGCAGCCCCCCAGTTCCGAACGTTCATCGACAACCCCCACTGTACAGCCTTTCACCCACATATTTCCGTCCGAGACCTGCCTGATAATATCGCGAAGAAGTGTCGTCTTTCCACATCTTGGCGGTGATATCAACAACGTATGATACATCTGTTTGTTGTATGTAATATACGGAAATATTTTGTCCGCACAGTTTTTCACTTCATGCGATATTCGTAAATTAATTGAAGATATATATTTCAAATTCTTTATCTTCCCCTCTTCCATAATTACCTGTCCTGCCATTCCTACCCTGTGTCCTCCTTCAATTGTAATAAATCCCTGTTTTAATTCATGCTCATAGGCATAGAGCGAATAGTTACTGATGTACTCTAATGTCTCCTTTATCTCCTCTTTTGTGACTATCACATCTTTCCACATTCTTTCTTTTCCCCGATATATGATGATCAACGGTTTCCCAATACGGAGTTTGATTTCCTGAATATGATCAAACAATATTCGTTCTTCTTCCAAACATTGTACAATCGGCTTTGCAAGAACCTGTACAACCTGTCGTTTTCTTCTTTCATCTTGCATCTTTGTCCACCTCTTTACAAATTATATGAAAAGAGATAAAAATTAGTACAAAAAAAGAAAAGTATTTCCGACTTCGAAAATACTCTTCTTTCTCTTTTTATTCTTCTACAACATCTTTCATGCTAAAGCTGATTCTTCCCATCTTATCTTTTCCAAGACAAACTACTTTTACTTTGTCTCCCAGCGTAAGAACATCTTCCACATGTTTGATTCTTTCTTTTGAAATCTTAGAAATGTGAACCATTCCTTCTTTTCCCGGTGCAAACTCGATAAACGCGCCAAACTCTTTGATGCTCACAACCTTTCCTTCAAATACCTGTCCAGCCTCAAAATCTGTCACGATCGTGGCAATCATCTTCATCGCCTCGTCCATCTTCTGTGCGTCAACACCACATACAGATACCGAACCTTCATCTGTAATATCAATCTTCACACCTGTCTGCTCAATAATTGCATTGATTGTCTTACCACGCTGTCCGACAACATCACCAATCTTTGCAGGATCAATCTGCATCTGACGGATCTTCGGTGCATACGGTCCAACTTCCGGTCTTGGCTGTTCAATTGTCTTTGCCATTACCTCATCTAAGATATAAGTTCTTGCCTGTTTTGTGCGAGCAATCGCCTCTTCAATAATCGGTCTTGTCAAACCATGAATCTTGATATCCATCTGAATTGCTGTGATACCTTTGTGTGTACCTGCAACCTTAAAGTCCATATCCCCAAAGAAATCTTCTAATCCCTGAATATCTGTAAGCACAAGATAATCATCGTCTGTATCACCTGTTACAAGACCTGCTGAGATACCTGCAACAGCTGATTTGATCGGTACACCTGCCGCCATCAGTGACATACTAGATGCGCAGATACTTGCCTGTGAAGTAGAACCATTTGACTCAAATGTCTCAGAAACAGTACGGATTGCATATGGAAATTCTTCTTCTGTCGGAAGTACCGGCACAAGTGCTCTTTCCGCAAGTGCTCCATGCCCAATCTCACGGCGTCCCGGTCCTCTTGATGGTTTTGTCTCTCCAACTGAGTATGACGGGAAGTTATAGTGGTGCATATATCTTTTTTGGAAGTCTCTGCCTCATCCAGCCCATCAATTCTCTGAGCCTCTGACAAAGGAGCTAGTGTTGTGATTGTACAGATCTGTGTCTGTCCACGTGTAAACATAGCAGAACCATGTACTCTCGGAATGATGTCTGTCTCAGCAGCAAGCGGTCTGATCTGATCGATTGCTCTTCCGTCCGGACGTTTGTGATCTTTTAAGATCATCTTACGGACTGTTTTCTTCTGGTACTGATACAATGCTTCTCCCAAAATTTCAAGCCATTCTTCATTTTCTGCAAATGCTTCTTCCAATTTTTCTCTGATTGCACGCAAGTTTTCTTCTCTCACCTGCTTTTCGTCTGTAAATACAGCTGCCTCCATCTCTTCTGGAGTTACAATCTCTTTCATAGCCGCAAACAGTTCTTCCGGGACAGCACAGCTTGTGTAAGCATGTTTTTCTTTCCCACATTCAGCAACGATTGTATCAATAAATTTGATTACTTCCTGATTCAATTCATGTGCTGCAAAAATAGCTTCGATCATCTTTGCTTCTGGAACTTCATTTGCTCCTGCCTCGATCATGATTACTTTGTCTCTTGTGGAGGCAACTGTAAGCTGCATATCAGATACTGCTCTCTGAGCTGCATTCGGATTAAATACGAACTCTCCGTCAATCATACCAACCTGTGTAGTGGAAGTCGGTCCGTCAAACGGAATATCCGAAATTGCTGTTGCGATTGCAGATCCTAACATCGCTGTCAGTTCTGGGCTGCAATCCGGATCAACAGACAATACCAAGTTGTTCAATGTCACGTCATTTCTGTAGTCTTTCGGGAACAACGGTCTCATCGGTCTGTCGATGACACGTGAAGTAAGGATTGCATTCTCAGACGCTTTTCCTTCTCTTTTGTTGAATCCTCCCGGAATCTTTCCTACCGCATATAATTTTTCCTCATATTCAACACTGAGTGGGAAAAAGTCAATTCCTTCTCTCGGTTTTTCTGAAGCTGTCGCCGTTGATAATACAACTGTCTCCCCATAGTGCATCAGTGCTGCACCATTTGCCTGAGCAGCAACTCTTCCCACATCCACGCGAAGTGTTCTGCCAGCTAATTCCATCTCAAATTTTTTAAACATATTCTTCTCCTTTTTTTACACATTGGGCGGGTTTTTCCGAAACTTACTGAAAAATATACTTTTTTGTTTGAACAAATATCCTTTTCAGTGGTCTCGGCTATTCTACCCTGTCCGTAATCTGTAACATTATATCATATAGACAGGGCAAATGTCAATCAGGGACAAGCGTTCTTAAAAACTCCTGTCCCTGTAATATGAGTACCTATTCTACAACTGCAATACGCATCATGTTGCTTATTCCTTCTTTTGCTACTCCTTCGCTTCTTGCCGGAATTCCTGCTGTCAATACAACAATGTCTCCTGGTTCTACAATTTGTTTTGCACTCACAAGATTGATAGCCTCTTCACAAATATCTTCTGTCGTCTCCAACTGAATTGATTTGATCGGATATACACCTCTGTAAAGCTGCATTTTACGAAGCGTCAACGCACTTGGGCTCACTCCGATAATCGGTGCTTTCGGTCTGAATTTTGATACCACTCTGGCTGTTGCACCGGATACCGTCGGTGTGACGATACATTTTGCATTCAGGCTCGCCGCTGTTGCAACAGATGAGTAGCCGATCGCACTGGAAATTCCTTTTTTACGATGCGCCTGTGCTTTTCCAAGAAGTGTCTCATAATCCAAATGATCCTCTGTGTTCTCGATAATGTGAACCATCATCTGCAGTGCTTCTAAAGGATATTTTCCCTGTGCAGTCTCACCTGAGAGCATTACCGCATCTGTTCCATCATATACCGCATTGGCAACATCTGTCACCTCAGCTCTTGTCGGTCTTGGATTTCTCATCATAGAATCCAACATCTGTGTCGCTGTAATAACCGGCTTGTAGTTACTGTTACATTTCTGAATCAGCATCTTCTGAAGATATGGAACTTCTTCCGCCGGAATCTCAACTCCCAGGTCTCCACGTGCAACCATGATTCCGTCTGCACAGCGGATAATCTCATCAATATTTTTAATTCCTTCTGCATTCTCAATCTTGGCAATAACCGGAAGATGTGGTGCTCCACATTCTTTTAACAATGCTTTGATCTCAAGAACGCCTTCTGCCGAACGCACAAACGACGCCGCGATAAAGTCAACCCCTTGTTCCACACCAAAAATAATATCCTGACGGTCTTTTTCTGTCAGTGCAGGAAGTCTCACCGGTACATTCGGCACATTCACACCTTTTTTCTGCCCCAGTTCACCACCATTAATTACACGGCAAATAATATCTGTATCTGTAATATTCTTTACTTCCAACTCAATCAAGCCGTCATCAATCAAAATTTTCTTTCCGATTTCAACATCTTCTACAAGACCTTCATATGTGATGGAAACTCGATTTGCATCGCCTTCCACTTCTTTTGTAGTTAATGTGAATTTTTGTCCCTCTACAAGTGTCACTTTTTTATCATCTTTTATCACACCTGTACGAATCTCCGGTCCTTTTGTGTCCAAAAGAATCGCAATTGGTTTTCCAGCTTCTTCACGAATTGCTTTGAGCATATCCATTCTGCTTTTCTGTTCTTCATGATCTCCATGTGAGAAATTGAAACGGGCAATGTCCATTCCATTTTCGACTAATTTTTCATTAATTCTCTGTCGTTTGTGTTTGGTCCCATGGTACAAATAATTTTTGTCTTCTTCATCTCGTTCTCTCCTGCCTTTTTATTTCTATTTCACATGTGCATGCGTAAACAAATGGTCCTGACAATATTCGTAGTTCCCATTGCATTTTGAACAATAGCGAAATTCCAAATTTTCATCATCAAGTTCCGTGCGTCCGCAGACTGCACATTTATGTTTTGCACCACCTTCATAGTGCTGCTCTCTTCTTGCTTCATGCACTGCTTTTTTATAAGCCTTTTTTCCTACGAACCTCCTTCGGCGAATACCGTTTCATATTTCTTGTCGAAACATAGAAAATCAGGAAATTCAAAATGGATACCACTGCAGCCAATGCATTTGCCTTATAGACAATTCCAAATACGCTTCCTCCATATGCCGGCAAAAATGCCTGTAGAATCGCATATCCAAAATAAGCCGCATCCAGACACGCCAGATATTTCACCTTAATCGGAATCACCATAAACAATAAGAACTGTTCGTTCGGATACAACGCTGCAAACGCAAAAAACAGTGACAAATTCAAGTAAAACGTCCCAAGTGGGAATGATATTCCTGTTATCACATATACGAGAATCGCTGCCAGTATATGAAACAGCACGCCCGTCAAAAAATATAGATTAAACCGAAAAGCTCCCCATGCATATTCAAGCTGACGTCCGATCATATAGTATAAATACAATGCAAACACCATAAATAATGCACTCGAACTTGGTGGCTGCATCAAAAATGTAACCAGCCTCCAGATCTGCCCGTGAAACACCGCTTCTATGTTCAGTGACAAATACTGATAATAGAATTCCGGAGCAACCAAACTCAATGCAAAGCCAACGGTATACAACGCAATCACATAAAACATCAGATTCTGAATTGCATATCGTCCAAACTTCCGTTCTAACTTGCTAATCCAATTCATAAAAATATAGCTCCTTTATTATTTTTTTTACTTTCTCAACAACTAGTAGTAATTGTATCCTCACTAATTCAGTTTGTCAATCGGGCTATTTATATTTACATAATTTTAACAATTTCTCAACCCTAAAAGCTTAAAATATTCCACATATTTTCAAATTGTGTTTTTCGACATCTTATCGTATAATGTAGGTTGTCAAAAAAACGAAATCCATTTTAATTAAGAAACTATCTGTTTCTTATCCATAAAAAGGAGATAGATATGAGTAACAATAATTTATATACTTTAGGAATTGATATCGGTTCCACTACTGTAAAAATTGCGATTTTGAACGAGCAAAACGAGGTGCTCTTCTCTGACTATGAGCGTCATTTTGCAAATATTCAAGAGACTCTTTCCGATTTGCTCGGACGTGCAAATTTACAAAACTGGGAGCCATCCACGTATCGCCGGTCATTACCGGTTCCGGTGGACTGACACTTGCAAAACACTTAGAGACACCATTTGTTCAGGAAGTCATTGCAGTATCTACTGCACTTCAAGACTATGCTCCACAGACAGACGTCGCAATCGAACTTGGTGGAGAAGATGCAAAGATTATCTATTTCGAAGGAGGTAATGTGGAACAGCGCATGAATGGGATCTGTGCCGGTGGAACCGGTTCTTTCATTGACCAGATGGCTTCTCTGTTACAGACAGACGCAACCGGTCTGAATGAATATGCAAAGAACTACAAAGCTCTCTATTCTATTGCTGCACGTTGTGGCGTATTTGCCAAATCTGATATTCAGCCATTGATCAACGAAGGGGCTACCAAAGAAGATTTGTCCGCCTCTATTTTTCAGGCTGTTGTGAATCAGACGATCAGTGGACTCGCCTGCGGGAAGCCAATCCGCGGGCATGTCGCTTTTTTAGGGGGACCTCTTCACTTTCTTTCTGAATTGCGGGAGGCGTTTATCCGAACATTGAAATTAGATGATGAGCATATTATTGCTCCGACACATTCTCATCTGTTTGCTGCAATTGGTTCTGCACTGAACTCCAAGCGAGATCTGAGTGTTTCTCTTCAGGAGTTGCAGGAGCGCCTTGCCGGACATATCCACATGGACTTTGAGGTTGAACGACTCACCCCACTATTTTCGAGCAGAGCAGACTATGATGAGTTTCAAAGCAGACACGCAAAACATCAAGTACCTGTTGCTGATCTCTCCTCTTATAAAGGAAAAGCATTCCTTGGAATTGATGCCGGTTCCACTACTACCAAGGCTGCTTTAGTCGGAGAAGACGGAACTTTACTCTACTCCTTCTATCACAACAATGATGGAGATCCTCTTGGTACGACAATCACAGCAATCAAAGATATTTACCGTCAGCTTCCAAAAGGAGTCACGATTGCGCACTCCTGCTCTACCGGATATGGCGAAGCACTGATCAAGTCCCGCTTTGCTTCTTGATGAAGGCGAAGTGGAAACGGTATCTCATTATTATGCCGCCTCTTTCTTTGAGCCGGATGTAGACTGTATCCTCGACATTGGCGGTCAGGATATGAAATGCATCAAAATTTAAGAATCAGACCGTCGACAGCGTTCAACTAAACGAAGCCTGCTCTTCCGGCTGCGGTTCTTTCATTGAGACATTTGCAAAATCATTGAATTACAGCGTGGAAGACTTCGCTCATGAAGCATTGTTCGCCAACCATCCAATCGACCTTGGCACACGCTGTACCGTATTTATGAACTCAAAAGTAAAACAGGCGCAAAAAGAAGGGGCTTCCGTCGCTGATATTTCTGCCGGACTTGCCTACTCTGTTATCAAAAACGCACTGTTTAAAGTTATCAAAGTATCCGATGCTTCTGAACTTGGGAAGCGGATCGTCGTGCAGGGTGGTACATTCTATAATGATGCTGTTCTTCGAAGTTTCGAGACAATCGCCGACTGCCAGGCGGTGCGACCGGATATTGCCGGAATCATGGGGGCATTTGGCGCAGCTCTCATTGCGCGCGAACGTTTCAGCGAATGCAAAGGAACTACGATGCTTTCCATTGAAGAGATTGAGCATCTAGAGTACAGTACCAGCATGGCAAAATGTAAAGGCTGTACGAATAACTGTCGTCTGACGATCAATAAATTCAGCGGCGGACGCAAATTCATTACCGGTAACCGCTGTGAACGCGGTCTCGGAAAAGAAAAATCTGACAACGGTATGCCGAACTTGTTTGCATATAAAATGCAACGTTATTTCAATTATCAGCCGCTTGACGAATCCGAGGCAGTCCGGGGAACTGTTGGCATTCCACGTGTGCTGAATATGTATGAGAACTATCCGTTCTGGTTTACATTTTTCAACACTTTGAAATTCCGCGTAGTACTTTCTCCGGCTTCCAATCGAAAAATTTACGAACTTGGCATTGAATCAATCCCAAGCGAATCCGAATGTTATCCGGCAAAACTTGCTCACGGACATGTAGAATGGCTCATTCAGCAGGGGATTCCTTTTATCTTCTATCCTTGTATTCCTTATGAACGACAGGAATTTGAAGATGCCAACAACCATTATAACTGTCCGATTGTTACTTCTTATGCCGAAAACATAAAAAACAACATGGATGAGATCACAAACGGAAAGGTTAATTTCAAGAATCCATTTATGTCGTTTAAAAGCGAATACACCTTATCAACCCGCCTGATTGAAGAGCTTTCTGGAGAATTTTCAATTCCGGCTGATGAGATCCGACAGGCAGTTCACCTCGCTTGGACAGAGCTCGCCAAATGCCGCGAAGACATTCGCAAAAAAGGAGAAGAAACCATTGCATATTTGGATAAGACCGGTCAACGTGGTATCGTCCTGGCAGGGCGCCCATACCACATCGATCCGGAAGTACACCATGGAATTCCGGAACTGATCAATTCTTATGGAATCGCTGTACTGACAGAAGACTCTGTCTCTCACTTACATAAAGTAGAACGTCCGCTTATCGTAATGGATCAATGGATGTACCACTCACGATTGTACGCAGCCGCTAACTATGTAAAGACAAAAGATAATTTAGATCTGATTCAATTAAATTCTTTTGGTTGTGGTTTGGATGCAGTAACAACCGACGCAGTAGCAGATATTTTGACAAAATCCGGCAAAATCTACACTTCACTGAAAATCGACGAGGTGAATAACTTAGGTGCTGCCAGAATCCGTATCCGTTCTCTTCTTTCTGCCATCCGTGTCAGAGAAGAAAAAACATACTTCACGCGAGGTTAAGCCATCCTCTATTGTGAAGGTTCCATTTACGAAAGAGATGCGAAAAAAACTACACAATACTTTGCCCGCAGATGTCTCCGATTCACTTCGAGCTTGTAGAACCCGCATTCCGCTCTTGCGGCTACAATATTGAAGTGCTTGCAAATGATAATAAAATCCGCGGTAAAATGTGGGATTAAAAATATGTAAAACAACGATGCCTGCTACCCTTCCTTGATGGTAGTCGGTCAGATTATGGAGGCCATTCTTTCCGGAAAATATGACACAGATAAGATTGCCGTGATCATTTCCCAGACAGGCGGAGGATGTCGTGCTTCCAACTACATCGGATTTATCCGACGTGCATTGGAAAAGGCTGGTTATGCACATATTCCGGTCATCTCCATCAATTTAAGTGGGTTGGAAGAAAACCCTGGATTTAAGATTACACTCCCACTCGCTTTAAAAGGAATGTATGCTGTCGTATTTGGGGATATTTTCATGAGAGCACTCTATCGTGTCCGCCCATACGAAGCGGTGCCTGGCTCTGCAAATGCTCTCCATGAAAAATGGAAGAAAAAATGCATTGCATTCGTACAGAAAAAACATCCCGGCAGACGTGAATTCAGCAAAATGTGCAAGGAGATTATTGAGGACTTTGACAATCTCCCGATGTTGGATATCCAAAAGCCGCGTGTTGGAATCGTTGGTGAGATTCTTGTAAAATTCCTTCCTGCGGCAAATAATTATCTTGTAGAACTGCTGGAACAAGAAGGTGCCGAAGCGGTCGTTCCTGATCTACTGGATTTCTTCTTATACTGTTTCTACAACAGTAACTTTAAAGCAGTAAAAACTAGGTATGGAAAAAAATCAACTGCCCGCAAAGCAAATCTTGGAATCAAAGCATGGAATGGTTCCGTGCCCCTGCCACAAAAGCACTTTGCGAAAAGTAAGCACTTTGATCCGCCAGCGAAGATTACAGACCTTGCAGATATGGCAAAAGATATTGTTTCTCTCGGAAATCAGACCGGAGAAGGCTGGTTCTTAACCGGAGAGATGTTGGAACTCATTCATAACGGCACGACAAACATTGTCTGCACCCAGCCATTTGCCTGCCTTCCAAACCATGTTGTCGGAAAAGGCGTGATTAAAGAACTGAGACGGCGTTATCCGCTCGCAAACGTCGTTGCCATCGACTACGATCCTGGCGCAAGCGAAGTAAACCAGTTGAATCGTATCAAATTGATGCTGTCAACTGCAAATAAAAACTTAAGCAAAAACAACTAATAGGATTCCAAAGGAATTTCCTCTAATTCAAAAAAAGACCTTGCCAAAGCTTCACGCTCCATGCAAGGTCTTTTATGTTCTCTATAATTATTTCACAAGAAGTGATGTTCCTGTCATTTCTTTTGGTTGTTCCATTCCCATTAATTCAATCAATGTCGGAGCAATATCTGCCAGACATCCGCCTTCTCTTAATTTGTATGCAGGATCTGCATTTACTAAGATAAATGGAACCGGATTTGTTGTATGAGCTGTAAATGGCTCTCCTGTCTCATAGTCCACCAATTGCTCTGCATTTCCGTGGTCTGCACAGATAAACATCTGTCCGTCTACTTCTTTGATTGCTTCAACAGCTCTTCCCACACATGTATCCACTGCTTCAATTGCCTTAATTGCTGCATTTTCTACACCAGTGTGTCCTACCATATCCGGATTTGCAAAGTTGATAATGATCACATCATACTTGTCAGATTTGATTGCATCTACTAACTTGTCGCACACTTCAAATGCGCTCATCTCAGGCTGTAAGTCATACGTAGCAACCTTTGGGAGATTTCACCAGGATACGGTCTTCTCCCTTATTTGGCTCTTCGACACCGCCGTTGAAGAAGAATGTAACATGTGCATATTTTTCTGTCTCAGCGATTCTTGCCTGTGTCATATCGTTTACTGCAAGGAACTCACCAAACGTATTTGTAATCTCCGTCTTGTGGAAAGCAACTAATTTATTCTCAATTGTCACATCATACTCTGTAAAGCATACAAATGTTGTCTTGACTCTCTCTCCTCTGTCAAATCCTTCAAAGTTGTCATCACAGAACGTTCTTGTGATTTCTCTTGCTCTGTCCGGTCTGAAGTTGAAGAAGAATGATGAATCGTTCTCTTTAATTGTCGCAACAGGCGCTCCATCTTTTACAATCACTGTCGGTAACACAAATTCATCTGTTTTTTCTGCATCATAAGACGCCTGAACTGCGCATGGTCCACACTCTGCAGTCTCACCTTCACCTTTTACCATTGCATTGTATGCCAATTCTACACGATCCCATCTGTTATCTCTGTCCATCGCATAGTAACGTCCCATTACAGATGCAATCTCACCTACTCCGATTTCTTTCATCTTATCCGCTAATTCCTGTACATAGTCTTTTCCAGATGCCGGCGGTGTATCACGTCCATCCAGGAAACAGTGTACATATACTTTTGAAAGCCCTTGTTTTTTTAGCAAGTTCTAACAATCCATAGATGTGAGAGTTGTGGCTGTGTACTCCACCGTCTGAAACCAGTCCGAACATATGAAGCGCTGAATCATGTTCTTTTGCATTTTTACATGCCGCTAATAATGCTTCATTCTCAAAGAAATCGCCATCCTGAATTGCCTTTGTAATTTTTGTCAGATCCTGATATACGATGCGGCCTGCTCCCATATTCAAATGACCAACTTCTGAGTTTCCCATCTGACCTTCCGGAAGTCCGACTGCCATACCGCTGGCATTTCCTTTTACAAACGGATACTCTGCCATCAATTTGTCCATTACAGGGGTCTTACCTTCAAATACCGCATTTGCCTCATGCTTATCATTCAGACCATATCCGTCAAGAATCATTAAAACTGTTGGTTTCTTACTCATCTTTTCATTCTCCTTTATGTTAAACTTTTATCTTTTATCCTACCTGAATTATTTTACATGATTTTCCTTGTCGTTGCAAGTTTTTACCCATGAATTTCTCAGCTCAGATGCGTTCCTGTAAAAAATCAAATACATGTCCTTCTGGTGTATTTAAAAAATGCATGAGCATATATGCACACATAATTGCCACATTCTCTTCCTTTAAGATTCTTCGCACCTCCGCTTTATCTGCAAGTACAATCTCAATCACCTCATTCTCCTCCTGCCCTTCTTTGGAAGGAACTCCGCTCGCATATCCATACACAGTCCCACAAGATTCATCTGTCATGCCGATCGTCGTAAAATACGGCTTTGTATACATATCCGCCGCATCAATCGGTTGAAAATCAAGTCCGGTCTCCTCTTTTAGTTCCCTCATGCCAGCCATCTTAAAGTCTTCCCCTTCATCCACAAGTCCCGCCGGAAACTCATAGATATAATCATCCAAAGGACATCTATACTGACGAATTAAGACCAGTTTTTCTTTTTTCTCTTTTTCATCTCGATAGACACTATATATAATCACTCCATCTGCCTTGTTTTCTCTTGTCTTAATCTTCAACTCTTCTGTTGTCTTTGCTCTTGATGCCACAAAATAGGTACTGTGCTTCCCTGTATCACTTTTCATATCCAGCTCGTACATGTTCAAAAACTTGTTTTGTGTTGTCTGCTTAATACTTTCTACTCTTCGCATGCTAAACACACTCTCCTCTAAAAATTTGTACCACTCTGTTTCAGGAAGCAACAAAGAGTCACCGACCATTCCAGCCAATGACTCCCTGTTAGTTACTAAATTTCAAATACTATTTGTAATTTACGATTTTTCCAAAATCTGGTTTTAACGATGCTCCACCAACAAGTCCACCGTCAATATCTGCCTGAGCAAATAACTCTGGAGCGCTTGCAGCTGAAACAGAACCACCGTACTGAATGCGGATAGCTTCTGCTGTAGCTTCATCATAGATTTCTCCGATGCATTTACGGATTGCTGCACAAACTTCCTGTGCCTGCTCTGTTGTAGCTACTTTTCCTGTTCCAATAGCCCAAATTGGTTCGTAAGCGATTACCGCTGTCTTAGCCTGATCTGCTGTCACATCCAAGAAAGCAATTTTAATCTGCTGACGAATGAAATCAATTGTAACACCCTGTTCTCTCTGTGTTAATGTCTCTCCACAGCAACGATTGGTGTAATGCCATGTTCGAAAGCTTTTTTACTTTTTTATTTACAGTTTCATCTGTCTCTGCAAAGTATTCACGTCTCTCAGAATGTCCGATGATAACATATTTCACCCCAGCATCTGTAAGCATATTTGGCGCGATCTCTCCTGTATATGCTCCACTTTCTTCGAAGTACATATTTTCAGCACCGATTTCGATATTGCTTCCTTTTGCCGCTTCGATTGCTGGAATAATGCTGATTGCAGGTACACAAAATACTACGTCAGCATCTTCTGTAGCTACTAAAGGTTTTAATTCGTTGATCAATGCAACTGCTTCACTTGGAGTTTTGTTCATTTTCCAGTTTCCTGCAATAATTTTTCTTCTTGCCATTTTTATCGTCTCCCAATTACTATTTCATTTATTATTTGTAACTGTTCAATGCGGCGCCGTCGTACAAAAAGTACGTCAAGCCGCATCTAACGCAGTCATTTTGTCATATATGCATGCTATTACTTATCGTTAGCAGCTGCTACCCCAGGTAACTCCTTACCTTCTAAGAATTCAAGAGAGGCTCCACCACCAGTAGAGATGTGTGTCATCTTATCACCGTATCCTAATTGGTTAACTGCTGCCGCTGAATCTCCACCACCGATGATTGTCACTGCATCTGTCTCAGCCAATGCTTTTGCTACTGCCTCTGTACCTTTTGCAAAGTTTGGCATCTCGAAGCATCCCATTGGTCCATTCCATACAACTGTTTTTGCTGTCTTTACAGCTTCAGCATACAATTTTGCTGTCTCTGGCCCGATATCAAGACCTTCCCATCCATCCGGGATTTCTCCTCTGCTCACAACCTGAATATTTGCATCGTTAGAGAAATCATCCGCAACAACATGGTCTACTGGAAGTAATAATTTTACGCCTTTTTCTTCTGCTTTTTTCAACATGTTTAAAGCAAAATCGCAGTAATCTTCTTCTAATAAAGAGATACCTACTTTTCCTCCCATAGCTTTGCTGAATGTATAAGACATTCCACCGCCGATGATCAATGTGTCTACTTTGTCAAGTAAGTTTTCGATTACAGAAATCTTGCTTGATACTTTCGCTCCACCTAAGATTGCAACGAATGGTCTTTCCGGATTATTTACTGCATTTCCTAAGAAATCAATTTCTTTTTGCATCAGGTAACCAACAACCGCTGTATCTACATATTTCGTAACACCTACATTTGAGCAGTGTGCTCTGTGAGCTGTACCAAATGCATCATTTACAAATACATCACATAAAGAAGCTAACTCTTTGCTGAATTCTTCTCCATTTTTTGTTTCTTCTGCTCTGTAACGAGTATTTTCAAGAAGGATAACATCTCCGTCATTCATTGCTGCTACTGCAGCCTTCGAATTCTCACCAACAACAGTTGCATCTGCTGCAAATTTTACTTCTTGTCCCAATAACTCAGACAATCTCACTGCAACTGGCGCCAATGATAATTCTGGTTTTGGCTCTCCCTTTGGTTTTCCAAGATGTGAACAAAGAATAACCTTTCCACCGTCTGCAATTAATTTTTTTAATGTAGGAAGAGCAGCTACAAGACGGTTTCTCATCTGTGATTTTCCCATCAATCAATGGCAC
>ENA-OQCW01000861-OQCW01000861.1-human-gut-metagenome-genome-assembly--contig:-NODE-861-length-14568-cov-3.476491_pt1 | contig 14568 bp, 17 predicted proteins | sample MGYA00242767_ERZ504593 | MGnify/ENA primary metagenome ERZ504593 (study PRJEB26092, sample SAMD00036307) | human gut metagenome | host: Homo sapiens | study: EMG produced TPA metagenomics assembly of... | reverse complement strand
GATCTTTTGAAGGAAGCGGGAATTGACAAAATACCAACAAATTGGGATGAACTGGTTAGTGCATGCAAAAAATCAAAGAAAGCAATCCAAATGTGGCACCGTTTCTTCAGGATTGGGGAAATCCTCACTATGGATCTTTAAATGAGATTTACTGGCCATATTTTTGGGGAGCAGGTGGAGAAATTGTAGATGAAGAAGGAAATCTTACAATTGATTCCAAAAAAGGACTGGAAGCAACAAAATTTTTATATAGCTTGAAAGAGCAGGGAATACTGCCAGACTCCTGTACATCAAATGACGATGTACTGCAGCCGTTTAAAAATGGAGAAGCAGCAATGGCAGTACTTGCATCCAGCAATGCGCTGACAGTTGGAGATAAAGTCAACTGGGATTTCCAGCCGTTGATCGAAGGTCCTGAGAAAGCACAGACATTTGTCGCAGCGGATTCGCTTGTGATGTTTGAAAAATGTGAGAATAAAGAACTTGCAGCAAAATTGATGAAGTATATCACAAGTGCGGATGTGATGTCTGATTTCCATAAGACAGTATCTGAACAACCTCCAATTACAAAGGACGAGACGTATTCCGGAGATGAGCGTTTTGCAGAATTATTCTCTGACTATGGCGACAACTTTGTGTCACTTCCTGTATTTAAAGGGGCAAGTTCCCTTTATGACACTCTGTATAAAAATCTTCAGTCTATGATGCTGGGAGAAATGACACCGGAGGAAGTGCTGAAGCAGACGACAGAGTATTATAATACGAATTTAAAATAGAACTGTTATCAGAAAATTCAATTAGAAGCGTAAGCCGATTGGGAGAATCTAAAAAGGTTCTCCCGATTGATTTACAAGGAAGGAAGTGATCCTGTGTCCAGGAAAAAGAAAGAAGCATTGCAGGGAATTATATATGTATTGCCAAGTTTTATTTTGATCATGGCTTTTTGTATTATCCCGATTTTTATGTCAGGATATTTTAGTTTTACAAGCTACAATATTATGACCCCGCCGAAGTTTGTCGGACTTGAAAATTATGAAAGGGTATTTCAGGATGGTTATGTTGCAGATGCAGCGAAAAACACACTTTTGTATGTATTGATGACTGTGCCGGCACAGACGATACTTTCATTAGTTTTTGCAGCATTTCTCGCATATAAAATGCAGAATAAGACAGGGGGATTTTTAAGAAGTGTTATGTTTATTCCGGTAATTGCATCAGCAGTTACAGCGGGAACCATCTGGAGGATTATTTTAAATACAGAGGGTGGGTTGTTAAACAACATCTTAAATTTTTTCATCTAGATTCAGTTAATTGGCTCGGCAGTACAAAGACAGCACTGATCAGTATATGTATTGTCGCAGTCTGGAAAAATGTCGGATATTTTCTCGTTATTTATTATGCAGGAATTATGGGAATCTCAAAAGATTTATACGAGGCAGCAAAAGTAGATGGAGCGACATCCATTCAACAGTTTTTTAAGATTACACTGCCGATGTTAAAACCGATCACTTATCTTGTAGTGACACTTGGGATCATTTGGTCTTTCCAGGTATTTGACCTTGCATACCTAATGACCGGAGGAGGTCCGGGACGTGCTACTGTCACGCTTGTTATGGGAATTTACAATGCGGCATTTAACAGTACAAAATGGGATATGCATGTGCGATGGCAATGTTGCTACTCTTGATCGTCGTGATCATTAATGTTATAGAAAATCTGTTTTTCAAGGAAAGGAAGGGAAGTAGTATGGCAGGTATGAGTGCTACAAACACGAAAAAACAAAAGCATGGACACCGCTTGGAGTCATCGGACTTTTCTTCATCCTAATTTTTGCGGCGATCTGCATTGCACCGTTTTGTATATGCTGATCATGTCCTTTACGCATTCTACGACACTGATGATTTCGTGGGGCGATGTGAATTTTACAGATTTTACAAACTATGAGCATGTATTTGGAAAGAGTGGATTTTTCCGCTCGCTAATGAATAGTGTAATCGTTGTCGGTTGTTCCTGCTTTTTCAACTGTGTGATTGCTTCCATGGCAGCATACGGATTTGAGAAAAAACATTTCTGGGGAAAAGAATTTCTTTTTAAAGTGTATATGCTCACACTAATGATTCCAGGGCAGGTTACTATGATTCCGGTATTTATTATTATGAAGAAATTAGGGCTTCTCAACACATATTTTGCGCTGGTAGTGATTATCTTAAATGCGTTTGGTGTATTTTGATCCGGCAGTTTATGGAAAGTGTTCCGGATGAACTTTTAGAGGCGGCAAAGGTGGATGGCTGTCCGGAATACAAGATCTTTATCAATATCGTAATTCCGCTGATCAAACCAGTTCTTGTGTCACTTGTCGTATTTACTTTTGTGACTTCATGGAATGATTTTATGTGGCCGCTTGTATCCACAACCGATTCTTCTATGTACACATTGACTGTTGCATTGTCATTGTTAAAGACACAGTATCAGACAAATTATGGGCTTATTTTGGCGGGAGCAACCGTGTCATTTATCTTCCCGTTTATCTTGTATGCATTTTTGCAGAAGCAGTTTGTAGAAGGTATTGCACTTAGCGGAGTGAAAGGATAAAATAGACGAAAAAATTCAGAGTGATGAGGCTCAGAAAGAGAGGAAAAGGAATGAAATATTTCAGAATCAAAATGGTATCTGCAATGGAAAAGGTGTTTGCAGATAAGGAACCATCAGGAGAGGGAAACCTTGCAAGACTGACTGCATTGAAAGGGGAAACCGTATCTTTTCAGATTGCCTATTACTGGGCGGGAAATGGAAAAGAGAGAGGAAAGGTGGAAGTGATATCTCCAATTAGAAATCAAGTGGATGTCCGTCTTGTACAGCTTGTACCATGTGAATATCCATGTCATATGAGCAGGGATGAAGATTACCTTACTACAGCACCGGGGCTATATCCGGATCTTTTGATCAAGATTCCTGAACTTGGATTTCCTATGGTGAGCGGACAATGGAGAAGTTTGTGGATCGATGTAGAGATTCCTGAAGACATCCAGGCGGGGGAATATCCGTTGGAGATTCGTCTAACGCATGGAGAAGATCTTATCGGCAAACTGGAAGTGTTCTGTGAAGTGATTGACCAGGTGCTTCCAAAACTTCCAGTTCCGCGTACAGAATGGTTTCATACAGACTGTCTTGCAGACTACTATCAACTGGAAGTATTTTCAGATGAATATTGGGAAGTTGTAGAAAATTTTGTGAAGACAGCAGTAAAACGAAACTGCAACATGCTTCTGACACCAGTATTTACTCCGCCGCTTGATACGGCAGTGGGAGGAGAAAGACGTACGGTACAACTTGTTGACGTAAAGGCAGAGGGAAACCAATACACATTTGGATTTGCAAATTTTGAAAAGTGGGTGAGCATGTGCCAGAGATGTGGAATAGAATATTATGAGATTTCTCATTTGTTCTCCCAGTGGGGAGCAGTTGCAGCGCCGAAGATTGTAGGAGAGAAAGATGGGGAATTGGTGAAGTTATTTGGATGGGATACGGATGCCTCTGGAGAGGCGTATAAAAAATTTCCTGCATCAATTTCTGACGGCACTCAAAGAAGAGATGGACAGACTTGGGATTCGCGAGAAAGTATATTTCCATATTTCTGATGAACCCCAGATGACACAGATTGATTCTTATCGTGCAGCAAAGCAGGTTGTAGCAGAGGATTTAGAAGGATGCATCGTATTTGATGCGCTGTCTGATTATGATTTCTATAAGGAAGGACTGGTCAGCCAGCCGGTATGTGCATTGAATCATATGGAACCATTTTTTAGAAGACCGACCGGAAAAGTTATGGGGATATTACTGTACTGGACAGTATGAAGATGTATCAAATCGTTTCATTGTACAGCCTGGATATAGGACAAGAATCTTAGGGGTGCAGATGTACAAATATCAGTTGGATGGATTCCTTCACTGGGGATATAACTTCTATAATTCAGAGAAATCGCTCTATCCGATTGATCCATACCGCTGTACGGATGCATCTGGAGCATTTCCATCGGGCGATCCGTTCCTTGTATATCCAGGGGCAGACAGAAAACCTGAAGAATCTATCCGTCTGATGCTGATGGATGAGGCAATGAATGATCTGAGAGCCATGTATCTGTTGGAGGGTCTGACAGACCGAAATACAGTTCTGAAATGTATAGAACGGACACAGGACGAAGAAGTGACGTTTAAGAAATATCCGAGAAGTATTTCTTATCTGACTGATTGCAGAGAGCGGATAAATGCGGCAATCCGCACAGCTACTCAGAAAAAGATTTAATGGAACGGTGATACTGGGAAGGGGTCATTCGTGTATAATTTTTAAATTGTAGCGAAAAATACTGATAAGATGAGTAACCGAGCAGGTTTGCAATCTGCGAATAGTTGTAGCGGTTCTCGCGGATCAGCTTTTTCGCTGCTTCTATTTTTAGCCAGGAAAAGTATTCCATGACACCACATCCTTTTTTCTTATGAAAAATATTTTGCAGGTGGGAACGTCCAATCATATTATCTTTGCAGATCTGTGCGACAGTCAGATGCTCCGAGATATGTTGATTTAAATATTGGACTACCTGACTGAGAAAAATATCGTGGTTGCGGTGTAACATCGGATGTTCGGCCTGCTCATAGGCGAAGAGGGGTTCTTCTTCTGAATATCGACGAAACAGGCTGATCAGCATAGATTCCAATGAAATCTTGATGATTTGTTCACTTCCGAATGCAGTGTGTGGATAACGTTCTAGTTTGCATATATACGGATTGTTCAAAGGTGTATAGAATGTTTTCTTTGCTTCTGTGAGAATCTGACCAAGATAAAAACCTTCAGTAGCATTGATTGTGACAATCCGATCACGGAAAAAATCCATGCAGGAAGCATCACAATCAAAAGAAATAACGATTAGGTTTGGTGCGATCTGCCCGTTTGCTCTCAGCGCATGGAATTCATTTGGTTTATGAAAAATCATCTCACCTTTCTCCAGGACAAGATTCTGATCTCCGGCGGTGACTTCAATTACTCCATTGTCTACACAGAGCAGTTCCCAGAAATCGTGGGACTCCCCTTCGTAGACAAAATCTTTTGTATATTCAAAATAATGGATTGAGTAGATTTCTGTGATCACAAGATTCTCCATAAGAGAAATACTTTCATAAGCGCTCATTTGATTTTCATCTCTCCTTTAAAATGTTCAGCATAAAAAGCAGATATTAAAAATAGTTATTTATCCGAAAAATGGATGTTATAAGAAAAATAGCAGGGTTCAGAGACTGCGCTGTTTGTCAGTAAATGGACAAATAGCAGCTGCCTTTGAACCCAACGTATATAAATTTATACTATTTTATGAGAAGAGAGATGTCAAGAAAAATAGGGAATTAAATTCTATAAAAAATGATTTTGTGGCATATTTTCAAAGAAATAGAGAATGAAATACCCTAAAAATTTTTTGCCTTTTCCGCAAAAGTTGTTGTGACAAGATCTTTGTAAGGAACACGGGTTTTTAGTTCGCCGGAATCCTCCAGAATATCCTGAAGAAGTTCAAAGCTTTCTTCCTCAAAAACGAGATTGTTTTTCCAAGTATCCTGATCATAGTATCTTGTTACGATTGCTGTAATCGTATCAAGATCCGTTTCTTTGAATTGGGGAGCGATGACTTCGGCGATTTCTTTTGGAGAGTGAGCACGCACAAAATTCATTCCTTTTTGAAGGGCATTTGTAAATTTTTGAATGGTCTCAGGATTCTTTTTGAGATAGCTTTGTTTGGCACAGAACGCAGTGTATGGAACATAGCCGCTGTCAGTTCCGAGAGAAGCTACCACGTGTCCTTTTCCACCAGTTTCCAGAGAAGTAGCATGAGGTTCAAATTCTACAGTGAAATCTGAATCATCCTCAGAAAAAGCTGCTGCAGTAGAGCCAAAGTCAATATTCTGATTGATCTCTAAATCCTTGGCAGGGTCAATGCCATTCTGGCGGAGAATATACTCAAATACCATCTCCGGCATACCACCTGTCGCCATCACTACAATGTAAATATTTGTCCGATAATTGTTCAGAAGTCATTTGAACCGGTAAATCCGGCAGGTATTGATGCATCAATACCGCAAGTTCTTCTTTTGTTTTCACAACATTGTAAGGTTTCAGCGGATTATCCGTATCTTCCAAAATTCCTAATTCTTTCATCAGATTGATATAAGGTAAGATACTTTGTTTCGTTTTCTTAAATCCCAATGCTGTGATATGTTCTGACAAGTATTTTGCAGATGTATATCCACGTTCATCTTCTATAATCAGCTTCATTACAAGAGCGATTACAGTATTTTCCCGGCGATTCATCTCATCAGCAGGACTGTAATTGATTAAATCAGACAAACCATATTTTAAAGTAATTTCTGGCATTCCCTCTTTATCTACGTCAATTCGCTCAATCAACAGTTCAATATCTCTTCGGTCAAGAGTTCCACCTGCAATGATTTTATCAACTACATCCAATGCATTTCTCAATTTGTCCTTTACATCTGGTGTTTCTATAGTAGTTTCGTTCAGTTCTTTTTCCTGTATCTCCAAACCATGAATCTGTGCCAGTAAATCCTTTTGCATGGAATCATAGGTTTCGTGGATCAAATCTTCATTTTCAGATGCTATGGATAAATCTTTTATCTTCTGTGTCAAAAGTACCTTCAACTGATTTTTTCGATTTTGAATTTCTTCCTGAATGTCCTGTCGCTTTTCTTCCAGCGTTTTCTTTTCTGCCTCAAAATCCCTCATATCGTACGTGGAAATCACTTCACAAAGCGCCTCTCTGCACATCTTAATATAATTCAGCACATCTTCCATCAAATCATTTTCTTCAATCAGATGTGCTTTTTCACAATATCGTCTGCCTTTTGTATTATAGGTGGTACAAATATAATATTTTCTTTCTCTGCTGGATGTTTGACGCTTAATCGGTGTCAAACGACTTCCACAATCTTTACAAAACAAACAGCTTCCAAAAGGATTGGGAATTTCTGAACCGATCCATTCCCCCCTACTTCCACGATAATTCGTGCGATTACGCTTTTCCTTTAATTCCTGTACAAGAGAAAAAGTGGCTTTATCAATAATTGCCGGATGATGATCTTCAAAAATACACTGTTCTTCTTTTGGAACACGTTTATCCTTTCCATGTACTGTATTTCTGGCACGTTTTCTTAAACGAAAAGTTCCAATGTAAAAATCATTATCTAATAATTCTTTCACCATGCTGTCAGACCAAATGGTTGCGACTTTCTTTTTACTTATGCGACCTTCTTCAATTTCTCGTTCTCGCTGTACCATAGAAGGCGTTGGGATACCCTGGTCGGTCAAATAATTTGCTATTTTGCGATAACCGGATCCGGAGATATAAAGATCGTAAACCATTTTGATAAATTCTGCCTCTTTGGGAACGATTTTGATGATACTTTTGTCTTTCGTATCCCGACAATATCCGAAAGGTGGTTTTGTCATAAGAGTGCCTTCTTTTTGTCTAGCTCCGATCGCTCTTTTGATTTTCTTACTGGTATCTTTTACATAACGCTCATTGAACCATGTTTTAATTCCAATGGTGTCGTCGCTGGAATCAAAAGAATCGTAATTATCATCAATGACAATGAGATGTTTTCCGCGTTCCTGAAATTCATCCAAAAGCAAAAGAACCTTCGCATTATGTCTGCCAAGACGAGAGAAATCTTTCACATATACGGTATCAATATCTTTATCTAAATCAGCCATCATCTGTTGAAATCCTGGTCTGTCAAAAATATAACCTGATACTCCGTCATCTTCATACCATCGGTCAATAACCATTCCATGGTCAGATGCATACTGATTGATAATTAACTTCTGATTTTCTATAGAAACATAATTTCGCTTATCGTCATCTCTTGAAAGACGCACATATCCAGCATTCATGTCCTCATCCTTTCTGAAATATTATTTATAGAATAATGTAATATAATTATATATCGAAAAATCTTTTTCGTAAACGGATTATCATATAATTTTACAATGAATTATATTATTGTGAATAGTAAATATGGGCGAGAGAATGTCTCCCGCCCATAGAAATTACTGATTGATTTCTTTTATATGGTTTCGAATCAACGCTTTTATTCCATTATGTATATTTTTATCCGGCTGTCCATCTGCAAACGTGACAACCCGAAAACCTATTTTCCTATATTTCTCCTTATCTGCCTCAAAGTCTTCTGAAGATGTATAATCTGTTCGCCACAGGTAATATGTAGGTTTCTGCAGAGCTATCACACTCTTTCTATTTCTGATGTCTATACTAAGATATAAACATCAGATTATTTTTGTGCCTGTCTGCTCTATAATATTTTCAGTCTGACTTGATTCGGCAGTAGCGAAAAAGGTTTTCATTTTCTCCATTTTTTCATGGGCAATATCACTCCGATAGCTAGAACCGCCAACATATAACGGAACACACATTTCTAAAATACGATCGTAAATTCGTTTCTTTTCTATGTTCGTTTCTTCTTTTAATTGTTTTATCGGAAGATTGGTAGTTACGATTAATGGTCTGCCGGAGCGATATCTTCGATCAATTATGCTGAATACAATTCCAAGAGCATACTCGGAACTTCGTTCTGTGCCAAGGTCATCCAGAATTAAAAGTTCATATTTTGCCAGAGCATTGATATATTCTGTTTTATCTTCTAATGGAAACATATCATCAATAATTGTATTAAAATTTGTCATCTTCACAGTAATTTCCTGATTCAAAAGTGCGTTGGCAATGCAACCGGCTATGTAACTCTTTCCTGTTCCTATTGGTCCCCACAAGAGAAAACCAATATGATTTTTCTTCATATCGTTCCAGTTCGCTGTATATTCTTTTGCCTTCTCGATGGTGGTAGTTTCTTCTGCCAGTTCAAAATTCCAATCATACATTCGTGATTCTTCAAAACAGATTTTTCTATTTCTCTCCACTAATTCGCAATGTTCTCTTTCTTTATATGCCTTTTCTTCTGCTTCACGTTTTTGACGGATACATGCACATTGTCTGAAATGTTTTTTCATACCAAGAATACTGTCTGGAGGAAAATATGCCTCTACAGGTTCTCCACAAATCTTGCAATATGCTAATCCATCTGCACCTAAATATGTGTTTTCCTGCTTTATCATAGACTGTCGCCCTCCTCATATTCGTAATTTACTCCAATCTTATTACTAAAATTATATTTTTCTTTTACTTTACTAGGTGGCACATTTCCGACCATAGAAGAGGCTGTTTTCCGACTGAATGAAGGACAGCTTTTCATCCTCATGGAAGTTGTATTTTCGTCTGTTTGCTTTACATCCGGTTCAGAAATCAACTCTATACAGGGGATTCGCATATATAAATGATTTGGTTTTGAAAATCCTCCGGAACTGCGAATCAATAATCCATACTCATCTAATTCCTTTCATGGCAGCTTTTACAGAAGTACAACATTTTCCCCATTTTCAAAGAAATTTCTGTAATCGGAAAGACGAAATATACATATCCGTCTTCATTGACCCAATGGTTTTTTCTGTGAAATTCTGGCTCTGTCATATAACAGCATATAAAGTATTTTTGCATTTTGAGAGAGTGGTAGCTCTAACAAAAATTTAGGGAACTGATAATAGGGAAGTATCTTTTCCGTTTCCATCATATATTCAAATTTCATATTTTCTTTTACCTTTCTGAAAAATTAAGGAGACGGATGCCGGCTTTCCCAAAGAGATTTTTATGCTTTATTAAAAGTCTCTTTTTATATCTCCCTATATAACGAAAGGAAAAAAGCTCATTTTACAGGGTGCGGAGAAAAATATTTTTAGATGAGCAAGATCCACCCATGTTTAACGTTATCGCGTTTCCGCCTCCGTTCACCTTATGGGTTTTCTCTTAACGGGGAGTGACAATTCCCCATACCCTTGCTTATATAATCGGCTTACAAAAGAATTTGTTCGCATCACCATGTGTATTTTCAAAAAGAAAAAGACATCCAATTACTTATTGAATGCCTCAAAATAGAATTATGTTAATTATGATATTTTGCTGCGTACACCGCCGGTGTAGCTAATAAAAAAGTGGGTGTGGGGAGGCGACAGTTCCCCAGCAAGATAAAACTCCGAAATATTACTTATACGGCAGAATGGCGATATTGTAATACGGGGTGGATCTTGCTCTTGATAATTTGGGAAAGAAAAAGTACCGAGAATATTATTTTTTACTTCTAGAAAAATAAAAGCAGCCTCATACTTTTTTGTACAAGACTGCTATTCAATAGCAATTGGAGGGATCCGACACCTATGATAACACCTGGCATAACCTGAATGCCTGAACCGAACCAAGCATTATTTTCAATAATGATGGGATATGCGTACTCTAATCCTTGATTTCTTCTCTCGGAATCAATCTTCTACCTTACGCACATTTTCAAGCATCTCTGCAATATCCATATCAAAACAAATAGATTGTTTTTTAATTTGTTGTGGGCAATAGGCTTCTCCATGATTGACGCAGGCATAAATTGCCTTTGGATTTTTAGCGGTCATCTGCCAGAAAGGATACTTGATAATAACGGGGGTATTGCTGCCAACGCCAAGTTCCAAAAACAGAAGGTGACTTTCTTTGTGTCGCCTGATAAAGTCCTCATAGCGGCTTGCTGCTGAATACCACCCGTTGTCCTGTACAAAGGAATTATCACATCTCAAGTTCATTGTCATAGGTGCGCCGCAGACAGGACACTTCGGTATCAAGTCTGACGGAATTTTCATATTCTTTTGTGTTTTAATCATCAGACGCACAGTTTCTTCGTTATCGTAGGTTTTATCGTGACAGGCTCTGGAACACTGCCACAGACCATAGTCACCCTGTGTGTAAAACAATCGCTTTTTATCAAAACCGGCAAGTTGAAACTGATGGTCAACATTTGTAGTCAGTACAAAGTAGTCCTTATCTTTTACGATATTTAATAAATCCATATAAGGTTTTCCTGCCGTTATATCATAACGATTGATATAAATATGTCTTGACCACCACGCCCAATATTCTTCAAGTGTTTCATAGGGATAGAAACCGCCTGAATACATATCTGAAATTCCGTATTTCTTATGAAAATCCGGAAAATACTTTTCAAAGCGTTCTCCGTCATAGGTAAGTCCTGCCGACGTGGACATCCCCGCACCTGCGCCAATCACAATAGCGTCTGCATTTTTTATTTCATTTTTCAGCCTGTTAATCTGCTCGTAGCAACTCTCGGTAGATGTTGTAATCAAGTTCCTTAAAAACATTGAAAATCACCTCAATTTCACTGTTCATTTGTTCTTTGTATTGTTTTACTGTTTCAATCGCTATCTGTGCCGCCTTATCGTTTGGAAAATGAAACTCTCCTGTAGAAATACAGCAAAATGCAATACTTTTTAATCCTTTTTGCTCTGCCAATTCCAAACAAGAACGATAGCAGGAGGCAAGCAATTCCTTATCTTTTTTGGTAAGTGTACCATAAATAATCGGACCGACTGTGTGCAACACATAACGACAGGGCAGATTATAAGCGGGTGTAATTTTTGCCCTGCCTGTTTCTTCTTCGTGTCCCTGCTGTTTCATAAGCTTGGCACAAGCCAAACGAAGCTGCACTCCTGCAAAGGTGTGAATAGCGTTATCTATACAGCCATGATTTGAGCAGAAGCAGCCGAGCATTTGACTATTGGCGGCATTTACGATACCATCACATTGCAGCGTGGTAATATCCCCACGCCAAAGATATATTCCTTTTTGAACAGGCTTTAAAGCTGATAGAGCTGTAACTCCTTTTTTTCGTGTTTCTTCCTGCAAATAAGTGTCTTGTATCGTCAAGAATTCATCTGTTACAGGAAACGGCATACGAATATTAAAAAGCGAACGGAGCAAGGCTTTTTGTTCCTGCTCATTCGACGGGATTTCTAATTCTGTGTACTGCGGATGTTCTTTTAGAAGTGCCGCTATTAAATACTTTCTTCTTTCGGTTTGTGTCATGTTCTTATCCTCTCCGTATAACTGCTTTTTGTGGACAAATGCTTAAACAATTACCGCAATGCAGGCAGTTTTCTTGCCTTATTACAGCAGGGATTATCGTAAAATCAATACAATTCTGCGGACATACCGATTGACAGGCTTTACAGCCATTGCATTTATGTGTGATCTCATAGCCCTGCATTTTTGTTTGTTCGTTGCCAATCGTAAAAGAAGCTCGTTCAATCGGCTTTTGGGAAAGGTCAAACCATTCACCGCTACCTTCATAAAGTTGAAAAACAGTAAGAGCCTGACGGGATTTTTCTGTCGGATAGATTTCATTCATATATGGATTTTTTTCAAAAAGCTTTTGTAAAGGTGCATTTCCGATTTCCCGCACCTTGCCACGGACAGAAATAGCCACACAGGACAATGTATCTCTGCCGTTCATTCCCGTTAATGCGGCATATCCACTTTTCTTTAAACGATTATAAAACCCTTTTCCTTTTGCCGTTAGAAAGTATAATCCATTTTCATCGCCATCCATTATGTCGATCGCACAGGTAACGGGCAGTCCCTTGTCGTCAACTGTTGCAATAATAACTGAATGAATTTTCTTTTCTAAATAGTTTAATATTTCCTTTGTTTTCACTTTTGAAAACCTCCTGTGAAACAGAGTGGGGCTGTCCTATTGACAGCCCCGTTATCATAATCACTTTTGTTTTATTCACTGACAACACTAAAACGCTGCTGTATATGCTTACCGTTTTCCGCTTCATCAATCATAGCAATTGCATAGTCTGCATAGCTGATAACACTTTCTCCTTTTGAGTTAAGAGTAAGTTCTTCACCGCCAAGAATATATTTGCCGGTACGAACACCATCTGCCTGGAAATCTCCAGCAGGACTTAAATATGTCCATTTCACATCATTGCGCTGACGCAGCTCCCCTAAAGCCTTTGCCATCGCAACAGCAAGCGGTTTAAATATATCCGGAAAATCAGGTCCGTCGGATACGCAAAGAGTATGTTCCGGGTTTACATAAAGACTACCTGCCCCACCAACTATCAACAGACGAATATTTGTACCTGAAAGAATATCACATAAGTGTTTCAAAGAAGTACTGTGCTGAGGTAAAGTTTCTTCTGTCCATGCGCCGAAAGCATCAATTACAACATCACTGTCTTTTAGGTCATTTAATGTCAGATCGAACAAATCTTTTTCAAGAACTTCTACACCTGCAGGTACTGAATTATTATTACGAACAACTGCCTTTACATTGTGTCCTCTACTAAGCGCTTCTTCTACAAGTTTTTTTCCCTGCTTTCCTGCTGCACATACAACTGTAATTTTCATTTTAGTTTCCTCCTTCATCTTAGTTTGGCTGTTGCCAAAAAATTTCTCAAAAATGCTCATAATGGATTTCTCCTTTTGGATATGCTCAGAGCTTCGCAGCGGCCGTTCTCCTCAACTCTTGGCTATATTATATGGGTGTTGGTTTCGACTGTAAAGTAAGCACTTTATTGTGGCGTAGTTACCTAAAGGATACTATTGGGTAGTTACCGCGAGGAAACAAATGCGTAATTTCAGGCTTTTCCGGTTATTGGTGCAAGGCAATAAAATTTAAAAATTTATTTTCACTTGATTTCATACGGAAACATTGACCAAATCAGACTCATACAGTATAATTGAAACAAAGTTTCACTAAGAAACCATTGTGTGGAGGTAATCATAATGAGTGAATCAAAAACCGTAAAGGAATTGCCCGCTTGCCCTGTAGAAACAACATTAACTTTAATTGGTGATAAATGGAAAGTTTTAATTTTGCGCGACTTGCTCACGGGAACAAAGCGATTTGGTGAACTAAAAAAACTCAATTGGAAATGTATCACAAAAGGTATTGACTGCACAACTTCGTGCAATGGAAGAAAACGGCTTATTAACCCGTACCGTATATGCAGAGGTACCACCGAGAGTAGAATACACTTTAACAGACTTAGGAAAAAGTCTGAAACCCATTCTGGACGCCATGTGGAATTGGGGAGAGGAATACAAGGCATCATTAAACTAAATACGCAATCCCGGTTGCTATAGATAAACCACCGCCTAAAGCTGTTGAAGACCAATCCTAAAGCTTTTTCCATCAATTATCTTGCGCATTGGTGTCTTTCGGGAACTTCAGACCATGCAGTTTTGCTTTTACGGTCTGTTTGCTCACAGTTACTTTCAGACTGTTTTCTTCTCCACCTCTCCTATAGGAAATCTGTACAGCCTCTTTCAGAATTTCTGCTGTCGCATCTTCTGTTATCCTTTCATGTTTTTTCAATCCTAGAATCCTGTCCAGCAGATACTCCATCTTACTGGTTTTCTGTTCATGAAGAGGTTTTTTGTAAAGTACACCGTTCCTAATGATGTGATTGAGTTACTGAGTGGTGAAGGAACACATTCGTTTTATTACAAAAAAAGCCCTATCCATTCGGAACAGCGTATTCATAATTATTTTTATACTTGTAAACATTATTTATGTATTATCCACAATAAAATT
>ENA-OQCW01000858-OQCW01000858.1-human-gut-metagenome-genome-assembly--contig:-NODE-858-length-14578-cov-2.919383_pt1 | contig 14578 bp, 21 predicted proteins | sample MGYA00242767_ERZ504593 | MGnify/ENA primary metagenome ERZ504593 (study PRJEB26092, sample SAMD00036307) | human gut metagenome | host: Homo sapiens | study: EMG produced TPA metagenomics assembly of... | reverse complement strand
GCTATCAAAAAACCAAACGAAATTTTTCTTGTAATACAAAATCAGAGCATATCCGAATTAGATATACTCTGATTTGTATATTTTTGTTTTGGATTGCCATTTACATCATTTTAACTTAATGACATTGTCGAAGAAATTCGGCTCCTTTATTGTGTCTGAACATTTTTATTTCATTTCATAATCAAATGATAATTGCTATCGTAATACAATCCGAGATCATCGCAGATTCTTTTATTTATCGCTGTGAGTGCATCGTGGTATTGTTTATATTTTGGCGAAAGCGCGATCATATTTGGAATAAAAATATCGTTGTACCCTTGATTTTGGAGTTCTCTCATAAATCGGCGTTGCGAGATGAACGCAGGGTGATATTTGCAAAAGAAGCTGTTGCGAAGTTTTACATTTTTTCGGGTCTGCTCTAAAAGTCTCTGATACTCCTCGTCTGTAGGATTTAAGTACTGATAAATTTGTTTGTCAATCGTTTCCAGCCGTTTTTGCAAGGATGGTTTCGGCAAAATATGCTGCATTACAAATCCTGAAAATCGCAGACAGAGAGGGAATGCGTATTTTCGTATTATCTAAAAAAGATAGAATTTGTTCATATGCTTGCTGCTGCTCGGTTGTGTAATTGCAATCTGGAGATAGGGGGTAAAATGGTTCCAAAAAATAGTAACCATAAAATCCAGGAATCATGTCCTGCAATGCGTCGGCGATTGTCCTGTAATCTACAACTGCACTGATTTCGTCCACATTTTGCTCGGAGAGAAAATGTTTTAGAGCCTCAAGTTCTTTAGTTTCTTCGGAAAGATTTTTACATTTTTTCTTCATAAATTTGTTCTAAGAGGGGAAAAATCTCTTGTTTCTAATACTTTTTTTGATATCTGCAATACCAATCCCCAGTTTTCGATAGACGGAGATTTCTTTTAAAATGTTAAGATGTTCTTCGGAGTAATTGCGATAACCGTTTGCATCTTTTGGAACATGGAGAAGTTCCTGCTCTTCATAATATTTGATTGCCCGTTTTGTGAGATTGACCTCTTTTGCTACTTCGCTTAATAACATAAACAGTATGCTCCTTTCCTTGTGATGGGTATATTATAAGGGGGTACGCAGCGTACAGGTCAAGGGAAATCAGAAAATATATCAACTTTTTTCTTGTGTGGGTAAAAGAGTTATCGTATGATTGGTATAGACAGGTTACAGAAATGGGAAGAAAGAGTGAGAAAAACAAATGAGGATTTTAAATATTACAGCTCAGAAACCGCACAGCACGGGAAGTGGAATTTATCTGACGGAGTTGGTAAAGAACTGGAATGCCCTTGGATATGAGCAGGCAGTTCTTGCGGGAGTTTATGAGGAGGACAGTGTAAATTTCCCAGAGGGAGTTATATTTTATCCGGTGAAATATTTGTCGGAGGAACTGCCGTTTCCAATTGCAGGAATGTCGGATGAGATGCCATATAAGAGTACGAGATATAAGGACTTTACAGAAGAGATGTTTCAAGCGTACCGGAGTGCATTTCAAATGGTGGTGCGAAAAGCGGTCGAGGAGTTTTGCCCGGATTTGATTGTGTGTCATCACCTGTATCTTCTGACTGCGTTGGTGCGGGAATGGTATCCAAAGAAGAAAGTCATTGGAATTTGTCATGGCTCTGATTTGCGTCAGATTTGTAAAAATCTATTACAGATGGAATACATTCAGAAGTGGATTCCGCAGTTGGATGGCATTGTGGCATTGCATGATGGGCAGAAACAGGAGATTATAAGGACTTTTGCCTGCTCGGAAGTACTCGTTCATGTTGTAGGAGTTGGATACAACCAAAGGGTATTCTATAAGAAAAAAACAGAAAGAAAACCTTATAGACATGTTGGCATTTTGCGGGGAAAGTGACAGAGAAGAAGGGATTTTCAGTCTGCTTCGGGCATTGGAGATGCTTTCGGTCAAACCGGAAAATCTGGTTGTGAAGATTGCAGGAGGGCATGGCAGCAGAGAAGAGTATGAAGAAATTTGCAGGCTTGCCAGAGAATGCAGATATCCGGTGATATTTTTAGGCAGTTTGCAGCAGGAAGCTTTAGCAGAGGTATTTCGGCAAAGCGATGTGTTTGCTCTCCCGTCATTTTTTGAAGGATTGCCACTGGTGACGATAGAGGCAATGGCATGCGGATGTAAGGTGGTCTGTTCGCAGATTCCTGGGATGGAAGAGTGGTTAGATGAGCATGTGCCGGGACAACAGGTGGAGTTTGTTCCGTTGCCTGAGATGACTCGGGTAGATGAGCCGAAAAAAGAAAAATTGCCGGAGTTTGAAAAGAAATTGGCGGAGGCAATAGAGAAGAAATTAGAACAACAACAAGAAGAGTATCCCGATTTGAACGGTGTCTCATGGGAAGGCATCAGTCGGACTGTTCTGGAAATGATAACGTAGAAAAGAGGAAAAACATGTTTATAGATATGCACATGCACGAATCGACATTTTCAAAAGATAGCTTTTTAAAATTGGATGAGATGGTGGAGCTTGCAAAGGAGCGGGGACTTGGAGCAATCTGCATTACAGATCACGATGATATGGGATTGAAAGAGTATGCAAAAGAATATTCGGAAAAAACAGGTTTTCCGATTTTTGTGGGAATTGAATTTTTTTCTCTGCAGGGGGATATCGTGGCTTTAGGAATCGAGGAATACCCGAAAGAGCGGGTGGATGCACAGAAGTTTATCGATATTGTGAAAGAGCAGGGTGGAATCTGTTTTAGTGCACATCCGTTTCGCAATAATAACCGAGGATTGGAAGAAAATCTGAGAATTGTAAAGGGACTGGACGGTGTTGAGGTGCTCAACGGAAGCACACTTCCAGAGGCAAACAAAAAAGCGGCAGATTATGCAAGAGAACTTGGACTGGTCACTGTTGGCTCAAGTGACTGTCATATACCGGGAAAGGTCGGCTTTTTTGCAACTTATTTTCCGGAGGAGGTGCGCACGATGGAAGACCTGATTCGTGTATTTAAAAGTGGTAAGTGTAAGCCGGCTTACTACCGGAATGGGGAATACAAAATATGGGATATGGAGACACCGATTCACAAACCATTTGAGATTGAAAGATAAGAGGGAACTATGACATTACAACAGTTGAGATATGTGGCGATGGTGGCGGAGAAGGGAACGATGACCGAAGCTGCAACAGAATTATATATATCACAGCCAAGTCTCACCAAATCAATCCGGGAGCTGGAAAAAGAGCTGGAAATTGTAATCTTTGAGCGCACAAACAAAGGGATTGTTGTCTCACATGAGGGGGAGCAGTTCTTGGCATATGCAAGACAGGTGATTGAACAGGCAGATCTTTTGGAAGAAAAGTATATGCATAAATCCGGCAGAAAGCAGCAGTTTTGTGTCTCCACACAGCACTATTCGTTTGCGGTGAATGCGTTTGTGGATTTGATCAAGGAGCATGGAACCGCCCAATATGATTTTTCTCTTCGGGAAACACAGACATATGAGATTATAGAAGATGTCGCGGTGATGAAAAGTGAGATAGGGATTCTGTATCTGAATGATTTTAATGAAAAAGTGCTGCGAAAAATTATGAAGGTAAAGGAACTTGTGTTTACAGAACTGTTTGTTGCAAAGCCGCATATTTTTATAAGCAATAGACATCCGCTGGCGAGTCGAAAATCTGTGACAATGGAAGAGCTTCATGAGTATCCATATCTTTCGTTTGAGCAGGGAGAACATAATTCCTTTTACTATTCGGAGGAGATTTTCAGTACAGTACAGAGGATAAAAAATATCCGGGTGCGTGACAGAGCGACATTGTTTAACCTGCTGATTGGGTTGGACGGATATACTGTCTGCAGCGGAGTGATCGATTCGGAGCTGAACGGGGGAAATATTGTTGCAGTGCCGCTTGAAAAAGAGGGAGATATGCATATCGGATATGTGAGCCATCAGAAGTCACATTTCAGCCGTTTAGGAATAGCATATATAGATGCACTCAAACGAAATATCGGCGAAAATACAGAGTTGATATAACTAAAAGTTATAGCTAACAGATATTTTTGGATATTTTACGTATTTATTGTGTCCCGATATAATACCTTCATAGATTACCGGAGGGTAAGACAAAGGTATTTGGAGGTAGAAGATATGAGTAAGAATGCACCGTTTCGATATGATTTTTGTAGGAAGTTTTTTAAGACCTGCACAGTTAAAGCAGGCGAGAGCAGATTTTGAGAGTGGAAAAATATCGGAGAAACAATTGGAAGAAGTTGAGAATGAGGCGATTCGTGATCTGGTAGAAAAACAAAAGGCAGCAGGATATCATGTGATCACCGATGGAGAATTCCGCAGAAGCTACTGGCATTTGGATTTTATGTGGGGATTAAATGGAGTTGAGCACATTGAGCTGGATCATGGATATTTCTTCCATGGAGAAGAGACTACGCACGGCTCCGTTGCTGTGAGCGGAAAGATCAGCGGAGAGAATCACCCGTTTGTAGAACATTTTAAATTTGTGAAACAATTTGAAGATGAAAACACAGTGGCAAGACAGACAATTCCTGCCCCGGCGCAGCTGCTGGCAGAGTTATTTCGAGAAGAAAATGGGAAGAATACAGTGAAATTTTATCCAGATGAGGAAGTGCTCATTCAGGATATTGCGAAAGCATATCGCACTGTGATCAAAGAACTTTATGAAGCAGGCTGCAGAAATATTCAATTTGACGATTGCACATGGGGTATGTTTTGTGATAAAAAATATTGGGAGGCAAGACAGCAGGATTGTGTTACAATAGAAAGCGAGGCAGAAAAATATCTTCGCCTGAACAACCTTGCGATTGAGGGAAGACCAGAGGATCTTGTGATTACAACTCATGTATGCCGAGGAAACTACCATTCTACCTGGGCATCATCAGGCGGATATGAGCCAGTGGCAAAATATCTGTTTGCAAATGAGAACGTGGACGCATATTATCTGGAGTTTGACGATGAGCGCTCGGGAGGATTTGAGCCGCTTAGATTTGTCTCAGATGATAAAAAAGTTGTTCTTGGGCTTATTACAACAAAATCACCGGTTCTTGAGAGCGAAGAGTTAATCAAAGAAAGAATTCGGCAGGCGGCTGAGTATGTACCGCTGGAACGTCTGTACCTCAGTCCTCAGTGTGGATTTGCATCGTGCGAGATCGGGAATAAACTGACCGAGGAGGAGCAGTGGGCAAAGCTTGCGCTTGTTAAGAAGATTGCCTCAGCAACTTGGAAAGAATAGAAAATTGAAAGAAGTGGTACTGTGAAACGATCAAGACAAATGTCGGAGTCCATTCGGCTTGGAATTATACTTGCGCTTTCAGGAGGGTTTTATGGATGCCTATTCCTATATGTGCAGAGGAAAGGTATTTGCGAATGCCCAGACGGGAAATATCTTATTATTTGGTATCTATATGTCGGAAAGACAGTGGGATATGGCAATCAGGTATTTAATTCCGGTCATTGCATTTGTGACCGGAATCGGAGTTGCAGATCTTGTCCGAATGAAGATGAAAGAAAAAAGTATTTTCCATTGGAGACAGCTGTCGGTGTTAAGTGAAGCAGTTGTATTATTTGTAGTCTGTTTCATACCGCAAAAGTTCAATCTTCCGGCAAATAGTCTGACGTCACTTGCCTGTGGGATACAGGTTGAGAGTTTTCGGAAGATACATGGAAATGGAATTGCGACGACGATGTGCATTGGAAACCTGCGTAGCGCGACACAGCAGATGTGTGAGTATTTGGGCTCGAAAAGAAAAGAGCATCTCAAAAAAGGGTTTTTATATTACGGAATTATTTTTTGTTTTGTAATGGGGGCAGTTTTGGGGAATATCTGTGTGAAATACTTGTCTGAAAAAGCATTGATAGTCTGTGTGGTGATGTTAGGTATGGCGTTTGTCATGATGTTCATAGATGGAGAAAAGCAATAAAAATGCCGGCGTTTGCCGGCGTCTTTATTTTACATGTCTTTTAATCGCTTCAAAGCTTTCCGCACTAATCACGTGTTCCATACGGCAGGCATCTTCGTTCGCTGTCTCTTCCGACACGCCGAGGCGAATCAACCAATCGGACAAAAGACGGTGCCGTTCATAGATCATCTCTGCTATTTCACGTCCGGATTCTGTTAGATATATAAATCCGGCATCTGTGACTGTAATATGATTCTTTTCACGCAGGTTTTTCATTGCAACGCTTACACTTGATTTTTTAAAATCCAATTCGTTTGCGATATCTACAGAACGGACAACCGGTAACTTTTTGCTCAACATTAAAATCGTCTCGAGATAATTCTCAGCGGATTCATTTACAAAAGGTTTCATAGGCTTCCCTCCTTCACTCTATTATGCATAGACATAATGCCTAACAGCATTATATCATATCCCTGTAAAGATTGCCATAATGGAAAAAAATATCGAAATTATATTGACATCTAATAAACGTTAGAGTATACTAACCAAGTGAAATGAAATTGTTTATCATTATCAGAAAGAAGAGGTGTGTATGATGCCGTTAACGATGGTGAATCCAGGAGAAGAAAATGTAATTAAAAAAGTCGGTGGAAAAGAAGAGACAAGACGATTTTTAGAAAATCTTGGCTTTGTTACCGGCGGAGTAGTTACCGTAATCTCTGAAATCGGAGGTAACATGATTGTGAATGTGAAAGATTCCAGAGTTGCGATTGGGAAAGATATGGCAAACAAGATTATGGTTTAGTGATGAAAGAGGGTGAAAAGAGATGAAAACGTTAAAGGAGGTAGCATGCGGTAAGAACGTCAAGGTAAAGAAACTGACTGGTGAGGGGCCGGTGAAGCGAAGAATCATGGATATGGGAATCACAAAGGGAGTCGAGATTTTTGTGAGAAAAGTAGCGCCGCTTGGTGATCCGGTGGAAGTAACAGTAAGAGGATATGAATTGTCGTTGAGAAAAGCAGATGCTGAGATGATAGAAGTAGAATAATTTTTTTGGCAAATGGTTAGTTAAAACTAATAAAAACAAGATTCGACAAACATAAAAAGGAGAGAGAAGATGTCAGTAAAGATAGCACTAGCAGGTAATCCAAACTGCGGAAAAACAACGTTGTTCAATGCTCTGACTGGTTCAAACCAATTTGTAGGAAACTGGCCTGGAGTAACAGTAGAAAAAAAGAAGGAAAACTGAAAGGTCATAAAGATGTTATTATCATGGACCTTCCGGGAATTTATTCTTTGTCACCATATACATTAGAGGAAGTAGTGGCGAGAAACTATTTGATTGGAGAGAGACCTGACGCCATTATTAATATCGTAGATGGTACAAATATTGAGCGAAACTTATATTTGTCCACACAATTGATGGAACTTGGCATTCCGGTAATTATGGCAGTCAACATGGTAGATGTACTGCAAAAGAACGGAGACAAGATCTATACAGATAAGCTGAGCAAAGAGCTTGGCTGTGAAGTTGTCGAGATTTCAGCATTAAAAGGAACAGGAATTCAGAAAGCTGCGGAGAAGGCAGTAGGGCTTGCGCAGAAGAAAAAAGCGATGACGCCGGTACATGCATTCTCAGAAGATGCTGAAAATACGATTAAGACAGTTGAAAACATGCTGACGGGAACTATTCCGGAAGAACAGAAGAGATTCTTTGCAATCAAGTTGTTGGAAAAAGATGATAAGATTCAGGCACAGATGAAATCTGTTCCGGATGTATCCGCAGAGATTCAAAAAATGGAAGAACTGTTTGACGATGACACAGAAAGTATCATTACAAATGAGAGATACGTATATATTTCTTCTATTATTCATGACTGTGTCAAGAAGAATAAACAGAATAAGATGACAACATCAGATAAGATTGACCATATCGTGACGAACAGATGGCTTGCGCTTCCGATCTTTGCGGCGGTTATGTTCCTTGTATATTATATTTCGGTCACAACGGTTGGAACTTGGGTGACAGATTGGACCAATGATGTATTGTTCGGAGAAATCATTCCTCCTGCGATTGAAAAATTCCTGATCGGTATCGGCTGCGCAGGATGGCTTCAGGGATTGATTCTTGACGGTATTGTGGCTGGTGTAGGAGCAGTTCTTGGTTTTGTACCTCAGATGCTTGTGTTATTCTTGTTCCTTGCATTTTTGGAAGCGTGTGGATATATGGCGAGAGTTGCGTTTATCATGGATAGAATTTTCCGCAAATTTGGACTTTCCGGAAAATCATTTATCCCGATGCTGATTGGAAGTGGCTGTGGTGTTCCGGGTATCATGGCGTCGAGAACGATTGAAAATGACCGTGACCGTAAGATGACAATCATGACAACAACATTTATTCCATGTGGAGCAAAACTTCCGATTATTGCATTGATTGCGGGAGCGTTGTTCGATGGCGCATGGTGGGTTGCACCAAGTGCTTACTTTGTTGGAATCGCAGCAATCATCTGTTCCGGTATCATTTTAAAGAAAACAAAGATGTTTGCGGGAGATCCGGCACCGTTTGTAATGGAACTTCCGGCGTATCACTGGCCAACAGTGGGAAACGTACTTAGAAGTATGTGGGAAAGAGGCAGGTCATTTATCAAAAAAGCGGGTACAATTATTCTGTTATCTACAATTGTATTGTGGTTCTTGATGAACTTTGGATGGGGTGACGGTTCATTTGGTATGTTGGAGGCAGAACAATTGAACGACAGTATTTTAGCTCATATCGGAAGTGTGATTGCACCAATCTTTGTACCACTTGGATGGGGCGACTGGAAAATGGCAGTTGCGGCAGTTACAGGATTGATTGCTAAAGAAAATGTAGTTGGTACATTTGGTATTTTATTTGGATTTGCGGAGGTAAATGCAGACAACGGTATCGAGATCTGGGGACAGCTTGCAGGAAGTATGACAGCGGTTGCGGCTTACTCATTCTTAGTGTTCAACCTTCTTTGTGCGCCTTGCTTTGCGGCGATGGGAGCGATTAAAAGAGAGATGAATAATGCAAAATGGTTCTGGTTTGCAATCGGATACCAGACAGGTCTTGCATATATTGTTTCACTTTGCATCTACCAGATTGGAACATTGATCAGCACCGGAACATTCGGCGCTGGAACTGTAGTAGCGTTTATATTAGTAATTGGGTTTATTTATCTGCTTGTCAGACCATACAAAGAAAGCAAGACATTAAATGTCAATATGAAAGGTATGGTAGGAGCAAGATAATTGACAGACCGATTGATTTTGAAATGGAGGCGGTAATATGGGAACAGCAGTTGTTGGCATTGCGTTAGCTGGAATCGTAGCACTGATTATCAGAAAAATGATTCGAGATAAGAAGAACGGAAAATCAATTCAATGTGGTGGAGACTGTAAACACTGTGGAGGACATTGTCACTAAAGATGAGGAGTGAGACTGGATGCAGAAAGAGGCTATCATTCAAAAACTGAAAGAACGGGGATGCAGAATTACAAAGCAAAGATTGATGCTGCTTGATATTATTATGGAGGAAGATTATTCCTGCTGTAAGGAAATCTATTACCGCGCATCGCAGTTAGATCCTCAGATTGGGATTGCGACGATATACAGAATGGTAAATACATTAGAGGAGATCGGAGCGATCAGCAGAAAAAACATGTATAGGATTTCGGATGTATGTGAGTGTGACGGTCAGAATGGATGTGTGATTGAGTTTGAAGATCATTCTGTGTGCCGGCTGTCATCAAACAAGCTTCAGTCGGTGATGCTTGCAGGACTGAAGGCATGCGGTTATGTGAATGAACAGAAAATTAAACACATTGCCTTGCAGCCATGCCCACATATGTAGGAGAAAAGGAGAATGACACAGTCTGGGAGTACTGGACGGTGGCGTTCTCCTTTTTGCTGCAGAGAAAATAAATGATAAAATTTATCGATAGCGTGAAAAAACTGGAATTTGTCGAATCATGGGAATATAATCAATGGATAAAATTATTCTAGGAGGTATTTATGATGTTAGATTGTTTAAAAGGTATCAATTTTAAGAAAACAGGTATTTTTGCAGCAGGTGTGTTATTTGGGACAGCAGGAATCAAGCTATTATCAAGCAAAGATGCAAAGAAACTTTATACAAATGGAACGGCAGCGGTGCTTAGAGCAAAAGAATGTGTCATGAAGACTGCAACTACTATTCAGGAGAATGCAGAAGACATCTACGAAGAGGCAAAAGCAATCAATGAAGAAAGAGCAGTAAAAGAAGAGCAGGAGTTTGAAGAGACACAGACAGAAGAAATTACGGAAGAAGCTGTGGAAGAGACAGTGGCAGAATAGAGGCGACAGCAAGTGAGATTTATCATAAAACATGAGATGAATGGCAGAATGCGAATTCATCTTCTGCAAAACAGAATGACTTATGAGCAGGCAGATATTTTGCTGTATTTTTTAACCAACATGAAAACGGTTTCATCAGCGAAAGTGTATGAGCGCACGCAGGATGCTGTCATTCGCTATACCGGTGACCGAGAGGTCATTATAGAAGAAATGAAGAGATTTTCTTATGAAAAGACGGAGGTGCCGGCGGGACTTTTAGAAAATTCCGGCAGGGCGTTAAACGCTGCTTATCAGGAAAAGTTAATCAATAAAGTTTTGTTTGGGTATGCAAGAAAATGGTTTCTTCCATATCCGGTAAATGCCCTTTATACGACGGCAGTATCGTTAAAGTATATTTACAAAGGTTTAAAGGTGTTGTGTAAAGGAAAGATTGAAGTTCCGGTTCTTGACGCAACAGCGATTGGGGTTTCCATTTTGCGAAATGATATCGATACGGCAGGTTCGGTCATGTTCCTGCTGGGAATCGGAGAAATTTTAGAAGAATGGACACATAAAAAATCAGTGGATGATCTTGCGAGAACAATGTCATTGAATGTGGGAAAAGTATGGCTTAAACAGGGGGAACAAGACATTCTTGTTCCGGTATCTGATATTCAGGCAGGAGATCAGGTTGTTGTACATATGGGAAATGTCATTCCGTTTGACGGTACAGTGGCAGATGGTGAGGCGATGGTCAATCAGGCGTCTCTTACCGGAGAATCTCTCCCAGTGAGAAAAGTACAAGGAAGTTCGGCGTATGCAGGAACCGTGGTGGAAGAAGGCGAAGTGACGATTACGGTCAAAGCAGTGGTCGGCTCTAGCCGATTTGAAAAAAATAGTCACAATGATCGAGGAATCGGAGAAGCTGAAATCTGCATTGGAAGGCAAGGCGGAGCACCTAGCGGATAAACTTGTGCCGTATACACTTGCGGGCACAGCGCTGACCTATCTTTTGACACGTAATATCACGAAAGCACTGTCCATATTGATGGTCGATTTTTCCTGTGCATTAAAGCTTGCGATGCCGATTTCTGTCCTTTCAGCGATTCGAGAAGCAGGCGTGCATAATATTACAGTAAAAGGCGGTAAGTTTTTAGAGGCAGCGGCAGAGGCGGATACGATTGTGTTCGACAAGACAGGAACACTCACAAAAGCAAAGCCTACTGTAGTGGATGTCGTTTCGTTCAATGGAGAAGATCCGGATGAACTACTTCGGATTGCAGCATGCATGGAAGAACATTTTCCTCATTCTATGGCAAAAGCAGTCGTGAACGCTGCCAAGAAGAAAAAATTGGATCATGAGGAAATGCATTCGAAAGTGGAATACATGGTTGCACACGGAATTTCCACGATGATCAATGAGAAAAAGGCAATTATCGGAAGCTATCATTTTGTCTTTGAGGATGAAAAATGTATGATCCCAGAGGGGAAAGAAGCGCTTTTTGCATCACTTCCGGTGGAATACTCTCATCTGTATCTTGCGATTGAAAAAGAATTGGCAGCAGTCATCTGCATTGAAGACCCTCTCCGAGAGGAGGCGGCAGATGTTATTGAAATACTGCGAAAATCAGGCATTTCAAAGATCGTGATGATGACAGGGGACAGCGAGCACACTGCGGTAGCGATTGCAAAAAGAGTCGGTGTAGATGAATATTATTCAGAAGTACTTCCGGAAGATAAGGCTGATTTTGTGGAAAAAGAAAAGGCAAAAGGCAGAAAAGTCATCATGATCGGAGATGGCATCAACGACTCACCGGCGCTTTCGGCTGCTGATGTAGGAGTCGCAATCAGTGACGGAGCGGAGCTTGCAAGAGAAATTGCGGATATTATGATTGGTGCAGAGAACTTATATGAGCTTGTAATATTAAAGCAGTTGAGTGATGGACTGATGAAACGGATCAAAAGAAACTACCGATTTATTGTTACTTTTAATGCAGGACTGATTTTACTTGGGGTCAGTGGAATCTTACAGCCGACTACGTCAGCATTGTTCCATAATATGTCAACACTTGGAATCAGCCTGAAGAGTATGCAGGATTTGCTGTAGTCACATACCAGGAGGCGAAAAGATATGAAAAAACATAGATTTTGGGCATGGGCAATGATAGGATGCCTTTTTATGACATTGTACACAGGATATAAACACAAATAGTGGTGCAGTGGCTATGTGAGAAAGTTTCTCACATAGCCGTTTTTGCGTGTATTTGCATTGACAGAATTGAAAATAAGGAATAGTATAACAGTGTTATACAACATTGTTACATGGAGGCATGCATGAAGAAAAGTAAAAAGAATACATTAGATAGAATATTAGATGCAGGAGAGCAGGAATTTTTGGAAAAAGGATTTCAGGCAGCATCGTTTCGTAATATTGTCAAAAATGCAGGTGTGACGACAGGTGCATTTTATGGGTATTACAAAAGCAAAGAAGAATTGTTTGAGGCGCTTGTGAAAGAGCCGGCAGATTTTTTATGAATGAATATAAAAAGGTACAGTATCGTTTTAAGGAGCTGACACCAAAGGAGCAGGAAGAAGAAGTGGGAGAAGCATCCGGTCAGTGGATGCTTTGGATCGTTGATTATCTGTATGAGCACGCGAATGCATTTCATCTCATCGTAAAATGTGCAGAAGGAACCAAATATGAGAATTTTGTGCATGAGCTGGTAGAGATTGAAGTAGAGGCAACGCATGATTTTATAAATATTATGCAAAAGAGTGGGAAAGAGGTACGTCATGTAGATCCGAGACTCGAGCATATTTTGGTTAGTGGTATGTTTGCTGCGTTTTTTGAGATTATTATTCATAAGATGCCGAAAGAACAGGCGAAAATCTATGTGAAGGAATTGCAACAATTTCAATTCGCAGGATGGATGAAAATTATGGGGCTTTAGAGCTCTATAATTTTTCGACATGAGTTAGAATAGACTAACGTTTGGAAATGGAGGGATTGACGTGAAGAAACAGTCAAATTTGTCAAGGCTTATGGAGTATGCAGGTTCATACAGGTATTTGACGTATACATCGTGGGGGTTATCTGCTGTATCAGCGTTTAGTTACGCTTGTACCGCTATGGTATATTTGGAGAATTGCCGGGGAAGTACTACGTGAAGCGCCGGATTTTTCAAATGCAGAGCATCTGGCAAGGAATGGAATTATGGCGGGTTTGTAATTTTTCAAATACTTTCAGTTGTAGTTTACATGGGAGCATTGATGTGTTCTCATTTGTCGGCATTTCGTGTGAAGACAAACCTGATGTTGGCGATGACGCATTCATATTCAAAAATTTCCGCTTGGATTTATGAATCATTTTTGGCAGCGGGAATATGAGGAAAATTATAAATGAATCAAGCGGGGCGGCGGAGACGTATCTGGCACATCAGCTTCCGGATAAATGCAGTGCACTTGCAACACCGATAGGACTGATAGTCTTATTGCTTCTGTTTGACTGGAGAATGGGATTATTAAGTCTTGCCCCGGTTGCACTTGGATTTCTGGTTATGTCGAGTATGACGGGAGAAAATATGCAGAAGAAAATGAAAGAATATCAGGATGCACTTGGAGTATGTCAAATGAGGCAGTGGAATATGTGCGTGGGATTCCAGTAGTAAAGACATTTGGGCAGACTGTATTTTCTTTTAAACGTTTCAAAGGAGCGATTGACCGTTATCAGATATGGGTTATTTCGTATACAAAGCAACTGAGACTTCCTATGATGGTTTATACCACCGTAATTAACAGTGTATTTGTATTTCTGACGGCAGCTGCACTTGTAATGACAGCGGAACAGATTACGGATACATTTTTATTGAATCTGATTTTTTATATTATTATTACACCTGTTATTTCGCTCACTTTGACAAAAATAATGTTTCAAAGTGAAAATGAAATGGTTGTCAGTGATACGATGAAACGAATTGACAGTATACTGAAGATGGAACCGCTCGCTCAAAGCACACATCCCCAAAAACCGAAAGATGGGTCTGTAATAGTAGAGGATGTAATGTACAGTTATGACGGAAAGAAAAATGCATTAGAGCATATTTCCATGAAGCTCCAATCAGGACAGACAGTGGCTTTCGTAGGACCGTCTGGTGGTGGAAAAACAACGTTGGCAAATCTGATTTCCAGATTTTTTGATGCACAAAAGGGTAATATCTATATTGGGGGGATAAATGTAAAAGACATTGCAAAAGAAGATTTGATGAATACAGTTTCTTTTGTGTTTCAAAACAGCCGGCTGATAAAAGGAACGATTTTGG
>ENA-OQCW01000857-OQCW01000857.1-human-gut-metagenome-genome-assembly--contig:-NODE-857-length-14588-cov-2.466012_pt1 | contig 14588 bp, 22 predicted proteins | sample MGYA00242767_ERZ504593 | MGnify/ENA primary metagenome ERZ504593 (study PRJEB26092, sample SAMD00036307) | human gut metagenome | host: Homo sapiens | study: EMG produced TPA metagenomics assembly of... | reverse complement strand
GGAACGTCGGAGAGCCTTCCTGTTCAATATCCTCATCAAAGGCAGCAAGTTCATCATAACCCGCCACATCCACTGACTTTCACGGTAGATTTTTGCCGCTTTACCGCCCAGGCACCAGAAGCCACGCCCAGTTGGTGAAACGCTTCATGGTGAGCGTGTTATCCCGGTGCATTTTTGCCATACCACGGGCCAGCGCCAGCAGCGACGGAATATCACGAATAGTCGGCTCAACGTGGGTTTTCATAAAGTTCTCGGCATCACCATCCGTCGGCAACCAGATAAGGGTGTTGCGCTGCTTATGCTCTATGAAGTAGGCATAAACACCCAGCAGCATTTTGGAATAACCAACACGGGCAGACTTCACCACATTCACCTCGCGGATGTAGTCACTGCCCATCGCATTCATGATGGCCCGCTGAAAGGGCAGTGTTTCCCAGCGCCCTTCCTGGTATGCGGATTCTTTCGGGAGATAGTAATTGGCATCCGCCCATTCAACGGCGGTCTGTGGCTCCGGCCTGAACAGTGAGCGAAGCCCGGCGCGGACAAAATGCCGCAGCCTGTTAACCTGACTGTTCGATATATTCACTCAGCAACCCCGGTATCAGTTCATCCAGCGCGGCTGCTTTGTTCATGGCTTTGATGATATCCCGTTTCAGGAAATCAACATGTCGGTTTTCCAGTTCCGGAAAACGCCGCTGCACCGACAGGGGGATCCCGTCGAGAATACTGGCAATTTCACCTGCGATCCGCGACAGCACGAAAGTACAGAATGCGGTTTCCACCACTTCAGCGGAGTCTCTGGCATTTTTCAGCTCCTGTGCGTCGGCCTGCGCACGCGTAAGTCGATGGCGTTCGTACTCAATAGTCCCTGGCTGGAGATCTGTCTCGCTGGCCTGCCGCAGTTCTTCAACTTCCCGGCGCAGCTTTTCGTTCTCAATTTCAGCATCCCTTTCGGCATACCATTTTATGACGGCGGCAGAATCATAAAGCACCTCATTACCCTTCCCACCACCCCGCAGAACGGGCATTCCCTGCTCCTGCCAGTTCTGAATGGTACGGATACTCGCGCCGAAAATGTCAGCCAGCTGCTTTTTGTTGACTTCCATTGTTCATTCCACGGACAAAAACAGAGAAAGGAAACGACAGAGGCCAAAAAGCCCGTTTTCAGCACCTGTCGTTTCCTTTCTTTTCAGGGGGTGTTTTAAATAAAAACATTAAGTTACGACGAAGAAGAACGGAAACGCCTTAAACCGGAAAATTTTCATAAATAGCGAAAACCCGAGAGGTCGCCGCCCCGTAACCTGTCGGATCGCCGGAAAGGACCCGCAAAATGATAATAATTATCATCTGCATGTCACAACGTGCATCTACGCAATCAAACCACGTCAAATAATCAATTATGACGCAGATATCGTATTAATTGATCTGCATCAACTTAACGTAAAAACAACTTCAGACAATACAAATCAGCGACACTGAATACGGGACAACCTCATGTCAACGAAGAACAGAACCCGCAGAACAACAACCCGCAACATCCGCTTTCCTAACCAAATGATTGAACAAATTAACATCGCTCTTGAGCAAAAAGGGTCCGGGAATTTCTCAGCCTGGGTCATTGAAGCCTGCCGCCGGAGACTGTGCTCAGAAAAAGAGTTTCTTCTGAAGCAAACAAAAGAAACGAGATGACATTCTGAATTGCTCAGAAACAGGTCAGACCAGATGAAGCATTTAGATAATCGTGCAGACTACGCCCCCTCATATCACATGGAAGGTTTATCTATGGATCAGGTAGTCATTTTTAAACAAATATTTGATAAAGTTCGAAACGATTTAAACTATCAATGGTTTATTCTGAGCTAAAACGTCACAATGTCTCACATTACATTTACTATTTAGCCACAGAGAATATTCATCTTGTTCTTGAAAAACGATAATACGGATTTTAATAAAAGGACAGAGTAAGGTTGTAAATGTAAGAATTTTCAAAAAATAAATGCCTTATAGAAGCCACCTTAAAAAGGATTCTAAATCAGGAGAGTTATCATTTTACGAATACAGGAAAAATCTTGCTACAGCAGGGGTTTTCAGATGGATTACAAATATCCACGAAAACAAAAGGTATTACTATACCTTTGATAATCATTACTCTTTACTGAGAACATTCAGAACACCACACAAATATTTCCGCACTAAATCATAACGTCCGGTTTCTTCCGTGCCAGAACCGGACTCGCTGGCATGATGAAATATGTGTACCCGGTAACCCCCGGTGTGCATCGTTTTTGATTATTCCCGCACACTCGCGCAGAAGGAGTTCCCCGTCGGGCTACGGTCTCTGTTAATACGGGAATACGGCGACGATACAGCGCATGATGTGTCAGGCTTGAATACCTTTATCCTTTAAAAGGGATATCAGTTAAGTTATCCCGTGTAGGGTATAAGCCATTATCAAAGCCACTCTGTAGGAAGTGGCTTTTGTAATGGCAATAAAAAGCCCCGCGAATGCGAGGCTAAATCCTGGTATTTGTAATGACTGGCTCTTATCTCAACGCAGCCCCTTACCGCGCGCAAAATGCTCAATATCAAGCATCAGCAATGAGATGTTTAATCTGGATTCACTCCAGAAGTGAGCACCACCCTGTCTACAGAGCCAGATGTGAAGGATGATGAGTAAAATTATCGCTATCATCGAAGGCATTGCGTCCTGATGTATTCCTGAAGCGTTCTCAATGCTGTTTGGTCGCGGATAATTCCGTCCCGGATACCGAGAACGTTTCGTCCAGCAACTGGAGAGAGTTCGACGGTGGCATCATTGCCCATGCCGGAGGCGCTGGAGGTTTCGGCTGAGGATGGCACAGGGCATTTTCCTTTGACGAGCACCCGACCACCATTATCAAGCTTGCGCCGAAGAGCATCATTTTCAGCTTTCGCATCAGCTAACTCCTTCGTGTATTTATCATCGAGTGCATCAGCATCACGCTGGCGCTGCTGCATGTCAGTAATGGTGGCGTTCGCCTTCTCCAGTTCACTGGCCTTGTTATCGCGCTGTTCTTTGTAGGCGATTGCATTATCACGGTAATGATTAACAGCCCATGACAGGCAGACGATGATGCAGATAACCAGAGCGGAGATAATCGCGGTTACTCTGTTCATTGCTGACCCCACAAACAGATTTCACGCTCAATCTCACGACGAGTCATGAGACCTTTCCATTGCTTACCGCCAGCATATGTCCAGCGACGTAACTGATCACATGCGCCTTTGATATCGCCCTGGTTTATTTTGCGAAGAAGCGTCGATGTTCTGAAATTGCCAGCGCCCACGTTGTAAACGAACGAGTAAAGAGCGCCGCGCGTTGTTTCCGGTATATCAACTTTTATGTACGGGTTAATTTGTCTGGCGACCGTGGCAAGGTCTTTATTCAGGAGGGCTTTGCATTCTGCTTTGGTATACGTTTTACCGAGCATGATGTCTTTTCCTGTATGCCCGTGACATACAGTCCATACACCAACAATATCTTTGTATGGTATGTAGCTGACACCTTCCAGACCATCGTTACCACTTGGGCCAGTGATTAACACTGATGCTATAGCAATTGCTCCGCCACCAATAGCAGCAGCAACGGCTTTTCGTAATGATGGAGGCATTATTCACCTCTCGCAGCCTTGCGCTTATCTTCTTTAATCTTGAAATAAAGGTTTGTCAGGTACGTCAGCAAGCCAAATACCAAGCTACCCAGCACACCTATTGCTGCCCACTGTGAGGGCGTGACTTTATCGAGCAGCTGTAAAAACCAGTAGCCAGCACTGCCTGCGGAGGTGCCGTAGGCAATGCCCGTTGTTAACTTATCCATGGATTTCATAGCCTCACCTCCGCAAATAACGGATGGTGTACACGGTTCGGAACGAAGAGGAAAGGTATAGAAGTTACATTAGCGTAAGGCTTGAACATCTATTCAAAAAGAAAAACGCCAGCGATTATTCTGGCGTAGCTGAAAGCATCATACAATTATCAAATACGAAAATTACAAAATCATTAAAACGCATCACGTTACATCATGTCTTTTTCTTAAAAAAAGTCTTGATGAATATTGATGGGGAGGAACACCAAAATATCTTCTGAAAACACTTACAAAATATGACGTGTTTTCATAACCGCATATCTCAGCAACTTTTCCAACAGAATATAAATTGTAGCTTAATAACCTTTCCGCCATCACCATTCGCTCTTCAAGAATTAACTTACTAAATGATAAGCCTTCGTGCTTTAATTTTCTTTTTAACAGACTTTCACTCAGATACAGTCTTGAAGATATATCACAAAGTCTCCATGCTGCAGATATATCCGTGTGAATAATAGCCTTAACTTTACTTCCTAAACTATTAAGACATCCAAATAAAAAACTTTGCACTATTTTCTCTGAAGATAAGATAGCAAGACATGCAAGTGATATTTGATTTCTAACAAAATCCACAGTTCTGCCATCACAATTCAAGCATGCAATCAAGTTCTTTAACAATGAAAAATCTTCACATTCCACCATCAAGTATGCCGGATAAAACCTTCTTACAGAAAAAGGTGAGAGTGTGTTGCTTTTAAAGAAATCATTAACTGTTTTCTCTTCAACATCTACGATCATTACATGATCTATATTTGATGAAAAAAAATCTTTTAAATTGTAATCAATGAGAACAGCACTTCCTTTTTTAAACAAAATATCTTCTTTACCAATTCGGACATCAAACGAGTTCAACACCAAAATGATAGAACATATGTATGGCATATTATCCACCTGATATCATTGGGGTTACACCAGGTAAGTATAGGTGGAAAATCAATATTCGCCAGTTCAACAATAAGGAAAATCTCATTGCATCACAAGTATAAAATTATGTATTTAACTCACAAAGACAAATTATTAAACCAATCTGTTATATTATATATAGCTGCGTGGAATCATAATATTATATACTTTTGACTGGCATGTTTACCAACTTTAAGTTGCATCTCAATGGTTTCTTCAGCGTAAACAGAGTTTTTATACAAACTGACACTCTGGGTATCATAGTATAGGTTTTTACGATTGTAAATATCCTGCATGCAGGAACTCATCCTTTTGGATGATATCGCATACAATTAATTTACCATCAGTCTTAGAGCCAGTTCGTCCGGATAGGGATCGAAGTAATTCTGTGTAAGCAAGTAATCATTAGGATACTCACCCAGATAATGCTTCAGCAGAGTCAACGGCGCAAGAAGAGGTAATGTGCCAGAACGATAGTTAAGTATAACCTCGCTCAACTCTTTACGCTGGCGTGTACTTAAGTAGTTACTAAAATACCCCTGTATATGCATCAGCACATTCGTGTGATTTTTACGTGATGCAGGTTTTCTGAGAATCGCCATCAGCTTATCACGATACACCTCAAAGTATGATTCAAGGTCCGCCCACTCGTGTATTGCAGCCACAAATGGTCCCATATCTTTATAGCCTGCCTGACTATGCGCCAACAACTGAAGCTTATACGACTATGAAAAGCTAATAACTCTCTTCTTGAATAATTTCTCCTTGTAAAGGTGATTGAGCTCATGCAAAGCAAAAACTCTTTCAACAAAATTCTCACGAAGCACTGGATCATGTAATCGCCCATCCTCTTCAACCGGTAGCCAGGAAAACTTTTCCATCAAAGTGCTCGTAAATAGTCCCACTCCATCTTTACGACCTCGATTACCATTTTCATCATAGACACGCACGCGCTCCATGCCACAGCTGGGAGATTTAGCACAAACCACAAACCCCGATACATCCTTTAATTTGTCCATATAAGAACGACTAAACTCTGTCATTCTCTCTGTCACATCCTCATTCTGGTCGTGGCTGAAACACATCCGTATATTTCCTTGCGTCGAGCGCACAAGACGTAGAGCAGGACGCGGAACTGGCAGCCCTATAGCCATTTCCGGACATACTGGTCTGAATGTTACCCATTCCACTAATTTGTCCATTAAAAAGTCAGCTCTTTTGTGACCACCATCAAAACGAACAGCAGAGCCGGCCAAACAACCGCTGATTCCAATCACAGGTTTTTTTATCATATTCTCCCCCTTGACTAATTCATTAACACATAAACTGTGTAGTGCACGGAATAAATTGCCTTTCTGGCGTCATCACTGACAATTTTTCTGTTATAGACTATTCCTAATATAGTATGAAAGTTCTTTAAGTGATCGGTCGTAATCATCTATCTTTCATACTTACTCTCAACTATCAAAAGTACAGGATTTATTATGAAGTTATGGCCTGTGTTGACTGGCATTGCACTCTCTTTCACTCTTATAGCATGTAAGGCCCCGACACCACCTAAAGGTGTGCAGCCGATTACAAATTTTGACGCCAACCGCTACCTCGGAAAATGGTATGAAATAGCTCGCCTCGAGAACCGGTTCGAACGTGGTCTGGAACAGGTCAGCGCTACCTATGGAAAACGGAACGACGGAGGGATTCGTGTACTTAACCGTGGATACGATCCAACGAAAAATAAATGGAGCGAGAGCGAAGGTAAAGCATACTTTACTGGAGATACTAAAACTGCAGCGTTGAAGGTTTCGTTTTTTGGCCCCTTCTATGGTGGCTATAATGTAATCAAACTGGATGATGAGTATAAGTATGCTCTTGTCAGTGGTCCGAACAGAGAATACCTATGGATTCTGGCAAGGACCCCAACTATTCCAGATAAAGTAAAAGCAGACTATGTGCGAACCGCTCAAAAGTTGGGATTCAATGTCAATGAATTATTATGGGTTAAACAATAAAATCCCTACCCGAAATAATACTTATTAGAAAAAAACCAGCCTTTGGGGAGGCTGGCTAAATCAGGAAACAAGCTGTTATATGATAATAACTACGTTGCGATTCCAACATTTAAAATGTTAGACTAATGAGAATCAGACAGCAACTTTTCCTTTAATTATTTCGAACAATCAGCATCCATCTCCAATCGGAGATCCAACACCATCAGCATACCCTCCACTACGCCCTCAGCTTTCTGGAGCATCCTGCCAACCCAACAATCAGATCGCCCATGCTTACGTGCAAGCGCCATAAAAGTCATGCCGCCGACATAATAGTCCACCAATAAATCATGCAAATCGCTGTTGTTCTTTTTCAGACGGGCCATGCACCCGCAAATGATCATCGCGTCATCGTCACAACATTGCGGGCGAGATTTTACTTTTGAAGGAATTAATCCCTTAAAACCGGCGGCAATGGACGACCAGGTCACATCTTCATGATTATTAGCCGCCCACGCTCCCCAACGCTCAAGAACCATCTGAATATCACGCATCAAACTTACTCCACAAAACTCAGACCAGAACGCCAATTACAAGCAAAAATCAACAAAACAGTATTAGTTGATTGTTATCTCTGACTTCATACTCCTGCTCCTGTCAGGGTTTTGACGTAATTCTTCAGTATTCGGTAATCGGTCAAAACAGAACCGGGGAAACGATATAAGCGCAGATGCCCCCAGCGGTGGCGAAGAAGTTCTGCCATATAAAACTCAAACATCATTCATTCCCCATTTCGGTGATGGTCAGTTCCAGCCTCCCACCTTTGGTAACAGGCATCTTCACAACGCGGTAATCAACGACCTGAGCATCATCCAGCCAGAAACCTGCTTTAGTGAGTGCGTCAAAAGCGGCTTTTTGCAGATTATCCAGGTCACGGCGACGGCGATCCGGCATGTGGCACTCAATGCGGATTTTCACAGGCATAGCCAGGCCGATATCCAGCATTGCGTTTTTAATGATTCGGGCGACGTTATCGCGGTATGCCTGCCCCTCTGCGCTGACGTGCGTGCGCCCGCGATTATGGCGGTAATAGCGATTATTGCTCGGAGGCCAGGGTAATGTGATGCTGTAGGTATTCACGCCTTAATAACCCCCTCTTTCAGCCAGATAACCTGTGTTCTCGCCATACCTTCCAGCGCGCATTCTTTTGCATATGCAGCATCGACAAAATGTGTGCGGCGGTCGATTTCGTCGTGACAGGCAGAACAGGCAATGGTGGCAATAAGGTCTGGCGGTTTAATACCGGTGCCGCACAATCCAGCCAGCCGGATATGTGCCAGTACTGACGTTTCAGGATTGCCATTACATACGCCAGGGATTCTTACCTGGCATTCCCGACTACGCGCTGCTTTTCTCAAATCAGCCATGATTCCTCCTTGCTGCCAGTCGCAACCAATTTTTTATCAACCAGGCTGGCGGTATATCCGAGCAGTGTTGGTATTTCGGAAGGCTTCAGCTCCGGTTTACGCTTACGACGATTTGGTACTCTGTAGATGTGTCCGTTCATGACACGAATAAGCGGTGTAGCCATTACGCCTCCTGCTTGTCACGGAGCTGCTGGAACTCGCAGCTCTGCGGAATAGTCAGATGGCAACCAATATTCATCGCCCAGGCTTCAACCTTACACAGGAAGACATACATCTCTCCGGTATCAAGATCGGAGGTATGGCGTAACGACTGGATAGTGGTGATATCACCGGTTACGACATCAACCAGGTCTTTGGTTTCATAACCGAGATATGTGTGTTTGAGAGCATCTTTTACCAAGCTGGAGTGGCGAACGTTTTACCCTTGCTGATGAGGTATTCACTGATTTCGCTGTACCACATGTGGCTTGAGTGCATTCTGGGAAAGACTGCGTCTCTCGCGCCACGGTTTAAGCACCATGCGAAAGCATTTGCCGTTCTCCAGACAAGGCTGGATCTGCCGACCGATAGCGGTGAAGTTACCGCGATGCAATTTGATACCATCTTGTGGGAGGTTCACGCTTCACCTCCGCAGAGATCAAACGCTGGATGCAAAATATCGCAGGTGCATTTCTGCATCTGTGAATGGAGAAGAGAGGTTGGATTGTATGTGCGCATAAACGTCCCCGTTTAGCGCAGAAGTCACCGGAGTTGTTCAGGCTCCGGTGACATAATTATGCCGTGTTGATTTCCCAAAATCAAAATCGATAGAATTGCTCCTTCTTAAAACACTTTTACTCTCTGGAAGCTTTTCTTATCTCTCTTGGTGTTATATTAAAACGATTATGAAATCTTTCAGTAAAACGAGAAGGACACTTATAACCATTTTCTCTGGCAATCTCGCTTATAGGTTTTACCGTCGTTTGTATAGCAGACAACGCATTATTTAACCTCACATCGTCCAGTATACTTTGGAAACTTACCCCCTCGCTTGCTAGACGGCGATGTAATGTAGAAACAGAAATGTAGAGATATCGTGCAACCTTGTTTGCTGTCCATTTTGTGCCGGGTTCGGATAGCAGCAGGTTATAACAACGACTTATCAATGATTGTTTACTATATGATAAAAGTAAATGATTAACATGATTCACTCCTAACGAAAGTAGAACGCCCATTGCTAAGTGCTCCTGAATTTTAGTTGAGAAGCCTCGGGAAACAGATGTTTTTAGTTGCTCCCAACAATATATTAACTCAGGATTCTGAGGTAAAAAGAAACTTGTTTTGTTACGTATTTGATCAGTTACCGTATAAAGTTTTTGGAACCTCTCAATTAAATCAATGGGTAAGTAAAGCATTTCTGCAAGATAAAGCCCTGCTTCAGGATAATTCTCAATATAAAATTCATAACTACAGGGAAATAATATTATTTGATTATTATCAACAGTTAAAGTATGCGTCTCCCAATTGATAACTTTCTTTCCCTGACGGATACGATACAAAGCTGGCATAAGAGGCTTAACCCTATGAATCTCATGATGTTTATGCATCCGTATTTCTTCGATCTTTAAGTTAGTCTTACCTCTTGCCAGCATACTCTCACCCTACTTTATCTCATAAACTGGTGTTATCTCAGCGGTTGCGATTTTATTAGCATTAAGCATATAACCAACTAACGCTCCGCTGGAGTTAGAATCTACAGGAATCTTTTCAGTTTTTAGAGCCCATACTTTAAACTGGTAATGATGTGGTTTATCTCCTTTAGGAGGACATGCGCCACCAAACCCAGCATAGCCAAAAATCATTTCGGCCATTGAACAGCACCAGTCGGCAGTTTTGTTCCATCACGTCTCCCTGCATCAACGGGCAAATATGTTATTGTTGCTGGAATATTAACAACAGTCCAATGCCACCAACCACTGCCTGTAGGTGCATCTGGATCATATACAGTTACGGCAAAGCTTTTGGTACCTTCAGGAACACCAGACCAGGTTAATGAGGGCGATGTATTACCACCTTCACACCCAAATCCAGAAAAGACATGAGACGTTGTAAGTTGCTCTCCTGTTTTTATTTCATTACTAGTGACCTGAAATGCTGCAGCCTGCGCAGAAAATGTTATGAATGCCAATACAGTTGAAACGATAAGTGTTTTCATAAAAACCTCTTTGTTATGACCTATCGTTATTTTATTTGATATTCCTCTATCTCATTATGCATAAAGGCGCAATTTTTATGCAAAAGCAATCACAATTGTACCCCCAACCCAATTATTTGCCACAATATACACAAAGCACATTGATACTATCTAAAAACTCTGCTTCATTATTAGTAATACCTACGAAAGTCGGTGTTATTTTTTAACCTATCATTCAAAATACGTGACATACACCATTTTGCTCATAATAATTTGTCACGTATTTTCAGTATTTGAATCTGCGACCAAGAGTTCTCACCTAACAAATGATTAAGATTGTATAGCTCATTTACTACCCCAATACAGCCGTACAAAACTCGCTTGTGGGAGCAAACAAAGTAATTACCCATTAAGTTTCGTCAAAGATAATTAATTCTGTCTTGCACTTTATCACCATAGCATAACTTAAAATCCGAGATCATTATTTAGAAATAAATCTCACCATCAACCATATATTTGAGAGCACTTATCGCCTGCTGGGCGGATATTACTTTCATTAAAGGATAGTGTTTAAAAACAATGCCATTCATAAAATAGATATCACAGGTTTTATTATCCGTATTAATTATGATTTTTTCGAATGTTTTATAGGCAAGTGTACGGCATAACTCTCGTCCATTTTACTGGTTAAGTCAATAGCATAAAAATCACTGAATGAAATTTACACCTTTACTCTTCAAAGTTTTCAATGATACCGAAGCCCTTCGTAATTCCTTATCTAATAGTCTTATTTTCTCTGCTATAGCGGTAACTTCAGGCGCGACAGACAATGCAACGATTAAATTATTAATTTTCATCTGAAGCTCAATAATTTTTAACTCTAAAGTTTCATTAGCATCTTTCTTGTTTTCAACTGGTTGAATTTTGCTACAATTAAAAAGCAATTCATTAATGATATTATAATCAACCAAATCTCTTTTTATTGATGGCCTGTCACATCGATGTAATCTTCTCATCGGACAAACATAATAGCCATGCAAACTTCCAGATACCGCATGAACAATCATGGTATTACCACAAGCCTCACACTTCATAACTGTTCGAAGTAGATTTATTAGCATAGGATTCTTGCTACTATTGCTAATACCAAAAGGTGCCAACCGAATTTCCTGTACAGCGTAAAACAAATCATCTGATATGACTCTGGGATAATAGCCAGCGATTTCACTTATCCCTTTCCCTCTTGCACGATATGAAGGTACGCATATACCTATCAGAGCTTTATTCGCTAATAATTTTTCAATTACAGAAGGTCCCCATGCACTTTCTTTTCCTGAGAAATTCTTTACAGCATGATCATTTAAATACTTGGCTATTGCATTCAATGAGCGCCTTTCCATCCTGAGTTTAAAAATTAGCTCAATAGTTTTCACCCTTTCGGGGTCTGGAACAAAAGCCGTTCTTTTGTCATCTAAGGAGAGCCATCTCGGACAAGACGCCGTCATAATCGTACCTGATTCCAGTGCATCCTGCCGTTTTTTCTTCCATGATAATTTAACCCGACTTGACTTTATCTCGCTTTCTTCATTTGCCCTTTGTGCTATAAGTATGGCTTTTATTAATGAATATGGCTCATTCAAAGAGTCAATATTATAGACTGTATTGTCGCAAAGAGTTATAACATCAATACCGTGATTCAAAATCAATTTCAGACGTTCAATCGCTTCACCGACTTTTTCTCTTGAAAGTCTGTCCAGACTTTCAACTAACAATGTAGTTCCTGGCAATATATAACCATGCTCTATAGCATCTAAAAATTCCGAAAAAGCTCCTGATTGTGCATGCTTTCCTTTGAATGCACTTAATCCTAAATCTTCATATGTTATGGTATCAAGATAATAATCACTATTTACCTTTAACCATTCAGCAATAAGTCTTCTCTGTCGGTTTAATGAGTCACCAGACATCTGACCTGGTGATGAAAATCGCATATATGCTATGGCTTTTTTCATGGTGACACCTGCTAACGTATGCTTTTATAAACCTTAGTGGTGGGATATAATTTTTGTTTGATTTTTATTTAAAAAGACAATTAAGGTCACATTATCTTGAATATACAACAATAATCGTATTGCAATTTTCTTACGCCATAATCTTGAAAGCACAAAAGAATACATAAAAAATAAAGACATTAACAAAAAGCAATAAAAACGAGGCTCATATAAATATAAGAGCCTCCATATTTTAGTCGTTTAGAAACAAATTTTTTTAATGTGGTGTGCTTCGTGACAATAAATTAATAACCAACACACCGGCACAAATCAACATCATGCCTATAATGGCTGGCAGGTCCAGCCGTTGGTCGAAAAGTCCCCATGACAGTAAGCTAATCAGGACAATACCGACTCCTGACCAGATAGCATAAGCAATCCCTGTAGGAATATAAGCCAGCGTCTGAGCTAATAACCAGAATGATGCACAATAACAAATAATTGTACCAACAGATGGCCATAACCGTGTAAAACCTTCTGAAAACTTCATTAAGGTTGTACCAATGACCTCTGCAAGTATTGCACCACCAAGATAAATATAAGGGTTCATAGCATATTCTTTCCTGTTCAAACTGGAGAGAATTGTACTACAGTTTGAACTCAACTCACCTGTTTCATCATTGTGTACCCATTGATGTTCTTTTATATACCCTCAATACCCGTTTCATCGCGGCACTCTGGCGACACTCCTTAAAAATCAGATTCGTGCTCACCTTTCCTTCCCGTTCTTCTCTGGTAGCGAACCGGTAATACACCGTTCGCCAGACCTTACCATCAACGACCAGGATTCCTGCCCGCGCCATTTTTAGCCGCAGCCTGATTTATGCTGGTTACGGTTGCGCCTGTTACCGCGGCAACGTCCTGTGCACAGAAGCTCTTATGCGTCCCCAGGTAATGAATAATTGCCTCTTTGCCCGTCATACACTTGCTCCTTTCAGTCCGAACTTAGCTTTAATTTCTGCGATCTTCGCCAGAGCCTGTGCACGATTTAGAGGTCTACCGCCCATAACAGGAAGTTGTTTTACTGGTTCAGGGATCGCCTCACCACGGTTAATTCTCGCAGTCATATGGACAAGCTCATCTGCGGCCTTACGGCGTAATTCCGCATCAGTAAGCGCATTGGCCCGCATGTTCTGATACAGGTTGGTAACCAGCCAGTAGTGCGCGTTTGATTTCCACGGATAAGACTCCGCATCCGGATACAGGCCTCGCTTCCGGCAATACTCGTAAACCATATCAACCAGCTCGCTGACGTTTGGCAGTCCGGCGATAACGGATGCTTCTTCCCGGCACCAGGCGACAAACTGCCCGGGTGATGGCAGGAATGGTCGATTCTGCCGACGGGCTACGCGCATTCCAGCGTTAACCTGTTCCATTGTGGTGATCCCGTTTTCCCGGAAAGCCAGAACCCACTGGCGGCGAATTTCGTTCAGTTCGTTCTGGTCACGGTTAGCCAGGCTCGCAGGGAAAGTTGCCAGCAACTGGCTGAATACACCGTTGATGATCTGCGCTACCTGCTGTACCTGCGGCTTTTCGTCGTACTGTTCCGACATGTTGTTGGCGATCCGACGCATCTGCTCACGGTCAAAGTTAATCATCTGTGCGGCGATGTTTTTCATAAATCCACCCCGTAAATCCAGTCAGTGTTCGTCAGGTCGAGTTTTGGTTTGCCGGCTGTCACGCCAGCCTGTTGCTTGTTTCGGTTGATTTCGAGCTGGGTCCACTTGTCGCGGAGTTTGGCCGGACTCAGCACGTTACCGGACCAGAAGTTGTCCTGGCATGCCCAGCGGAACAGCACGCACATGTCGCGGTGGTTACGTCCGTCACGTTCACGCATCAGGCGGATATCGTTAGCCCACCCTGCAAAATTCGGTTTTCTGGCTGAGGGCGCGATGGTCTTCACCATGTCAAACATCCACTCTGCGGCGGTCAGGTCTTCTGCTGTCCCCCACTTGCTGCCGCTCTGAATTGCAGCATCTGGTTTCACCACAGGAAGATCGTTTTCTGGTTGGTCAGAGGATTCGCCAGAATTCTCGGACGAAAAATGGTTTTATATTGTCTTTTGTTAGTTTGTTCTTTGTGTTTTACTGATTCGGGTAAACGCCGTTTACCTGATTGGTAACTTTTCTTACCTGATTCAGG
>ENA-OQCW01000856-OQCW01000856.1-human-gut-metagenome-genome-assembly--contig:-NODE-856-length-14623-cov-2.172392_pt1 | contig 14623 bp, 18 predicted proteins | sample MGYA00242767_ERZ504593 | MGnify/ENA primary metagenome ERZ504593 (study PRJEB26092, sample SAMD00036307) | human gut metagenome | host: Homo sapiens | study: EMG produced TPA metagenomics assembly of... | reverse complement strand
GATCAAATCCCATCTCTTTGAACTTGGTTTCCACGTCAGCGAAGTCATGTTTTCCGACCACCAGGTTACCGCCCACATAGACCAGGATGTTACCCCAGCCCACGCTCGATGCAGCGTTTCGCGCATGCCCAGACAATCGATATCGCCATGCCCATAGATAGAGGAGACGACAATCGCGTCAGCACCAGTTTCAATGGCAGCATCAATATATTCGTCCTGGCTGACCATTACGCCCAGATTAATAACTCTGAAGTCATGGTTGCTAAAAACGCGGTCCAGAACTTTATTGCCTACTGCATGGCAGTCCGCGCCAATAACGCCAATCACAAGTGTTGCTTTCTTCATGGGTAATCCTTTGTAAGACAGAGAGTAAAATAAGTTACACACGTCGTATTTATGGCCGCTCATAACGGCACAGGTTTAATATCACAGGAGTGTCTTTATCTGACCGTAATGTTGCAATTGATCTATTTTCAAAATGTCTTTCGGGAAATGATTGTTTAAAGTGTATTTTAAAATTCTCATTTTAATTCAGTGTGTTATGTCAACTAATGTCATGAATGTTAAATTTTTAAAATTAACTTGATTTGATGTATTGAGATAATTGTGATCAACTTCTAATTTGCATTTTTGTGACGTGGCTTTAGCCATGAGTAAATGCATTTCATAAAAGTTAAGTCGAATTTCACTGCAATTCATCTCTGCTTAATGTAAAAATAATGTTGAAAATAACAAATAATTAATGATTCATGCGAATTATGACCTTTGTTAGCTCTTTTGATTTTTCGTAAAAAAGAAAAGTACATGAAGGTGCTACCAGTACGAGTAACGTTAATCAAAAGTTTTATTACGTCTGGCAATAACGCAGGCCATTTTTCGCGACAGGAGGGATTTAATCAGTATAATCCTCATACAATAGGTCAGGATTTACTGAACCGTTAACGGGGATTTGGTGTTGAAATTTAGAAATGGCGGAGTCAATTAATGAAGACAATATCGGAAAAATGACAGTGTCAGAATTAATTTCAATTAATCCTTCTCGTTGTTGACCAAAAAAGATATTTATCTTGATTTCATTTGTACTACGGCAATCAATATGCAGTAATTTTTGATCGCTGAGATTTTCTGTTTCATAAATCTTTTTGGCGATAGTCGGATGTATTGATGCGAGACATCTGCTCAGATAAGCCAGATCCTTTAGGGAACACCCCGCAGAGTAGAGGATGTCAGAGAATTTTTGTGTGTCAACTGTTGTCTCTGAAGCGTATGTTGCATTGACAGGAAGAGTATTGAAAGAAATCTGAGATGGTATCATTATTTAAATCTTTCCGTGAGTAATCAAAAATTAATCCCCAGGTATTGTTTAGTAATATTTGCCACAGGGAATATATAGAAAATTAAAGTATTTTATTGGCTTCGGTTAACTGATCAATAACCAGTGCCAGATTGGTAAACATTTTGAAAAAGCGATACTGGCTCGGAATATCTCTTTCAAAGACGAAACATTCAATGTCATTGTTTGAAAAATAAAGGGCTAGTGTTGCTGATTCGATCAGGAAAAATATGGAAATATATCTGGTTACCAGAAGGAGGATAGTCCAGAAGAAGGGTACTCTTTGCCCGTCACATACCTGTTGTGGTCGTGGATGCTGCGCTCACACTTCATCAGCGGTGTCATGATACTCATGTATTCATCTGATGTTAATATATTAAAATCACCATCCATTTTAAAGAAACGATAAAGTAACAGTACATCCTCTTGCGTAACCGGTTCGTTTGTTTTTAGAGGGAAATAAGTGGGAACCAGAAGATGAGGTTCTAATCTATTTTGTTGAGCGCTATAACTAAATTTGAACATAAATTCCGGATCGCTCATCAATTGAGCGACATAATTATGCCTGGCTTCAAAAATTTTTAACTTTTATCAGGTTAAATAAGTCTGTTTCGTCATCCTGTATTAAAAGACATTGGCCATAGCAGCCAGGTTTTTTTTTCATTATAAGCAGAAACGGTTATTCTGTCAGGAGTGTCAACGTTATATCCAAAAGCCAGATAGTGACCTTCCTCATCGAGATTTGTTTCCAGGTTATTTAAATTCATCACATGAAGTGTTTGCAATGCTGATTCAATGAGCTGTTGACTCTCTGAGGTAAATGTTTCGCGCTGCGTTGTATAAAGTGTATCGATTCCAACGACTATCCGATGTGGGTCAAGGATGGCGGCAATCATCTTTATTACCTGCACAGTCACGGGTGATGTCATTGATTCGTTATCTGTTTTTAGAGGATCATTAGATGGCCAACCTAAGAAGCGATTGACAGCCGAACCGATATTATCAGGACTCATAGCAGCAACCTCATTGTAATCAAGCGAGGCGCTGAGCGTACTCGGCTATAGAAAAACTAACTTGCAAAAATCGCTCATTTTTCATTTATCAGGCGAAAGTGTCCTCTGTTCACTCAGAAACAATCACTCCCGCTAAGTCATACCTGTTTTATCGATACATTTAAGTGATTATTACTAATGAAACAATAACATAACGGGCTTACGGTCGGTGCTCATAAAGGCAACAATCAATTAACTTTGATAAAAATATGTTATGTAAAATAGCAACAAAATTGGCTACTCTAAATCAATTGGTATTATAAAAAGTGGATAGGGCGGTTCTTAGTTAAATAAAACTACTGGTTTTTTATCTAATACATTTTTTCATTGTAATAATTGTGTTGCATAAATATTTCACAATAAATTAACAATAAAATTACCAATGATCTATGGTTTATACATAATTAACATATTTGGCTGATTTTGATATAAATCAATTTTTAATTCTTGAAAAAAATCTGCAAAACACGATAAATTGTCGTAGATCAAATTGGTGATGTCGTGACAATTTCGCTATAAATTGATCACTGTCGAAAAATGCAAATTTGCTCAATAAAAACCTGTTTATTGTAAGGATTTTGCGGCGTAATATAATTACGGGATCAATTTGGTTTATTCATTAACATATTTGTAACTTTTTTATCATTGTCTTTTCCTCTTTTGATGAAATGGCAACGATAGAGGCGAGCAAATAATTTTGTATTGGGGCATGCGTGTGACCCTTTCTAACGGGGTTCACTCTCGGAGTCTTCATGCGATGAGCAAGGAGTCATGATGTTAGATATAGTCGAACTGTCGCGCTTACAGTTTGCCTTGACCGCGATGTACCACTTCCTTTTTGTGCCACTGACGCTCGGTATGGCGTTCCTGCTGGCCATTATGGAAACGGTCTACGTCCTTTCCGGCAAACAGATTTATAAAGATATGACCAAGTTCTGGGGCAAGTTGTTTGGTATCAACTTCGCTCTGGGTGTGGCTACCGGTCTGACCATGGAGTTCCAGTTCGGGACTAACTGGTCTTACTATTCCCACTATGTAGGGGATATCTTCGGTGCGCCGCTGGCAATCGAAGGTCTGATGGCCTTCTTCCTCGAATCCACCTTTGTAGGTCTGTTCTTCTTCGGTTGGGATCGTCTGGGTAAAGTTCAGCATATGTGTGTCACCTGGCTGGTGGCGCTCGGTTCAAACCTGTCCGCACTGTGGATTCTGGTTGCGAACGGCTGGATGCAAAACCCAATCGCATCCGATTTCAACTTTGAAACTATGCGTATGGAGATGGTGAGCTTCTCCGAGCTGGTGCTTAACCCGGTTGCTCAGGTGAAATTCGTTCACACTGTAGCGTCTGGTTATGTGACTGGCGCGATGTTCATCCTCGGTATCAGCGCATGGTATATGCTGAAAGGTCGTGACTTCGCCTTCGCTAAACGCTCCTTTGCTATCGCTGCCAGCTTCGGTATGGCTGCCGTTCTGTCTGTTATTGTTCTGGGTGATGAATCCGGCTACGAAATGGGCGACGTGCAGAAAACCAAACTGGCTGCTATTGAAGCCGAGTGGGAAACGCAACCTGCGCCTGCTGCCTTTACTCTGTTCGGCATTCCTGATCAGGAAGAGGAGACGAACAAATTTGCGATCCAGATCCCTTACGCGCTGGGCATCATTGCAACGCGTTCCGTGGATACTCCAGTTATCGGCCTGAAAGAACTGATGGTGCAGCATGAAGAACGCATTCGTAACGGGATGAAGGCGTACTCTCTGCTCGAGCAACTGCGTTCTGGTTCTACCGACCAGGCGGTTCGTGATCAGTTCAATAGCATGAAGAAAGACCTCGGTTACGGTCTGCTGCTGAAACGCTATACGCCAAACGTGGCGGATGCAACTGAAGCGCAGATTCAACAGGCAACCAAAGACTCCATTCCACGTGTAGCGCCGCTGTACTTCGCGTTCCGTATCATGGTGGCGTGTGGCTTCCTGCTGCTGGCAATCATCGCGCTCTCTTTCTGGAGTGTCATCCGCAACCGCATTGGCGAGAAAAAATGGCTGCTGCGCGCCGCGCTGTACGGTATTCCGCTGCCGTGGATTGCTGTAGAAGCGGGCTGGTTTGTGGCTGAATATGGCCGCCAACCGTGGGCTATCGGTGAAGTGCTGCCGACAGCTGTGGCGAACTCGTCACTGACCGCAGGCGACCTCATCTTCTCGATGGTGCTGATTTGCGGCCTGTATACCCTGTTCCTGGTGGCAGAATTGTTCTTAATGTTCAAGTTTGCACGCCTCGGCCCAAGCAGCCTGAAAACCGGTCGCTATCACTTTGAGCAGTCTTCCACGACTACTCAGCCGGCACGCTAAGACAGGAGTCGTCAAATGATCGATTATGAAGTATTGCGGTTTATCTGGTGGCTGCTGGTTGGCGTTCTGCTGATTGGTTTTGCAGTCACTGACGGTTTCGACATGGGGTGGGCATGCTCACCCGTTTCCTCGGTCGTAACGACACCGAGCGTCGAATTATGATTAACTCCATCGCACCACACTGGGACGGTAACCAGGTTTGGCTTATCACCGCGGGCGGCGCTCTGTTTGCTGCCTGGCCGATGGTCTATGCCGCTGCGTTCTCCGGATTCTATGTGGCGATGATCCTCGTGCTGGCGTCTTTGTTCTTCCGTCCGGTCGGTTTTGACTACCGCTCCAAGATTGAAGAAACCCGCTGGCGTAACATGTGGGACTGGGGCATCTTCATTGGTAGCTTCGTTCCGCCGCTGGTGATTGGTGTGGCGTTCGGTAACCTGTTGCAGGGCGTACCGTTCAACGTTGATGAATACCTGCGTCTGTACTACACCGGTAACTTCTTCCAGCTGCTTAACCCGTTCGGCCTGCTGGCTGGCGTGGTGAGCGTAGGGATGATCATTACTCAGGGCGCAACCTATCTGCAGATGCGTAGCGTGGGCGAGCTGCACCTGCGTACCCGTGCAACGGCTCAGGTGGCGGCACTGGTAACACTGGTCTGCTTCGCACTGGCTGGCGTATGGGTGATGTACGGTATCGATGGTTATGTTGTGAAATCAACAATGGACCATTACGCGGCATCTAACCCGCTGAATAAAGAAGTGGTTCGTGAAGCTGGCGCATGGCTGGTTAATTTCAACAACACGCCAATTCTGTGGGCTATTCCGGCACTGGGTGTGGTTCTGCCGCTGCTGACCATCCTGACTGCACGTATGGATAAAGCCGCGTGGGCGTTTGTGTTCTCCTCCCTGACGCTGGCCTGCATCATCCTGACTGCCGGTATCGCAATGTTCCCGTTTGTAATGCCTGTCCAGCACCATGATGAACGCAAGTCTGACAATGTGGGATGCAACTTCCAGCCAGCTGACGCTTAACGTCATGACCTGGGTTGCGGTGGTTCTGGTACCGATCATTCTGCTCTACACCGCCTGGTGTTACTGGAAAATGTTCGGTCGTATCACCAAAGAAGATATTGAACGTAACACCCACTCTCTGTACTAAGTAAGGAGCTAAAAATGTGGTATTTCGCATGGATTCTGGGAACGCTTCTTGCCTGTTCGTTTGGGGTAATCACCGCGCTGGCGCTTGAGCACGTCGAATCAGGCAAAGCCGGTCAAGAAGACATCTGATGAGTAAGATTATCGCAACCTTGTATGCGGTAATGGACAAGCGCCCCCTGCGGGCGCTTTCCTTCGTGATGGCGCTTCTGTTAGCAGGATGTATGTTTTGGGACCCATCACGTTTCGCCGCGAAGACCAGTGAACTGGAAATCTGGCATGGTTTATTGCTGATGTGGGCCGTCTGTGCTGGTGTTATTCACGGCGTGGGCTTTCGTCCGCAGAAGGTTCTCTGGCAAGGGATTTTTTGCCCTTTGCTTGCCGATATTGTTCTCATTGTCGGGCTGATTTTCTTCTTCTTTTAAATCAGAATTCTCTTTAAAAATTTATGGCGCTTCAGGCCCATAAATTTTTACGCTCCCTTAACTTGCCCTCATTCCCAAACCTCAATCGCGCGCGTATAGTAGCAGCGTTTAAAAGCTCTAACTTTTGTTGCATTACCGGGATGTAAAGTGAATACAACGCTGTTTCGATGGCCGGTTCGCGTCTACTATGAAGATACCGATGCCGGTGGTGTGGTGTACCACGCCAGTTACGTCGCTTTTTATGAAAGAGCACGCACAGAGATGCTGCGTCATCATCACTTCAGTCAACAGGCGCTGATGGCTGAACGCGTTGCCTTTGTGGTACGTAAAATGACGGTGGAATATTACGCACCTGCGCGGCTCGACGATATGCTCGAAATACAGACTGAAATAACATCAATGCGTGGCACCTCTTTGGTTTTCACGCAACGTATTGTCAACGCCGAGAATACTTTGCTGAATGAAGCAGAGGTTCTGGTTGTTTGCGTTGACCCACTCAAAATGAAGCCTCGTGCGCTTCCCAAGTCTATTGTCGCGGAGTTTAAGCAGTGACTGACATGAATATCCTTGATTTGTTCCTGAAGGCTAGCCTTCTGGTTAAACTTATCATGTTGATTTTGATTGGTTTTTCAATCGCATCCTGGGCCATTATTATCCAGCGGACCCGTATTCTTAACGCAGCGGCGCGTGAAGCCGAAGCGTTTGAAGATAAATTCTGGTCTGGAATCGAACTCTCTCGCCTCTATCAAGAGAGTCAGGGGAAACGGGATAATCTGACTGGTTCGGAACAAATCTTTTACAGCGGGTTCAAAGAGTTTGTGCGCCTGCATCGTGCCAATAGCCATGCGCCGGAAGCCGTAGTGGAAGGGGCGTCGCGTGCTATGCGTATCTCCATGAACCGTGAACTTGAAAATCTGGAAACGCACATTCCGTTCCTCGGTACGGTTGGCTCCATCAGCCCGTATATTGGTCTGTTTGGTACGGTCTGGGGGATCATGCACGCCTTTATCGCCCTCGGGGCGGTAAAACAAGCAACACTGCAAATGGTTGCGCCCGGTATCGCAGAAGCGTTGATTGCGACGGCAATTGGTCTGTTCGCCGCAATTCCGGCGGTAATGGCTTATAACCGCCTCAACCAGCGCGTAAACAAACTGGAACTGAATTACGACAACTTTATGGAAGAGTTTACCGCGATTCTGCACCGCCAGGCGTTTACCGTTAGCGAGAGCAACAAGGGGTAAGCCATGGCCAGAGCGCGTGGACGAGGTCGTCGCGATCTCAAGTCCGAAATCAACATTGTACCGTTGCTGGATGTACTGCTGGTGCTGTTGCTGATCTTTATGGCGACAGCGCCCATCATCACCCAGAGCGTGGAGGTCGATCTGCCAGACGCTACTGAATCACAGGCGGTGAGCAGTAACGATAATCCGCCAGTGATTGTTGAAGTGTCTGGTATTGGTCAGTACACCGTGGTGGTTGAGAAAGATCGCCTGGAGCGTTTACCACCAGAGCAGGTGGTGGCGGAAGTGTCCAGCCGTTTCAAGGCCAACCCGAAAACGGTCTTTCTGATCGGTGGCGCAAAAGATGTGCCTTACGATGAAATAATTAAAGCACTGAACTTGTTACATAGTGCGGGTGTGAAATCGGTTGGTTTAATGACGCAGCCTATCTAAACATCTGCGTTTCCCTTGCTTGAAAGAGAGCGGGTAACAGGCGAACAGTTTTTGGAAACCGAGAGTGTCAAAGGCAACCGAACAAAACGACAAGCTCAAGCGGGCGATAATTATTTCAGCAGTGCTGCATGTCATCTTATTTGCGGCGCTGATCTGGAGTTCGTTCGATGAGAATATAGAAGCTTCAGCCGGAGGCGGCGGTGGTTCGTCCATCGACGCTGTAATGGTTGATTCAGGTGCGGTAGTTGAGCAGTACAAACGCATGCAAAGCCAGGAATCAAGCGCGAAGCGTTCTGATGAGCAGCGCAAAATGAAGGAACAGCAGGCTGCTGAAGAGCTGCGTGAGAAACAAGCGGCTGAACAGGAACGCCTGAAGCAACTTGAGAAAGAGCGGTTAGCGGCTCAGGAGCAGAAAAAGCAGGCTGAAGAAGCCGCAAAACAGGCCGAGTTAAAGCAGAAGCAAGCGGAAGAGGCGGCAGCGAAAGCGGCGGCAGATGCTAAAGCGAAGGCCGAAGCGGATGCTAAAGCTGCGGAAGAAGCTGCGAAGAAAGCGGCTGCAGACGCGAAGAAAAAAGCAGAAGCAGAAGCCGCCAAAGCTGCAGCCGAAGCGCAGAAAAAAGCCGAGGCAGCCGCGGCAAGCACTGAAGAAGAAAGCGGAAGCGGCAGAAGCAGCTGCAGCTGAAGCAAGAAAGAAAGCGGCAACTGAAGCTGCTGAAAAAGCCAAAGCAGAAGCTGAGAAGAAAGCGGCTGCTGAAAAGGCTGCAGCTGATAAGAAAGCGGCAGCAGAGAAAGCTGCAGCCGACAAAAAAGGCAGCAGAAAAAGCAGGCTGCTGAAAAGGCAGCAGCTGAATAGAAAGCAGCGGCAGAAAAAGCCAGCCGCAGACAAAAAAGACGGCAGCGGCAAAGCAGCAGCTGAAAAAGCCGCTGCAGCAAAAGCTGCCGCAGAGGCAGATGATAGTTTTCGGTGAGCTAAGCTCTGGTAAGAATGCACCGAAAACGGGGGGAGGGGCGAAAGGGAACAATGCTTCGGCCTGCCGGGAGTGGTAATACTGAAAAACAATGGCGCATCAGGGGCCGATATCAATAACTATGCCGGGCAGATTAAATCTGCTATCGAAAGTAAGTTCTATGACGCATCGTCCTATGCAGGCAAAACCTGTACGCTGCGCATAAAACTGGCACCCGATGGTATGTTACTGGATATCAAACCTGAAGGTGGCGATCCCGCACTTTGTCAGGCTGCGTTTGGCAGCAGCTAAACTTGCGAAGATCCCGAAACCACCAAGCCAGGCAGTATATGAAGTGTTCAAAAACGCGCCATTGGACTTCAAACCGTAATCGCGATGTTGACTGTTCCGACGGTCAACATCAGGCACCGGTTGCCACGGGGTTCTGGTAGTTTGTGTATTTTAGTTTGTTAACATTCTGCTAAATTATCGTGGGCCATCGGTCCAGATAAGGGAGATATGATGAAGCAGGCATTACGAGTAGCATTTGGTTTTCTCATACTGTGGGCATCAGTTCTGCATGCTGAAGTCCGCATTGTGATCGACAGCGGTGTAGATTCCGGTCGTCCTATTGGTGTTGTTCCTTTCCAGTGGGCGGGTCCTGGTGCGGCACCTGAAGATATTGGCGGCATCGTTGCTGCTGACTTGCGTAACAGCGGTAAATTTAATCCGTTAGATCGCGCTCGTCTGCCACAGCAGCCGGGTAGTGCGCAGGAAGTACAACCAGCTGCATGGTCCGCACTGGGCATTGACGCTGTAGTTGTCGGTCAGGTCACTCCGAATCCGGATGGTTCTTACAATGTTGCTTATCAACTTGTTGACACTGGCGGCGCACCGGGTACTGTACTTGCTCAGAACTCGTACAAAGTGAACAAGCAGTGGCTGCGTTATGCTGGTCATACCGCCAGTGATGAAGTGTTTGAAAAACTGACCGGCATTAAAGGTGCGTTCCGTACCCGTATTGCCTACGTTGTTCAGACCAACGGCGGTCAGTTCCCGTATGAACTGCGCGTATCTGACTATGACGGTTACAACCAGTTTGTCGTTCACCGTTCACCGCAGCCGCTGATGTCTCCGGCGTGGTCACCAGACGGTTCTAAACTGGCTTATGTGACCTTCGAAAGCGGTCGTTCCGCGCTGGTCATCCAAACGCTGGCAAATGGCGCTGTACGTCAGGTGGCTTCATTCCCGCGTCACAACGGTGCACCTGCATTCTCGCCAGACGGCAGCAAACTGGCATTCGCCTTGTCGAAAACCGGTAGTCTGAACCTGTACGTAATGGATTTGGCTTCTGGTCAGATCCGCCAGGTGACGGATGGTCGCAGTAACAATACCGAACCGACCTGGTTCCCGGACAGCCAGAACCTGGCATTTACTTCTGACCAGGCCGGTCGTCCACAGGTTTATAAAGTGAATATCAACGGCGGTGCGCCACAACGTATTACCTGGGAAGGTTCGCAGAACCAGGATGCGGATGTCAGCAGCGACGGTAAATTTATGGTAATGGTCAGCTCCAATGGTGGGCAGCAGCACATTGCCAAACAAGATCTGGCAACGGGAGGCGTACAAGTTCTGTCGTCCACGTTCCTGGATGAAACGCCAAGTCTGGCACCTAACGGCACTATGGTAATCTACAGCTCTTCTCAGGGGATGGGATCCGTGCTGAATTTGGTTTCTACAGATGGGCGTTTCAAAGCGCGTCTTCCGGCAACTGATGGACAGGTCAAATTCCCTGCCTGGTCGCCGTATCTGTGATAATAATTAATTGAATAGTAAAGGAATCATTGAAATGCAACTGAACAAAGTGCTGAAAGGGCTGATGATTGCTCTGCCTGTTATGGCAATTGCGGCATGTTCTTCCAACAAGAACGCCAGCAATGACGGCAGCGAAGGCATGCTGGGTGCCGGCACTGGTATGGATGCGAACGGCGGCAACGGCAACATGTCTTCCGAAGAGCAGGCTCGTCTGCAAATGCAACAGCTGCAGCAGAACAACATCGTTTACTTCGATCTGGACAAGTACGATATCCGTTCTGACTTCGCTCAAATGCTGGATGCACATGCAAACTTCCTGCGTAGCAACCCGTCTTACAAAGTCACCGTAGAAGGTCACGCGGACGAACGTGGTACTCCGGAATACAACATCTCCCTGGGTGAACGTCGTGCGAACGCCGTTAAGATGTACCTGCAGGGTAAAGGCGTTTCTGCAGACCAGATCTCCATCGTTTCTTACGGTAAAGAAAAACCTGCAGTACTGGGTCATGACGAAGCGGCATACTCCAAAAACCGTCGTGCGGTACTGGTTTACTAAGAGAATTGCATGAGCAGTAACTTCAGACATCAACTATTGAGTCTGTCGTTACTGGTTGGTATAGCGGCCCCCTGGGCCGCTTTTGCTCAGGCACCAATCAGTAGTGTCGGCTCAGGCTCGGTCGAAGACCGCGTCACTCAACTTGAGCGTATTTCAAATGCTCACAGCCAGCTTTTAACCCAACTCCAGCAACAACTCTCTGATAATCAATCCGATATTGATTCCCTGCGCGGTCAGATTCAGGAAAATCAGTATCAACTGAGTCAGGTCGTGGAGCGGCAAAAGCAGATCCTGTTGCAGATCGACAGCCTCAGCAGCGGTGGTGCAGCGGCGCAATCAACCAGCGGTGATCAAAGCGGTGCGGCGGCATCAACGACGCCGACAGCTGATGCTGGTACTGCGAATGCTGGCGCGCCGGTGAAAAGCGGCGATGCAAACACGGATTACAATGCAGCAATTGCGCTGGTGCAGGATAAATCCCGCCAGGATGACGCAATGGTGGCATTTCAGAATTTCATCAAAAATTACCCTGATTCAACTTACCTGCCAAACGCCAATTATTGGCTGGGTCAGTTAAACTACAACAAGGGTAAAAAAGATGATGCGGCGTACTATTTTGCTTCGGTAGTAAAAAACTATCCGAAGTCGCCAAAGGCTGCAGATGCGATGTTTAAAGTCGGTGTCATCATGCAGGACAAAGGTGACACCGCAAAAGCGAAAGCCGTATACCAGCAGGTTATCAGTAAATACCCTGGTACTGATGGCGCTAAACAGGCACAAAAACGTCTTAACGCGATGTAATGCATAACACACGACCAGAAGTCGCATTATTTCTGGTCGTGTCGTGCGAATCATAAGCAGTTGAGTGATCTACATCGAAATTTTTGTTGCGCTCAAGTCTGAAATCAGTAATATATGCCGCCGTTGCCACGGGAATATCAAACAAACCGAAAGCAACGAAAAAAGTGGGGTCGTTAAGCTCAGTTGGTAGAGCAGTTGACTTTTAATCAATTGGTCGCAGGTTCGAATCCTGCACGACCCACCAATGTAAAAAAGCGCCCTAAAGGCGCTTTTTTGCTATTCAGGCATCTTCAATTTCACTTTGTAACCTGATGACATCTTCAGAGCTTACTTTGCAAGCAACTCTACGTCGGTGGAATTAGGCGTAATTCGAGTGACTTTTCCCCACCATTCGACTATCTTGTTTAGCATATAAAACAAATTTCACCGATAACAGCGAATATTACGCTCATGTCGGTTTTAACGTTAAGCCTGTAAAACGAGATGGTAAAATGAGCGTGATGTTTGATCCAGACACGGCGATTTATCCTTTCCCCCCGAAGCCGACGCCGTTAAGCATTGATGAAAAAGCGTATTACCGCGAGAAGATAAAACGTCTGCTAAAAGAACGTAATGCGGTGATGGTTGCCCATTACTATACCGATCCCGAAATTCAACAACTGGCAGAAGAAACCGGTGGCTGTATTTCTGATTCTCTGGAAATGGCGCGCTTCGGTGCAAAGCATCCCGCTTCTACGTTGTTAGTCGCTGGGGTGAGATTTATGGGAGAAACCGCCAAAATTCTCAGTCCGGAAAAAACAATTCTGATGCCGACACTTCAGGCTGAATGTTCACTGGATCTCGGCTGCCCTGTTGAAGAATTTAACGCATTTTGCGATGCCCATCCCGATCATACTGTCGTCGTCTACGCCAACACTTCTGCTGCGGTAAAAGCGCGGGCAGATTGGGTGGTAACTTCAAGCATTGCCGTCGAACTTATTGATCATCTGGATAGTTTGGGTGAAAAAATCATCTGGGCACCCGCAAACATCTGGGGCGTTACGTGCAAAAACAGACGGGCGCAGACATTTTATGCTGGCAGGGTGCCTGCATTGTGCATGATGAATTTAAGACTCAGGCGTTAACCCGCTTGCAAGAAGAATACCCGGATGCTGCCATACTGGTGCATCCAGAATCACCACAAGCTATTGTCGATATGGCGGATGCGGTCGGTTCCACCAGTCAACTGATCGCTGCTGCGAAAACATTGCCACATCAGAGGATTATTGTGGCAACCGATCGGGGTATTTTCTACAAAATGCAGCAGGCGGTGCCAGATAAAGAGTTACTGGAAGCACCAACCGCAGGTGAGGGTGCAACCTGCCGCAGCTGCGCGCATTGTCCGTGGATGGCCATGAATGGCCTTCAGGCCATCGCAGAGGCATTAGAACAGGAAGGAAGCAATCACGAGGTTCATGTTGATGAAAGGCTGCGAGAGAGGGCGCTGGTGCCGCTCAATCGTATGCTGGATTTTGCGGCTACACTACGTGGATAACGAATAATAAGGCGTAACGTTACGCTTTGGGGGAAAGATGGATTTTTTTAGTGTGCAGAATATCCTGGTACATATACCAATAGGAGCAGGCGGGTATGATCTCTCATGGATCGAAGCGATAGGCACGATCGCCGGGTTGCTGTGTATTGGCCTTGCCAGTCTGGAGAAGATCAGCAACTACTTCTTTGGCCTGATCAACGTCACCTTGTTTGGCATTATTTTCTTTCAGATTCAGCTGTATGCCAGCCTGCTATTACAGGTGTTTTTCTTTGCCGCGAATATTTACGGTTGGTATGCGTGGTCGCGACAAACCAGTCAGAACGAGGCGGAGTTGAAAATTCGCTGGTTGCCATTGCCGAAGGCACTAAGCTGGTTGGCGGTTTGCGTTGTTTCGATTGGTCTGATGACGGTATTTATCAATCCGGTGTTTGCATTTTGACCCGCGTGGCAGTCATGATCATGCAAGCATTAGGATTACAGGTTGTGATGCCTGAACTGCAACCGGACGCTTTCCCGTTCTGGGATTCATGCATGATGGTGTTATCTATCGTGGCAATGATTCTGATGACGCGTAAGTATGTGGAAAACTGGCTGTTGTGGGTGATTATTAACGTGATTAGCGTCGTTATTTTTGCACTTCAGGGCGTTTACGCCATGTCTCTGGAGTACATCATCCTGACCTTTATTGCCCTCAACGGCAGCCGGATGTGGATCAACAGCGCACGCGAAAGAGGTTCACGCGCGCTGTCCCATTAATGGTGATGATGTGAATGGCCAGACACCCCTTCATTCAGGTGGCAGTCTGGCCCCATGACAAGGTTGATATTCCATCTGAATAGTGGCGTGCTCAATCTGATAGTGATCCATCAGGTAGTGTTGGATCTGATCTAACAAGGCATCGTGATCGTGTGGCGGGTATCACCTGCACATGCAGCGTCATCACCGGCTTCTCGCCTACCATCCATACATGTACATGGTGCACATTGCGGACTT
>ENA-OQCW01000851-OQCW01000851.1-human-gut-metagenome-genome-assembly--contig:-NODE-851-length-14655-cov-2.310366_pt1 | contig 14655 bp, 16 predicted proteins | sample MGYA00242767_ERZ504593 | MGnify/ENA primary metagenome ERZ504593 (study PRJEB26092, sample SAMD00036307) | human gut metagenome | host: Homo sapiens | study: EMG produced TPA metagenomics assembly of... | reverse complement strand
TCCCAGTCCCATGCCGAACATCCTTACAAGGGGCGGCAAGATCGCCAGGGCTATGGCACTGTATACTACTGCAGGAGTATAGATCCTTGCAATTTTGTGATAAAGTCCTCCGATCTGGATTTTCTTGAGCTTGCGTTCTCTACCAGATCCAGTATCTTTGATACGGTTGACTCTCCGAACTCTTTTGTCGTGCGGATCTTCAGCACTCCTGTCATATTGATGCATCCGCTGATGACCTCGTCGCCTTCCCGGGCGTCTCTCGGCAGGCTCTCACCTGTCAGTGCGCTTGTATTCAGAGTTGTGTTTCCTTCTATGATGATTCCGTCAATGGGAACTTTCTCCCCGGGCTGAACAACGATCGTTGTTCCAATCTCCACCTCATCAGGATCCACCTGTTCCAGTTTTCCGTCCTTTTCTATATTAGCGTAATCCGGACGGATATCCATCAGGACCAACATCTCTCTACCGAAACAAGAAAAGCATCAAGCTGATCAAGCAACCGATTCCCGCGTTAAACAGCAAAGACGTCCCTAATACCTGAATAAAACTTTTATGATCCTTCGCCCCGAAATAAAGGGCGCACATGACAGACGTTCCGGTCGTGGTAAATATTGAACAGCAGAAATACCATGTTCAGCAATTGATTAACCACACCTACCGCTGCCACCGCATTATCGGAATGATGGCTCAACATAAGCGTATCCACCACGCCTAAAGTCAACATCAGCAAGGTTTCCAAGAAAGATAGGCCCTGTTAATTTAAATAATTTGCCTCTCAGCCCTCTCGGGGCACGGAATAGTCTATACATGTCCATTGATCTGCTTTCTACCTAAACACCTTTTTACGAGTCCGCGAAGGTACAAAGCTTTACGCTAAATAGGTTTCGCTATTTCTATTATTTTCCGTAAGTTTGTATCCGGTTGAATAATTTTTGATGAACAAACGAAGACAAATGGACAAGAAACTACCTATATGTATCGTATTAGCCATGTTGATGAGTTGTTTCTCCTGCAAACAGCCCCAACAGCCCACGGAAGACGCGGACATGGATACGCAGTGGGTGGATAGCTCACAACATCTGTATCAATACGGCATCTGTATCGATTCCTTGGACGTAAAAGAGTATTTGATGAAAAACGGGGATAATCCCGCCTCCATCTTCTCCGGGCTGGGCTTCACGGCCTTGAAAGCAGACAGTATCAGCAGGGCATCCACCCATGTCCTCGATCCGACGAAACTGCGAGCCGGCATGCATTATTACACATTTTCCACGGTAGATTCCTTAGAGACGATCCGATATATCGCCTTCGCCAAGTCGCTGACCGATTATGCCGTAATCGACTTGACCGGAGATACGATCAACGCCTATGAATTTAATAAGCCGATCACCCTCAAGAAAAAATATACGGAAGGAGTATTAAACTCTTCCCTATGGAACGTGATCAAGGCCAACGGAGGTGATCCGTATCTGGCGATCAAGATATCGGACGTGTACGCTTGGCAAATCGATTTCTTTGACATCAAGGATGGAGACTCTTTCAAGGTTCTATACAATGAGGCTTACATCGACGATACCACCGCCTTGAGCATCGCCTCTATCGAGGGGGCGATCTTTACGCATCAAGGCAAAGAGTTTGTAGCGATTCCTTTCACCCAAGACAGTATCTTCGAATACTTCGATGAGGAAGGGAACAGCCTTCGCAAAGCGTTCTTGAAAGCGCCATTAGACTTTTTCCGGATCACATCCCGTTTTACGAACGCCCGTTTTCACCCGATCCTCAAACGATACCGGGCGCATCATGGGGTTGATTATGCGGCACCGGCCGGTACACCGGTACGCAGCATCGGAGCTGGTACGGTTATCGCCAAGGGATATCAAAACGGCGGGGGCAATTTCCTGAAAGTGAAACATAACTCCGTATACACCACGAGTTATATGCACTTAAGCCGCTTCGCCAAAGGAATCCAAGTAGGCAGCCATGTGCAACAAGGCCAAGAGATCGCTTATGTAGGCTCCACCGGACTCTCTACCGGGCCGCACCTAGACTTCCGTGTCCATAAGAACGGGCAACCTATCGATCCGCTAAAAATGGAAGCTCCCCCTTCTGAACCGGTGAAACCGGCCTACAGGGATAGTTTCGCTCTCGTTAAGCGGCAAATCTTGGCGGAAATAGATAGCTTTCATGTAGCCACAGTTAGTAAAGCATCTGTTATATATGAGAAAGATAGTATCAACCATTTAAATAACTAGCGTATGAAATTCTTGGGGAATATAATATGGTTACTCTTCGGAGGGATTATAACAAGTGTAGAATATCTGATATCCAGCCTAATACTAATGATAACGATCATTGGTATACCTTTTGGCCTCCAGACCTTAAAATTAGCGATACTGGCTTTATGGCCTTTTGGCAGCCGTGTCGTAGACGAGGGGAATTCCGGAGGATGCCTGTCACTTATCATGAACATTATCTGGATATTCGTCGGAGGCTTTTGGATTTGCCTTACGCATCTAGATTCGGCCTTTTGCTATGTATCACGATCATCGGCATCCCTTTCGGCATGCAACATTTTAAGATGGCAGCTTTAGCCTTGGCTCCTTTTGGAAAGAGCATCCAATAAGGGAAGGTCTGACTTTTCTGTAGAAGGCAGACATCCGGCAAGAATTTAGGCAAGGATAAGGTATTATACCTATTTCTTTCTATACCTATACATTCTCGCTCCTTGTTTTATTTTCTAATTCACGTCATGGTCTGTACAGACCACAACGTGAACTATACAAACCACGCCGTGAACTCTACAGACCACGGCGTGATCTGTAGAATTATACTAGATATTCAAATGAATTCATCCGATATCTTTCAAGTATTCATAAGGAAGGAGGGAAGTATAAATAGCGTTCATATACATCTCCCTCATAGGGCCTAGGGGCGTTATAGCTCGATCTGGGAAACCGAGACCGGAGTATTCATGAAGATAGAGGCCGCCTCAGAAAACTTCTCTGCCGACTCCGTGGTAAGAAAACGGCAACTTCCTCCCTTCGTGAGTTTACGATCCATTTCCGGGTGACGCCCTAAATAATCTCGCAAACTCTCCGCTACATGCTCGCCTTGCGAGAATAGAGTGATGCCGGAAGGAAGAAAAGCACGGATCTTATCCATCAAAAGGGGGATAGTGAGTACATCCCAAGATAAGCGTATCGATTTGCGGATCTACGGATAATAGATGGTCGATATGCTTTTTCACGAATAATCCGCTCCCGGGGAATTAAACTCATTATTCTCCACCAAAGGGACCCACATGGGGCAAGCCTCGCCTGTCACTTGGATATGTGGGTACATCCTGCCGATCTCTATCGTATAAGAATTGGACGTAATCGTACCGCTCGTACCTACGATACCGATATGTTTGGTACGGCTGATCGTATCCACTAACTCAACTGTAGGACGGATGACTCCTAATACACGACGATTGGGATCCCATGTAGGCAAGTCTTTTTGTTGGATCGTACGAAGCGCTTTCGCGGATGCCGTATTACAAGCCAAGATCACCAATTGGCAACCCGACTCAAACAAGCGTGATACCGCCTGACGGGTAAATTGATAAACAACCTCGAACGAACGGGTTCCATAAGGAGAACGTGCGTTATCGCCCAGATAAACGTAATCATAACCGGGCATCAACTGATGAATCTTATCGAAAATCGTAAGTCCGCCATAACCTGAATCAAAAAGACCGATCGGACCGGGAGTTTGTGGAAACATATCAGAAACCTTCTTTTATAAAGTACAAAGGGTGCAATCCTTTCGGAAAACACCCCCTCTTTTATTCTATAGAATAAATTTTCTTGCTAATTACAAACCGAGTTTCGTACGAACAAACGGAGTTGCGTCTACCGCGTTAGTACCCGTATAAAGCAAAGCTGCCGGATCGATGATATACGTATATCCCTTCTCCTCGCCTACCTTCTGGATAGCCTCGTGCAACTTCTGTTGGATCGGTTGCAACAATTCTTGTTGTTTCTTTTGTACGTCTTGCTGAGCTACCTGAACGAAGTTATCCATACGTTCTTGGATATCTTGAATCTCTTGCATTCTTCTCAACTTGATATTTTCTGTCAATGAATCTTGCTGCGCTACGAAGTCTGAATATTTCTTTTGGTATTCATCTTGCATTTGCTTCAATTCAACTCTATATTTCTCATTCAAGTCTGCCATTTGTTTTTCCATACCAGATACCTCCGGCATAGCCATAAACACCTCTTGAGTTTTTACAAACGCAATTTTAACTTCCTGAGCGATAGCTCCCAACGGGAGAATCATCAACAATAAAACAATAAGTTTCTTCATTTTTACTATATAATTACTTTGTTATTAATCAAGCTTTCACACTTTTCATGCATAAAGCGCACAAATGTAAGCATTTATTTTGAATATCCTAACTTAATCAGCACTTCATTACTGATATCGATCTTCGGAGAAGCGAAAATAATGCTCATAGCTGAAGCTCGATCCCAAACAATTTGATATCCCTTGTCTTCCGAGATTTCTTTCACCGCATTATACACCTCGTCTTGAATCGGTTTCATCAAACTCTCGCGTTTCTTATATAACTCACCCTCAGGACCGAAATATTTACGTTTCAGATCTTGCGCCTCTTGCTCTTTCTTCACGATCTCTTCCTCACGTTTCGTTTTCATCTCGGCGGAGAGGAATACCAGATCGCTCTGATAATTCTTATACATATTCTGAGCTTCTTGCTGAATCGCTTCCACCTCATTTTGCCATTTCTTGGAAACTTGGCTCAACTGCTCATTGGTCATTTCGTAAGCCGGAATATTCTTCAATATATATTCCATGTCGATTAAAGCGAACTTCTGTGCCATGCCGGCAAAAGAACAAAGCAACATCAGACAGCTCAATGTGATAATCTTTTTCATACTCTCTTTATTTATAGTTCTACTTTATGATCTGCAAATATAACAGAGGGTTTACTTACAGCCTACCAATATTCGTTAAAAGTATTTATTTAAATGTAGAGACGGGCGTGCCCCGTCTCCACATACGGAACACGCCCCGTCTCTACATACGAAGCTATACCCGATCTATATTTTAGAATTCCCTGTCCGATGATAAAGTGCAGGTTACTACCGCTACGTTTACCATTAGATCCATAATTCGGCTCGTCGAAACCATAAGCCCAGTCGAGTCCCATCAAACCGATCATCGGCAAGAATATACGGACACCGACACCGGCGGAGCGTTTCAAGTTAAACGGATTAAAATTCTTCAAATCAGTCCAAGCGTTACCAGCCTCCACAAATACCAATCCGTAGATCGTAGAGGAAGGCTCCAGCAAGAACGGATATCTCAACTCCATAGCCAAACGAGAATAAGCGTATCCATAAGAGTTGTAACCACCATTACCGGCGATACTACCATTCTCATAACCTCTCAAACCGATCGTTTCCTGAGCATAGGTACTGGAGTAACCACTCATACCGTCACCACCCATATAGAAGGTCTCGAACGGAGACTTCTTATTTTTATTATAAGTACCTAAGAAGCCATACTCAACACGGGTCATCAATACCGGCGTACGTTTCACGGTCAACGGAGCCAACGGAGAGAAGATCTTCGCTTTGAACTTCCATTTATGATACTCGATGAATTTATACTTATCCGGGTCTGAGCTTGACATCGACGCATAATCCTTACCATCGAATAAAGAGTAAGGAGGCGTAGCAGCTACAGACAACATGAATTGTGAACCCTTACGAGTATACAACGGGTTATCGATAGAATTACGTTGCAACATCAACTCCAAGTTGATATTATGGCAATTTCCGTTATTAACCAAGAAATAGTCCCAATCATGCATCATATACAGCTGATAGTTCAACGTCGCCATGAACTGGAAGTAGTCATCCGGCCAATTCAAGCGTTTACCATAACCGGCCGCTAAACCGAACATCATGATAGACTTATCCGGGTCGTAAGCATACTCATAACTATTATTGTAACCATAGTTGCCGTAATAGTTGCTACCATAGCCATAACCGCCCCCATAATAACCGGGATAACCATAGCCATAGCCCGGATAGCCATAACCATAACCGGAATTGGTCAAGTAATTGCTACTGATATCGGTTTGCTTTGAGAAATAAGCGCTGACAGACAATGTATTCGGTCGTTTACCGCCGAACCAAGGATCCATGAAGGAGATGCTGTAAGCCTGATAATAACGCCCATTCGTCTGGCCGCTCAAAGTCAATGTCTGTCCCTCACCTTGCGGGATGATGCCCTTATAGGTTTTCGGGTTCAAGAAGTTCTTCATAGAGAAGTTCGTAAACTTCAAACTTAACTTACCGATCACACCCGTCTGTCCCCAACCTGCGGAGAACTCGATCTGGTCATTCGCCTTGGAAACCAAGTTATACTCAATATCCACGGTTCCATTCTCAGGATCAGGCAGCGGCACCGGATTCATGTTTTCTGGGTCAAAGTGTCCCATCTGGGCCAACTCACGAACGGAACGCATCAAGTCATCACGGCTGAACAACATACCCGGCTTGGTACGCAACTCACGGCGAACGATATCCTCATACAAACGGTCATTACCATTAATGATAATACGGTTGATCGTCGCCTGCGGACCCTCTTGGATACGGATCTCTAACGAGATAGAGTCATTCGCTACATCCACCTCTACCGGATCGGCGTTGAAGAACAAATAACCGTTATTAAAATAGACATTCGAAACGGCATCATCATCCGTACTCAAACGTTCGTTCAATTTCTTTTGATTATACACCTCGCCCGGTTTCATACCCAACACGGCCATCAAATAGTCCGTAGAATATTGCGTATTACCCACGAAGCGAATATCTTTCAAATAGTATTTCTCACCTTCATCCACTTTCAAGAAGATATCTACCTTCTTCTCGTTAAAGTTCGCCACGCTATCGGACAATAATACGGCGTCGCGATAACCATGCTCGTTATATTTAGCGATTATATTTTTCTTATCGTTCTCATATTCCTCAGTCGTGAACTTCTTCGTGCTGAACATCTCCATGATACTGGTTTTCCAGTCGTTCGGCAAGCTGAACTTCTCGTTCGTCTTCTTCATCGCCTTCTTCAACTCCCGGGCAGTCAGTTTTTCGTTACCCTCAAATAGATACGATGGATCTTGGTCTTTTCATTCTTATCGATATTGATATCCACGATCACCTCGCCTTCATTCGCGGGATCGTCCTTTTGCTCGATCTCGACATCCACGTTCTTAAAGCCTTTGCCATCGAAGAACTTCTGGATCACGATCTTGGCACGGTCCATGACGTTCGGTGTCACCTGAAAACCTTTCTTCAAACCCAGCTTCGCCTCCAAGTCCTCACGCTCGCCTTTCTTGATCCCGTGGTAATTGACTTGCGAGATACGCGGACGCTGCTTCAGCTGGATCTCCAGCCAAATCTGGTCGCCCTCGATCTTCGTTGCCAAAATCTTCACATCCGAAAACAAGCCATGTTTCCAAAAACGCTTCACTGCTGTAGTGATCTCCTCTCCCGGTACGGTAATCTCATCGCCTACCGACAAGCCCGAGAAGCCGATCAACACAAAATCATCATAATTCTTGATACCCGTAATCTTTATATCCGCAATCTTGTATTTCTTCGGAGCTAACGAGTACGAAATGACCGGCACTTCTGCCGGCGCCTCAACTTGGGTAGTGTCTATTTCTTGGGCAAACGCACCGCAAGCGAAACCCAAGCAAATAAAAAACAGCACTATTCTTTTGTACATATAACAGCTATTGTTTATAAGATTAATTGCTCACTTGTCTTACCGAAACGACGCTCACGTTGCTGGTAATACAATATAGCCTCATACAACTCTTCTTCTCTGAAATCCGGCCAAAACACATCCGTAAAGAAGAATTCAGCATATGACAACTGCCATAGCAAGAAGTTACTGATGCGTTTCTCTCCTCCGGTCCGTATCAAAAGATCGGGATCGGGGATATTTTTGGTCGTCAAGTGGTCCGAGACCATAGCCTCGGTTATATCATTGGGGTTTATTTTCTGTTCCAAGACCTCTTGGGCGAGTTGCCTAGCCGCTCTGGTGATCTCCCACCGGGAAGAATAACTAAGCGCCAGAACAAGTGTGGTTCCCGTATTCGCCGAAGTCGTATCGATACATTCTTGCAATGTATTATAAGCATCCTCACGCAAACGGGAAAGATCGCCTATGGCGGTAAGGCGAACGTTTTTCTTCATCATGTCCGGAGTCTCCCGGTGAATGGCAGAGACCAGCAAGCTCATCAGCGCTTGGACCTCTTCTTCCGGACGATTCCAGTTCTCGGTAGAGAAAGTGTACAACGTCAGATATTTCAATCCGAGTTGAGTGACCGTATCCATAATCTTACGGACCGAAACAACGCCTTCCTGATGCCCGAAGCTACGGTCTTTCCCCTTCGCCTTGGCCCAACGTCCGTTCCCGTCCATAATAATTGCCACGTGCCGTGGCAAGCGATTCTTGTCTATTTTCTCAATCAACGACATTTTTTATCTTACTAATATTCACTTATATTTTTCGCATTGTTACAAGTACGACACCTCGGGCCGAAATCCCATGTAACAGACAACAACAAGAAAGAGTACCAATCTTTATTCTTAAGAGCGCTACCCTTAACACCATACGGATCGTCCAACATGTCCTTTCCCTCTAGGCCATCGCCAAATAACTTACGAAACGAGAACTCGCACCCTAAATTAAGGCGGTTCTTGATCTTATATTTCATGCCCACGCCTAAAGGAATATTCGGGCTGGCGAAAGTCTTCCCGCCACCCGGAGCCACCGTCAGCCCTATGCCCACCAAGACATAAGGAGAGAAACGCTTCGCCCCCGCATAGTCGAACTTATCGCTATACGGGAAAAAATTGAACTCTGCCTGTCCCCCCAACTCCATGATACTACGGTTGAAAGAGGTTGGGGCATTATTCGGAAAAACGTTCTCCATACCTTCGGTCTTACCGGAAACCTGTCCCCACATCAAGTTGGCTTTCAAGGCCCAACGAAAGTTGATGTTATACCGGAACACGGCTCCCACCGCCGGATTCATTCCTTTAAATATCGTATTCTTGTTGGCGTCGCCCATATAAAAGGCGCCACCAGCCATACCACCGATCTCGTACTTATATTCCTGCGCCCAAAGCGTAGGGACCGTACCCGCTAATAGGATGATTATGAGAAGCCGCTGAAAAAAAGTTGAAGTCATAAGCCTTGCTGTTATATATACCACACTTCTTTTTCTAACGCTAAAAGCCTCATAAAATTATACATCTCCTATCGAACTTTTCTATTCCTTCGGGATCAAACGATTGATACGGCCTCTCCAAAGTTGGTTCAAGTCATTGGAACCAGTGCTGGTCTTTCCTCCGAAAATGTTCACGAAATTCTCTTTATCCACAATAATTGAGGAAAAGCCTCTCGCCGCATAGTCGGTCGGTAACACCACCATCGAGTCGATCAACGACCAAGAAATACCATAATCTATCGATTGATACATATCTTTCAATGCCTTGTTCGAAGCGTCGATACCTCCGATCAAGAAAAACTTATCGTCATAATTCGTGATCATCGCTCCCTCACGCTTCGTGAAGTTTGCGTCACCGGAAGCCATCAACGCCCAAGAGATACCATCCATGGTCGCCCAAGTCGTATTAACCACTTGGTTGTCCGCGGTACGTCCGCCGGCGGTCATCAAGTACTCATGATACATTGCGGCATATTGGAGATTGCTAAATCCGGTAACAGGGAATCCGCTAGCCACCGCATCTCCGGCGATCCACTCCATGGATTCGTTCATCGCATAGAACGCTAGCTTTCCTTCCTGATCCACGATCGTAGCTAAGGCGGAAGGCTGTTTCGTGCCCTGCTTCACGCTACCCAAAACGTATTTCACGGAAGGGGCGTTCTCTACAGCGCTCCAAGTCAAGCCATCCTCGGATCTATATAATGTGCCATTTGTAGCCGGCACATATAAAGCATTGTTATACTCAGTAATCTGGGAGATCAAAAGCCCATCGGAAGGCAGACCGGCCAAGGATAATGACTGCCAGCCCTTAGGCGCACTTACCGAAGCGTAATATAATTGGTAAGGTTTACCGGACTCGGCGGGTTTCACATACATAAAGTAATTCTCCGATCCATTATAATCGTAGGTTACCACCTTCTGATCCTTCACGGTAATGCCAATCATAGGATTCGCGTACATACTCCAAACCATAGAGTCCGGAACCACTTGATGGATATTCACCTGCGCCATATAGACTTTTGTCGTGACTTGGTCATACGCATGAACCACGAACTTTACCGGAGCGGAGAAATCGATGGAATCCGACAAACTACTTAAATAATAAGTGGAATCGGGATAAGCCTCGGGACTAGCCTCCACGCCACCTATCACTGAAGAATTAGCGAACCCAATCTTACAAACCACTTTCTCGATCTTCGTACCAAAAGGTAAAGAGTCTATATTAAAAATCCGTCCCGTTAGCTGGTCTATCGTAAACTTCACAGTATCCAACCCCGACACAGAATCATGACTTAATGAAAAAGTATGTATCTGGCAATTCTTAATAGCTTCTACACCAACGATTTCATCTGACTTCAAACAAGAAGACAGCACTAACGCAAAACAACCTGTTATAAATAGTACTAATTTATTTTTCATCAAAAACATAAGTTTGTCGCATATAAAGGCACAAAAGTAGAAACATTTTTTGCTTTCACCCTAATACCTGCTAATATTTATAATATTTTAGTTGATTATATGAGCCTTAAAATTCATAGTTATGATTTTTCGAACTCATCGTTATGATTTAAAATTTCATAGTTATGATTTTTAATGCTCATAACAGAACGTCTAGAGATGCCGCTAACAGCCTCCTTTCCAAGCATCGGCGCATGCACCCCTTGATACAGGCGAACCGGAGCTGTTTCCACCCTCGCCTCGTCCCACACATCCGCTTCCACGAAAGAATTAATCAACTGGGCCCCACCTTCCACCAATAAGGAATCCAACTTCCGGGCAGCAAGATGATCTAGCACTTGCCGGATCACCGGGCCCTCGAAATCTATCCGGATATACTCCATGTTCTCTCGGTTTTCCACTTCCTTCTCCGTAAATATTAATGTACGTGAGAAACCATTCAGCAACCGATAAGAATCGGGAATAACGAGCCGGCGATCCAATACGACCCTAACCGGAGAATTACCGGACCAATGGCGCACGTTCAATGAAGGATTATCCAATAAAGCGGTCCGTGTACCGACCATGATAGCCGCCACCTCCGAGCGAAGTTTATGCACCAAGCGTGAAGTCTCCGGAGAAGACAAAACCGTGACCGGCTCCGACACGTCCGTACGCAAACGATCGATAAACCCATCCTCGCTCTGCGCCCATTTCAAGATAATATAAGGACGGCCTTTCGTTTGTAGCGTCATAAACGCCTTGTTCAACGCACGGGCTTCTTCCTCCATCACGCCTGTGACGACCTCGACACCAGCCTCACGCAACATCCGCACGCCTCGCCCCGACACCTCGGGAAAAGGATCCAAGCAACCGACCACCACCCGTGGAATCCCTTTCCGGATAATCAACTCGGCGCAAGGAGGCGTCTTCCCATAATGAGAGCAAGGCTCCAGACTCACATAAATCGTACTGTCTTTCAACAAAGACTCGTCTTTCACGGAAGCGATAGCATTCACCTCGGCATGCGCCTCCCCACATTTCCTGTGAAATCCCTCACCGATAATACGGCCCTTATGCACAACCACCGCACCAACCATCGGATTCGGACTGACATTTCCCCTCCCTCCTTTAGCCAACTCGATGCAACGAGCCATGTATTTCTCTTCAACCTCTACCATAATCTTTGCATATAAACGGTTTTTACACTACTTTCGCGATAAAACAAGAGTAAGATATGACTGAGACCATCGCCTACATCCGAAATTCCCTCAAAGATATTTATCCTCCCGGCGAAGCCCAAGCGCTCGTCCGGCTCATCATGGAACGTGTTTGCGGTCTTTCTACCCATCAACTCCTGTTAGGCAAAGGTAAAGAATTATCTGATACGGAGAAATTTAAAATCAAGGAGATTGTAGAAGGACTGCGTTTATACAAGCCCATACAATACTTATTAGGCATAGCGGATTTTTACGGGATAGAGTTTAAGGTGACGCCGGACGTATTGATTCCCCGCCCGGAAACCGCCGAGTTGGTCGAGCGGATCATCACGGACTACCGAGGCCAAGCCCCTCGTATATTAGATATTGGTACGGGAAGCGGCTGTATCGCTATTTCCTTGGCGAAACATCTTCCGAAGGCTGAGGTAGCGGCGGTGGATATATCACCCGAAGCGCTCGCCGTGGCCGAGGAGAACGCCCGACTGAATCAAGTTTCCGTATCTTTCCTCGAATTGGATATCCTTTCCGAAGGTTATCCCAGTTTCATGCAAGGAAAACTAAAGTTTCACGTAGAAGAAACAAAAGTTTCACGTAAGGAAAACAAAAGTTTCACGTACATGAAACCAAAATCCCATACGGAAGAAACCGCTGTTTCTCCTATAGGCAACTTCAATTGCATCGTCAGCAACCCTCCTTATATAATGAATAAGGAGAAAGCGACCATGGAAGCGAACGTTTTGGAGAACGAGCCTCACCTGGCCTTGTTCGTTCCCGATGACGATCCGCTTCTCTTTTACCGGGCCATCGCCCGCTTCGGACAAAGGCATTTGGTGGAAGGCGGGCATCTTTACTTCGAGATCAACGCCCTTTGCGGAAAAGAGACCGTAGCGATGCTACGTCAAGAGAATTACACCGAAGTCGAATTAATACAAGATTTATACGGAAAAGACCGGATCGTAAAAGCAAAAATATGAAAGAGATAACCGAACCCGAGATGTTGCACCGGGCAGCCGCCTATTGCTCCACCGCCGAACGCTGCATACAAGACGTACAGAAAAAGATCGATGCCGCCGGACTTCCTCCCGACGCCTCCGAGCGTATCATCGCCCGCTTGCTGAAAGAGCGGTTTATCGACGAATCCCGTTACACCCGTTTCTTCGTGAACGATAAGCTACGGTTCAATAAATGGGGACGGGTAAAAATAGGCTACGAGCTTTATAAGAAAAACATCCCCTCCCCGATCCGGGAAGAATCGCTCGCCGCCATTGACGAGGGAGAATACCGCTCCATCTTACTCGATTTACTAAAAAGCAAAAAGAATCGACCAAAGGAAAAGACGAGCGGGACCTATTCAACAAGTTACTCCGTTTCGCCTCCGGACGAGGTTTCGAAAGCCGGATCACGTTGGATTGCCTAAGCCAATTATTCAAAGGAACAGACTGCGAGGATTATGCCGACGACATGGAATAATCTGCTCAACCTGTTTTTCCCAAACTTATGTAAAATATGTAAACGACCACTCGTCGAGGGAGAAGAACAAATTTGCCTGAAATGCCTATGCGACCTGCCGCACACGGGATATCATCAACTGGTGAACAACCCCGTCGAGCAACTTTTTATCGGAAAGAACCGGATCGAATACGCCACCGCTTATCTACGATACGAGAAAGGCGGAAAAGTACAAAGCCTGATACACTCGCTCAAATACCATGATAATAAAGAGCTGGGCTATCTACTCGGATGACAGATAGCGAGAGAGCTCCAAGCGGATCACAGCCCGATATGTACCGTAGACCTCTTATCCCCGTTCCCCTGATCCCCCGCAAAAAACGGCAAACGAGGTTACAACCAGTCCGAATGGATCGCCTCCGGCATCCGTTCATATGGATATCCCCATCGATACGCGAAGTCTAGCCCGCACCACCCACACAAGTACCCAAACTCGTAAAGGCCATTTACGACCGTTGGTTAAATGTATGTTCTATTTTTAATGTCATTCATCCGGAAAGCTTAAAAAACAAACATATCCTGCTCATAGACGACGTGATCACAACCGGAGCCACGATTTCCGCTTGCGCAAAGGCTTTATCAGGGATTCCGGGCATACGCATCAGCATTTTAGCCCTGTCTGTCGCATAAATATTAATAAAAAATTAACGTACGATATTCAAGGTAATGTCATTCAGTTTATCTATTTTTGCAGACTGATATAAATATAGGATTGTATGAAAACACTGGAAAGTTTAGTAGCAGAAAAATTATTAAAGATTAAAGCCGTAAAGTTGCAACCGGCCAATCCGTTTACTTGGGCATCCGGCTGGAAATCTCCGATCTACAATGACAACCGAAAGACTCTTTCTTATCCGGTCGTTCGTAGCTTCATTAAATTGGAGTTGGCTCGTGTGATTAGTGAAAAATTCGAGAACGTAGATGCCATTGCCGGTGTTGCTACAGGCGCGATCGCTCAAGGTGCTTTAGTAGCCGATTTATTAGGATTGCCATTCGTATACATCCGCTCTACGCCAAAAGATCATGGATTGGAAAACCTTATCGAAGGAGAATTGAAACCGGGTTCTAAAGTAGTGATCATCGAGGATTTGGTATCTACCGGAGGTAGTAGCTTGAAAGCCGTACAGGCCGTACGTAACTTTGGTTGCGATGTCGCGGGTATGGTAGCTATCT
>ENA-OQCW01000844-OQCW01000844.1-human-gut-metagenome-genome-assembly--contig:-NODE-844-length-14745-cov-2.302093_pt1 | contig 14745 bp, 14 predicted proteins | sample MGYA00242767_ERZ504593 | MGnify/ENA primary metagenome ERZ504593 (study PRJEB26092, sample SAMD00036307) | human gut metagenome | host: Homo sapiens | study: EMG produced TPA metagenomics assembly of... | reverse complement strand
TATTATTCTCGGAGCTGGCCTGCGATACCATAAATACGCTGATGCCATTCTTGGCGAGCGTCTTAAAGATCCGGTAGTTCACGCCGATCACGCCCACCATACCTAAACCTTGTACCGTGATCAAACAGGTATCGTTGATGGAGGAGATACCCTTGATGATGGCCTTGCCTTCCTCTTTCACCCGCTCTTTCGAAATATAGGTTCCCGGGAGCGGTCGGGTTGAAGGTATTCAAGATACGGATCGGGATATTCTTATGATAAACCGGATAGATCGTCGGCGGATAGATTACTTTCGCCCCGAAGTTACACAACTCCATCGCCTCCGTGAAAGTAAGCCGGTCGATTACGTAGGCGGAGCTGATCACACGGGGATCGGCGGTCATGAAACCATCCACGTCTGTCCAGATCTCCAAGGTGTTAGCGTCTAAGGCGGTCGCCAAGATGGAGGCGGTATAATCCGATCCCCTCGTCCGAGGTTCGTAACCTCTCCGGTTTCCGTGCTGGAAGAGATGAATCCGGGCACCAAGGAAACCTTGGGCAGAGGCGAGAAGGTCTCTTTTATGAGCTTGTTGGTCAAGTCGAAATCCACGATATGCTTGTTGAATTGCTTGACTGTCTTGATATATTTGCGTGAGTCGAACAACTTAGCGTCCTTGATCACGTTCGAGACGATCAAGGAAGATAGGCGCTCGCCATAACTTACGATCGTATCGGATGTCTTGGCGGATAAATCGTTAATCAAATAAACACCTTTGAAAATATTGCTCAATTCATCCAGTAAAGCCATCACTTTCTTCTGGACATCCATGCGTACCTCCTTGTCCTCTATCACTCCCTCGATCACGTCCAGATGGCGGGCGATGATCTCCGATAATTCTTTCTCGTAGGCAAGGTCGCCTTTAGAAGCCATGGTAGAAGTGGCCAGTAATTTATCGGTGATGCCCCCTAAGGCGGAGACAACCACGATTACGGGCTCTTCGATAGCCTCTACTATTTTCTTTACACTTAAGATACTATTCACGGAACCTACGGATGTTCCGCCGAATTTTAATACTTTCATCGATATGTATTTTTAATGGTTCATCGAGGATTGACAATCAAGAAAAGGCTTTTTCATGATTAACAACCGACAATAACCGATTGATTAAACTTATTTATGTAAAAGGAGAAATAAAAAAGGATGCAATACGAGATTGCGACATAGCGTGACGTGGTCTACGCGAATGCTTATTAATAGATTCTAACCCCCCAAGGGGTCATCAATGCCCATGTATAATATGAGGACTCTACACTCATCATTGATTTTGTATGCTACTTATTCTTTTATATTATGGGGGCAATATTACGCATTATTTTTCATATTGCAAGCGTTTTTGTCAAAAGATTGACTATTTTGTTGTTCAAGGTCCGCCCGGCTCTTGCTTTGGGTCACTAAATAGACGCCGGAGAAAACAAGTGCGGCCGATACTAGTTTCGTTACGCTAAAACTATCCTGACCGATGAATACGGCGATAAAGGAAGCTACGATCGGTTGGATATAATTGTACATGCTGACGGTAGTCGGGCGGATTCGCTTTAAGGCCAGCGGTATTAATAAATAGGGTACGAACGTGGCCCCGAATAGCACGAAGAAAATGGCTCCCAGCTCTTGGCCGTCGAAGACCTCTTTATGGAAAGCCGGGGTATTCCAGATGGATTCGATAGCGAAAGGCAGGGTAATCAGCGTGGAGAACAGGAACATCCATTTCATCATCGTGACGGATGAGTACTTGAGTGTTAGTGGCTTGGATACTACCAAATAGATCGAGTACATGAATCCACTAACCGTAATCAAGAGGTTTCCCCCTAGACTGCTCGCTTGATTGGAACCTTGCGTGGATTGTAGTATTAAGGAGATCGCCCCGCATATACCAAGCAGTACCCCGAACGTTTTCATCCGTGTGATAGGTTCCTTTAGGATCAGGGCCGCCAAGATCATGACAAAGATGGGGACGGCGGTCGCTATGATGGAAGCGTCTACCGGCGACGTGGTATTCAATCCCCAGATAAACAGCCCTTGGTTCAAGCCTACTCCGCAAAGGGCGCAAAGGCATAGAAGTCCCAAGTCCTTCAACGGCACTTTCTCATAGGGAACGAATAGGGAGGTGATCCAGAACATCACGCAAGCGAAGCTCATCCGCATACTGGTTAACGCCTCGGGTTGCACATGCTCGGGGAGTAGATATTTGGATACGGGCATATTAATGGCGAACAGGATGTTGGCCGCTAAAATAAGGAGATGCCCTTTTAGCTTTTCTTGATTCATCATGAGTACGATCCTAGATTGGTATAATATAATGTATATAGGCTTATGTTTTGGTGAGCAAAGGTCTTACTTTTTTTTGGTAAATAAGAAATGATCCGTTAGTAAAGTGTTTTACATACGGATCATTGTCTGTTTAGTCAAGGAAGCATCCCGTTTTTATTACGATGAAACGGCCGCTCCTCCCATGATATCCAGCAATTCGTTGGTGATGGCTTGCTGGCGGGTTTTATTATATTGCAAAGTTAATTGTTGGATTAAATCGTTCGCATTGTCGTTGGCGGTCTGCATAGCCATCATACGGGCGGCGTGCTCGGCGGTCGAGGTGTCGAGTAGGATCGTATAGATGGTTAGGTTCAGCAATTTCGGGAAAAGCCGGTTACGCAACTCTTCCGCCGAGGGCTCAAGGATGTAGTCGGTGGCCGTTTCCGCCGCTTCCGTATCCGAGAGGGAAAGGGGAAGATACGTCTTGTGGGTTACGACTTGTGTCGCCATGTTCTTGAAATGGTGATACAGTAATTCCACCCGGTCCGCTTTACCCGTGACGAACAGCTCCATGAGACGGTTCGCCAAGGATACGGCGCTTTCATAAGACGGCTTTTCGCCGATCGTGACGAAATCAGTGTCGAAGCTATACCCCGCTTTATGAAGCTCATCCGCTATTTCTTGCCGATAGGGTAGAGGCCTACCTCTATTTGCTGGTTCTTATAAGTCTGGATCGTGGCGGATAACTCTTTCCATATATTGGCATTGAATGTCCCGCATAAACCCGTGCTCGAGGCGAATACGGCGATAGCCACCTTGCTCACCTTACGCTGTTCGGTGTAAGGTGAGTCTAGGTCGCATTCCGCCGAAAGAAGACCGTTTAAGATAGCGGATAGTTTATTAGCATATGTAAGTGTGTGCTCGGTTTGCGTCTGGGCATGATGAAACTTGGCCGACGATACCATTTTCATGGCGGCGGTGATCTTCTGCGTACTCCGTATAGAGGCGATCCGGACTTTTATTTCTTTCAATGAACCCATAGCTCCTTCGCTGTTTTTTCCAATATGCCTCGTATCTCATCATTGATAACGCCGGTCTTTAAGACATCCAGTACGTCCCGTTGATGAGAAGTCCGTAATTCTTGCAAGAACCTTGCCTCGAACTCATGCACCTTGTCCAATGGAACCTCTTTCAGCAGACCTTGCGTTCCGCAATAAAGGATCGAGATTTGCTCTTCCACCGGCATCGGGCTATATTGAGGCTGTATCAGTAACTGGGTATTCTTCTGCCCCTTATCGATCGTGAAAGCGGTGACGGCATCCATCTCGCCCCCGAACTTGGAAAATGATTCCAATTCACGGAACTGAGCCTGATCGATTTTCAAGGTACCCGCTACCTTTTTCATCGCCTTTAATTGTGCGTTACCGCCTACACGGGAAACGGAGATTCCGACATTGATAGCCGGGCGGTTCCCTTGGTTGAATAAATCGGTCTCAAGGAATATCTGTCCGTCGGTGATAGAAATCACGTTCGTCGGGATATAAGCCGATACGTCTCCCGCCTGAGTCTCGATGATCGGTAAAGCGGTCAAGGAGCCACCGCCTTTCACCTTGTCTCTCATGCTTTCGGGGAGATCGTTCATCTCACGGGCTACCTCCGGCTGGTTGATGATCTTGGCGGCACGTTCCAATAGGCGGGAGTGCAGGTAAAAGATATCACCCGGGTACGCCTCACGCCCGGAAGGGCGGCGAAGGATTAAGGAAACCTCACGGTAGGCGACCGCTTGCTTGGACAGATCGTCGTAGACCACCAAGGCGTGTCGTCCGCTATCCCGGAAGTACTCTCCGATGGCCGCTCCGGCGAACGGGGCGAAATATTGCATGGCTGCCGGGTCGGAGGCGGTCGCACTTACGACAATCGTATAGTCCATGGCGCCTTTCTCTTGCAAGGTGTTCACCAAGGCCGCTACCGTGGAACCCTTTTGCCCGATCGCCACGTAAATACAGTAAACCGGGTTCCCTGCCTCGTAGTTGCTACGTTGGTTGATGATGGTATCGATAGCGATCGAGGTCTTTCCCGTCTGCCGGTCGCCGATGATCAACTCACGTTGTCCCCTTCCGATAGGGATCATAGCGTCTACGGCCTTGATACCGGTTTGCAAAGGCTCGTTTACCGGCTGACGGAAGATCACGCCCGGAGCCTTGCGCTCAAGCGGCATCTCGCAAGTCTCACCAAGGATCTCGCCTTTCCCGTCGATCGGGTTTCCCAACGGGTCGATCACACGCCCGATCATCCCCTCGCTGACATCGATAGAGGCGATGCGGCCCGTGCGTTTTACGGTGTCGCCCTCCTTGATTCGGTCGGTCGGACCTAAAAGGACGGCGCCTACATTATCTTCCTCCAAGTTCATCACGATCGCTTCCATCCCGTTATCGAATTGAAGCAACTCGTTCGCCTCCGCATTATCCAGCCCGTAGATGCGGGCCACGCCGTCACTCACCTGCAATACGGTCCCGACCTCCTCCAGCTTGATGCTGGTATGGATTCCTTCCAATTGCTGGCGCAGGATGGAGGAGACTTCACTCACTTTTATCTGTTCTGTCATACTTCTTCTTTTTTATCTGTTTTCGAGTAGCCCGGTACGGATATCCCGTAGTTGCGTCGCATAGCTAGCGTCTATCCGGTAATTGCCGATGCGTAGGCGGAAGCCCCCGATTAGTTCCGGTTCCACATGGCCGGAGAACTCGATCGTGCATCCCGTCTCTTTCCGCAGCTTGTCTTGCAGGTGAGACTTGACCGCATCGTCTACCGTTACGGCCGTGTCGAATCGTACCCGGGTAATCTTCTTCTCTTTCCGGTACAAATGGATATAAATGTATGCGATGAAGGGCAGTAACGTCTCCCGTTTATGGGCTAATACCAGATTGATAAAACGTGTATATAGCTCGCATACCTCGATACCTCCCGCCGCCGTAAGCAATTTCACTTTCTCCGGTACGGAAACGATCGGGTTGCTCAAGGCACCCCTAAGCTCCGGCTCCATCGAGAAGCTGTCCGCCAACATCTTCATATCATCATATACCCGGCTTTCCTGTCCCTTGTCTTTCGCTAGGGAGAAAAGCGCCTTGGCATACCGGGAAGAAATAGTTCCTATATCCATACCTTACGATTTACTAAACGATACCTCATCCAGCAGCCGGTCGATCATCTGTTGTTGTTCCTTATCCCGGCCGATTTTCTCTTTCATTACTTTCTCTGCGATAGCGATAGACAGATCCGCTATCTCCGAGCGGACTTCGCGAATAGCTTTCTCCTTTTTCTTCGCGGATACGCCGGGTAGCCTCCTCTATCTGCAGATGTGCCTCGGAGACGGCCTTTTTACGTGCCTCCTCGATGATCCGCTCCTTTTCGGCAAAGGCTTCCTTCAGGACGGCGTTTTGCTTTTCCTTGGCCTCGGCTAGCATCTTCTCGCCCTCGGCTTGGATATGGGCAAGTCGCTCATTCGCCTGACGTGCCGTCTCTAAGGAATTGTCAATGTAAGCTTTCCGTTGTTCGATTGCCTTGACGATCACGGGAAAACCGTATTTGGAAAGGATCACGAAGACAATCCCGAATGAAACGATCATCCAGAATAGAAGCCCTGAATCCGGTGTTAATAAAGACATAGTTTGTTACTTTTTTTATTGGAACAACGCTAAGAAACATACGACAATAGCGAACAATGCCACACCTTCTACCAACGCTCCCATAATCAACATCGAGGTACGGATCTCTCCTGCGGCCGACGGCTGGCGTCCAATAGCTTCAACGGCACCTTTACCGATCAATCCGATTCCGATACCTGCACCTATGGCGGCGAATCCCGCTCCTATAGTGGCTCCCATCTTCGCTACGCCCATCCCGGCTGCCGCTTGTAATAAAATAGTCGATAACATAGTGTTTAATTTTAAATTAGTAACCTTAATAATATAATTCTAATACCTTAATTTCTTTGGATTTATTCCCTTACCTTGGCCAATCCGATATAGTTGGCCGACAGCAGGGTGAAAATATAAGCTTGCAAGCAAGCTACTAACAATTCCAGACAGTTCATGAACGCACAGAACAAGACGGATACGATCGTCATACCGAAATTCACGGCTACTCCCATGGTTGCCGTTATGAATATCAAACAGGTTAGCGTCAAGATAATCGTATGGCCCGCCATGATGTTGGCGAACAGACGGATCATCAACGCGAACGGCTTGGTGAATACCCCGAAGAACTCCACGAACGGCATGATCGGCAAGGGCAGTTTCAAGTAGATCGGCGCTTTGGGCCAAAAGATCTCTTTCCAGTACGCTTTCGTGGCGAACAGGTTGACCGCTATAAACGTACAAAGTGCCAATACGCCTGTTACCGCTATATTTCCCGTAATATTAGCGCCTCCCGGGAAAATAGGTATGATTCCGATCAGGTTGTTGATCAAGATAAAGAAAAATACCGTCAGCAAATAGGACGAGAACGGCTTATATTCTTTTCCGATCGCCTCTTTGATCACCCCGTCTTGTATGTAGGAGATGGCCATTTCCATCAATCCGATAAATCCGCCCGGCGCCTCGTTCGGGTGCTTTTTATACCAATGGGCGGTTCGGAGAACGATGAAAAGCAAGAGACCGCAACTGAGGAACAGTCCGCAAACATTCTTGGTCAATGAGAAATCCATCGGGCGAACCTCTTCTCCGGCACTGTTCTTCTCAACAACCTTTCCCGCATGCTCACCTTCCCCGGCGATATAATAATTGTGATGCGTCCGGCCTTGATGTAGATGGGATGACAGGAATAAATCCCATCCTCTTTCCTCGCTTTTTACCAAGATAGGCAGGGGAATCGCAATCTCTTGTCCGTTCCATTCCGTGATATGCCATGTATAGGCGTCTTGAATGTGGGAGAAGACGATATCCTGCACGTCTATCTCGCCGGACGCCGCTTTGCCGGAGTGAGAAAGCTGAGCCACATCCAGAAAGCGATCCATATGTATTTGTTATCTTTGATTGTACTCATCATCCTTTTCCCTTTTCTCTCTTTTCATTCTTTTCTTTTCAAACAGATATAAAATGTAAGTCTCCAGTCCGAGGTAAATGAAATAGAATAACATCAACGTGAAACCAAATGTCTTTAATTGTTGCCCGACAAACGCCGCGTACATCCATAAGAAGACGAAAGCGAGCGTGAACTTACACAACCGGACTAGCATGTACATGGTTACGGTCACATCTCCGTTTTTACTTTTTACCCGGTCTAGGAAGAAAGTCATCGCCATGGCCATGACCCAGTAAAAGAAGGGAATGGACGGATACCACGAGAAATAGTGTTCCGGCCAGATGGTATATAATAAACCACCCAATGAAACGCCTATTGCCACGTTGATAAACGTGATCAAACCCATTAACCTCATTTTTAATCTGCCATTCATTGTCGTATGTTTTTATTCGACGCAAACGGATAGGATGTCGTCTTTTACCTCTACAAATCCGCTTTGTATCGTTTGTTCTTGTCTTTTGCCGTTTGCCTCGAACCGGATCGTACCCGCCTTCAACGCTGCTATCAATGGGGCGTGATGAGGCAAGATATCGAATGAACCGGCAACTCCCGGGAATGAGACAGATTCGGTCTCGCCTTCGAAAAGAATGCCGTCCGGTGATACAATTTCCAGTTTCATATCGATTAATTTGCTTGTTCTTTCAGCTGCTTGGCCTTCTCCAAGACATCCTCGATGGTTCCTACGTTTAAGAATGCCTGTTCGGGTATGTCATCCGTTTCCCCGTCCATGATCATCTTGAATCCCCGGATCGTATCCTCTATAGAGACCATGACACCGGGTACGCCAGTGAATTGTTCCGCCACGGAGAAGGGCTGGGACAGAAAACGTTGTACACGGCGGGCCCGGTTGACCGTTAGCCTGTCCTCGTCGGAAAGTTCTTCCATACCGAGGATGGATATGATATCTTGAAGTTCCTTGTTCCGTTGCAGGATTTGTTTTACCTGTTGCGCTGTGTCGTAATGCTCCTTGCCTACGATCAGCGGATCAAGGATGCGGGAGGTAGATTCCAGCGGGTCTACGGCCGGATAGATACCGAGTTCCGTGATCTTGCGGCTGAGGACGGTTGTCGCGTCCAAGTGCGTAAAGGTAGTCGCCGGAGCCGGGTCCGTCAAGTCATCGGCAGGAACATACACCGCCTGTACGGAGGTGATGGAGCCCTTCTTGGTTGAAGTGATACGTTCTTGCATGGCACCCATTTCCGTGGCCAATGTCGGTTGGTAACCTACGGCGGAAGGCATACGCCCCAGCAAGGCGGAAACCTCGGAACCGGCTTGGGTGAAACGGAAGATATTGTCGATGAAGAATAATATATCTTTTCTTTCTCCCTCAGAGGCTTTGTCACGGAAGGATTCGGCGATCGTCAAACCGGATAAGGCCACGGACGAGCGGGCGCCCGGCGGTTCGTTCATCTGCCCGAATACCAAGGTAGCTTGCGACTTAGCCAATTCATCGTAATCGATCTTCGACAAGTCCCAGTTACCTGCCTCCATACTCTTCTTAAACTCCTCGCCGTATCGGATGACACCGGATTGGATCATTTCACGCAATAGGTCATTTCCTTCACGTGTACGTTCACCCACACCGGCGAAGACGGAGAATCCGTTGTTTTTCTTTGCGATGTTGTTGATCAATTCCATGATCAATACCGTTTTGCCCACTCCGGCTCCTCCGAAAAGTCCGATCTTACCTCCTTTGGCGTAAGGTTCCAATAAATCGATTACTTTAATACCCGTGTACAGGACCTCTTGGGTCGTTGTCAGATCCTCGAATTTAGGAGGCTCACGATGGATGGGAAGAGCCCCGTCTTTAGTAAGCTGGGCCATGCCGTCGATAGGGTCGCCTGTGACATTCATTAAACGTCCTTTGACTTGGTCGCCGGTCGGCATGGTGATGGGCATTCCGTATGACATGGCCTCCATGCCTCGTCTCAATCCGTCGGTCGTATCCATCGCTACGGTACGGACGGTGTTTTCCCCGATGTGTTGCTGAACTTCGACGATCAAGATCTTTCCGTTCGGGCGGGAAATCTCCATGGCGTCGTGGATACGGGGGAGGGTTACTGTTTCTTCTGTCCCATAATCAAAGTGGATATCCACTACCGGGCCGATAACCTGTGAGATATAGCCTTTTATTTCTCCCATAAAGCCTATTTGTTATTTATCTTAACCTATTAAAATGTCGTTGCAATATTACGTTTTATGGCGTTTCGATCCTTGAAAATAGAACTTTTTGTGTCTTTTTGAGATTAGTTAAACTTTAAACTATTTAGCTATAGTTCCGAAATAGACCAATTTGTTTCTTATTTGGACGAATCAGAAAGCTATAGTCAAATTTCTAAGGCATAGATAGATAAGGAGATACGAATTTGCTGCCTTTTTGATAGTAAAGGTGATAGTTCTGTTTTATTTTGTTAATCCATAATAGGGGTGTTTTTAATGGTATCGGATAGTTATTTGTGGTTCTGTTGAGCAAGTGGTGATATTTATGTAATTTTGTACGTCAACAATACTAAATAAACATGAAACGAATTATTGAGATATGTGCGAACTCCGCTCAAAGCTGTGTGGAGGCGGAGGCGGGAGGCGCTACCCGTGTAGAGCTTTGCGCCGGGATACCCGAAGGGGGAACTACACCTAGTTATGGAGAGATCAAGACGGCGAAGGCTCTGACTTCCAAGATCGATATCAATGTGATTATCCGTCCGAGAGGCGGTGATTTCTTGTATACGGAAGCCGAGGTGCAATCCATGCTATTGGATATAGAACTGTGCAAGGAGCTAAAGGTGCATGGCGTCGTTTTCGGCTGTCTTACGAAAGACGGGGATATCGATGTACCCTTGATGCGGCGCTTGATCGAGGCGGCAAAACCTCTGTCCGTAACTTGTCATCGTGCTTTCGATGTTTGCCGGGACCCATTCACTGCCTTGGAGCAGCTAATCGAGTTGGGATGCGACCGTATCTTGACCTCCGGCCAGCAATCGGATGCCGTGAAAGGAATCCCCTTGATCGCCGAGCTGGTGAAACGTGCGGACGGACGGATCATCATCATGCCGGGATGTGGCGTACGTGAGAATAATATCGGGAAAATAGAGGCGGAAACAGGAGCGAAAGAGTTTCATACGTCCGCCCGAAGTATCGTATATAGTAAAATGGAATACCGCAATGAGAATGTCCCGATGGGAAGCAGTATCGTGTCCTCCGAATTCGAGACGGTACAAACGGATCGGGAGAAGGTAAAGGCATATATTTAAGTGCCGGTATAGGCGTGAGCCTGTGTCGGTATTGGTGTAGCCCTACGCCTATACCGGCATCGCCTCATGCCTATACCGGCGTGGGGCGATACCAATACTCGTATGCGGGTGAAATGCTTTTTTCTTCCCGAAAAAAGATTGTTTATCTTTGCGCCTCCATTAGATAAAAGATGCTAAATGTAACAGTGAATAATCGTTTTGGGCTTCACCAGCGTATCATGCTTATGATCATGTTGGTGCTGTTACAGTTTTATTCCATTGGAAGCGATTTCTTTCCGGAGGATATTATCACGACCTCGATGGAAATGGTCGATCAAGAGGCGCCCGATGTATTGTTGGATTTTGACGATAACGCCTCCTTGCGAACGGTACGTCAGGAGCAAGTGCAAATTCGAGCCTTGGAGATCGATTTGATATGGGACTTGTTTACGATTCTGGATTTACATGAATTAATTCATTCCTTGGAACTACGGCAATGCGCCAAGCTTCCTTTATTTTATAACCTACACAAAGCACAGAATTTCGTTTGGTTCTGTTCCTATCTGATTTAGCAGAACTTACCTGTTTCTTATTGTCGCGCATGGGGTGATTCGCCTATGTGCTTTTCGTCGTATTCAAATAATTATAAATCTATAAGTTTTATGAGGATAAAATTGTTTTCTAACTATTTACCCTTACTATGCTTAACGGCTTGTGTATGGGTATCTTGTAGCCAAAACCGGGAGAAAAAGTCCGGGAAGAAAGATCATACGCCGGTGATGCGGTTAACCACGACCACGATCGAGGTGCCGCAGTCGTATGTAGCGGATGTACAAGCCGTACAGTTTGTAGAGGTGAAACCTAAAGTGGAAGGATTCGTGGAGGCCGTCCTCGTGGACGAGGGCGAGCACGTGAAGAAAGGGCAGGTGCTTTTCAAGCTTTCCTCGGCGGAATTGTACGAGGAGGTGAAAGAGGCGCAAGCCCATCACAAACAGGCCCAAGCCGAGTTGAAGATGGCGGAGGTAGAGGTAGACCGCATCAAGCGTTTGGTGGAGAAAGATATCATCTCGCCGATCCGTCTGGAGCAGGCGATGGCCGAGGCGGACGTGGCACGCTTGCAGGTGCAACAGGCCAAATCCCGTTTGCAACGTGCGGAGACTAATTTCTCGTACACGACGATCACGGCTCCTTTCGAGGGATACGTGGACCGCATCCCCTTTAAGGTGGGAAGTTTGGTTACGCCGAGCAGCTTATTGACCTCCTTGACGGACGTATCGGATATGTTCGCTTATTTCAAGATCAACGAGAAGGAGTATCTGGAATATAAACGGACGCAGTTGAGCGGTATCGACCAGCCGGAGTATAATAATCTGGAACTGATCCTTTCCGACCAATCCACCTATCGGTATAAAGGGAAGGTAGAGACCGTGGAGGGCGACTTTGAGCGGGGTACCGGATCGATCGCTTTCCGTGCCCGTTTCGCGAACCCGGAACGTTTGCTGCGACATGGCGTATCCGGTAAGATCCGGATGCTGACCAAGATGGAGAACGTGGTCTTGGTTCCCCGAGCAATCCACTTTCGAGATTCAGGATTTCACCTATGTATATACAGTAGCGGAAGATGGAAAGGTGAGCGTACGCAGCTTCGAGCCGTTGGCTCGCCACGGTTCTTATTACGTGACACAGGATTTGCCGGACCAGACCGTTATCGTCTACGAGGGTGTTCAGATGATCACGGACGGCATGACTATCAATCCCGATATGGTAGATGGAGCCACGATCCGTCGTCAATTGGAATCGTCTAACGAAATCGAGAATAATAAGTAAGCCCTATGTTTGAAATATTTATCAGACGCCCTATCTTATCGGGCGTGATCTCGGTGGTAATTGTCTTCTTGGGATTGCTGGCGATCAACTCCTTGCCGATCACCCAATTTCCGGATATCGTGCCCCCATCCGTTACCGTTACCGCCCGTTATACCGGAGCGAACGCCGACGTGATGGCGAAAACGGTGGCGACCCCGCTGGAGCGTGCCATCAACGGCGTGCCCGGAATGACCTATATGACCTCTGTTTGTACGAACGACGGTATGTCCTTGACTACGATCTATTTCAAGGTCGGTACCGACCCGGACGTAGCTTCCGTGAATGTGCAGAACCGTGTGACCACCGTGCTGGATGAGCTTCCGGAAGAGGTGATCCGTGCCGGCGTGATCACGGAGAAGGAGGTGAACAGTATGTTGATGTACCTGAACATCATGAGCTCGGATAGTACCCATACGGAGAAATTCGTATATAATTTCGCCGATATCAATATCTTGCGTGAGTTGAAGCGCATCGACGGCGTGGGATTCGTGGAGATCATGGGTAGCCGCGACTATGCGATGCGTGTATGGCTGAACCCGAACCGATTGGCGGCTTATAATATGTCGCCGCAAGAGGTTACGGAGGCGATCCGCTCGCAGAATATCGAGGCGGCGCCGGGTAAGACGGGTATCAGTTCCGACAAGATCCCGCAGCAATTGCAATACGTCTTGCAGTATAGCGGTAAGTTCAGCACGCCGGAGGAGTATGGCGAGATCGTCTTGAAAGCCCTGCCGGACGGTTCCGTGCTTCGCCTGAAAGACGTGGCTACGATCGAGTTTGATTCCGAGGATTATAATATGATCTCCATGACGGACGGAAAGCCCTCGGCCTCTATCATGATCAAGCAGCGTCCGGGCTCGAACGCCCGTGAGGTGATCCAGCAGATCAAGGCGAAGATGGAGGAATTGAAGGAAACGACGTTTGCCCCGGGTATGGAATATAATATCTCGTACGACGTATCCCGTTTCTTGGACGCTTCCATATCGGTCGTGCTCAAGACCTTGCTGGAGGCGTTTATCTTGGTATTTATCGTGGTGTATCTTTTCTTGCAGGATTTCCGGTCTACGTTGATACCCGCTATCGCCGTTCCGGTATCGTTGATCGGTACGTTCTTCTTTATGCAGATGCTGGGTTTCTCGATCAATATGCTGACTTTGTTCGCCTTGGTGCTCGCTATCGGTATCGTGGTGGATAACGCGATCGTGGTGGTGGAGGCGGTCCACGTGAAGATGCACAACGAGAAGCTGCCCCCGTTGAAGGCGACGAAAAAGGCGATCGGTGAGATCGGAGGGGCGATTATCGCTATTACGCTGGTGATGTCCGCCGTGTTTATCCCGGTCGGTTTCATGGATGGTACGGTGGGTATCTTCTATCGCCAGTTCTCGTTGACGCTTGCCGTGGCGATCGTGATCTCCGGCGTGAACGCCTTGACGTTGTCTCCGGCTCTTTGCGCCTTGTTACTGAAGCCGGTATCCCACTCGAAGAAGGCGAAGAAGGGCCTTCTGACTCGTTTCTTCGAGGGCTTTAACCGCCGTTATGATTTCTTGGAGCGTCGTTATCGCTTGAATTTAAGATGGTTCTTGAACCGTCGGATGCTGACGTACGCAACCTTGATCTTTTCTGTCTGGCCACGTGGGGCATGACGTTCGTGCTGCCTTCCGGCTTTATCCCGAACGAGGACCAAGGTATGATCTATGTGAACGTGGACGCGCCTCCCGGAGCTACCTTGGAGCGTTCGGAAGCGGCCTTGAACAAGGTGCAAGCGGCTTTGTTGCCGTTGGAAGAGGTGGAGACGATCTCTACCTTGGCCGGCTATAGCTTGATGACCGAGACGGAGGGTGCCAGCTTCGGTATGGGTATGATTAACCTGACCCCTTGGGATCAACGGGAGCAGACGGCGGCGGAGTTGATGAGCGTGTACGCCGATCGCGTCGCCCATATCAAGGACGCGGACATCCAGTTCTTCCTGCCGCCTACGGTTCCGGGATTCGGTAACGCGAGCGGTTTCGAGCTTCGTCTGCAAGATAAGACCGCCGGTACGTTCGCCGAGCTGGATGAGGTCGCCAAGAACTTCGTGGCGAAGCTGAACGCGGATCCTCGCCTGACCGGTGTCACTTCCGGCTTCAACCCGAATTTCCCGCAATATCTGCTCCGGGTGGATTTGGCGAAGGCGGCCAAGCTAGGCATCAACGTGAACGAGTCCATGGAGACCTTGCAATCCTATGTAGGTAGCTTCTACTCCTCCAACTTCGTCCGTTTCGGCCAGATGTACAAGGTCAT
>ENA-OQCW01000842-OQCW01000842.1-human-gut-metagenome-genome-assembly--contig:-NODE-842-length-14766-cov-3.750120_pt1 | contig 14766 bp, 12 predicted proteins | sample MGYA00242767_ERZ504593 | MGnify/ENA primary metagenome ERZ504593 (study PRJEB26092, sample SAMD00036307) | human gut metagenome | host: Homo sapiens | study: EMG produced TPA metagenomics assembly of... | reverse complement strand
AGGCACTGTATCTTGCCACATTTGAAGCTACAAAGAAATGGACCAGTACGATCCGCAACTGGGCACAGGTGTATGGTGAACTGAGTATTATGTACGAAGGACGCCTCCCAGAGTAACGAATAAACGGCGAATAAGACGGGCGGAAAACCGCCTGCTCTTGACATGCCATTCAACAACTGTTATATATAAAACAAGGGTGAGAAGCCTGATTTTTCAGGCTTGCCACCCTTGCATATCATAGAAGAATCTTATTTACAGACTTTTTCTCACAGTCTCTTTGGAAATTTGACAGAAAAAGAACATCTTCCCATCAGGGCGTGGCATTTTAAGAATGCACTGTCTGATGGGAAGATTTTTTGTTTTTCCATTATGCTTCCTGCATTTCCTGAATTAATTTGGAAATTAAAGTCTCTTCTTCTTTCAATGCCTCCGCAATGTCGGGGATGGAATATCCTTTTGCCAGTTTCTTTTGAATGAGTTCTTTCAAAAGAGACTCTCGCCCCTCTTCCCAGGAAGCTTCCCGTTCCTGTCTCATATGTTTTTCCTGATCATATTCATAAATACTCACTGATTTCGCCTCGGCTCGATTTTGTTTTAAAAATTCTGCCAGAATGTCTTCTTTTATGCATTCTGTTGTACAATCTGTTTACGGGCTGCGTTGGTGTGTTCTGGTTCATAAGTAGACCTCCTTCATTGGAATTAGATGCAGGAGGTTTCCATATAATATCTTTTCTCTGAAAAACCCCTCTGCTGTTTTAGATTGAAATCAAAGCATATAGATTTTCCGAAATGATATTAGAATAACAGATGCGGTATCGTTCCGCTTAGAAAACCAGAAATAATATGCTTTTTTGTATTGTAGCACAGAGTCCGAAAAAGAAAAAATATCGTGGGATAATTTAATGTATTTTTATAAGTTTGAATTAGTTGAAAAAATTTGAATATTTACTATCGCAATAAAAAATAAGGAATTGTACAATGACATTAAGCAGAGTGCTGACGAATGATGGAAGGGAGAACTTGAAAAATGGAAGGGGAATTAAAAAGGAATTTTCATGTTTTCTGCTGGTGTATGAAACTGGCATGGGATATGAGTAAAAAAGCGCTGATTGGGTGGATTACGGTTTGTTCTCTTGTTGCGTTGCTTCCGATGTTATCTTTATTATGGCAGAAAGATATTATCAGTACCATTTCAGAATATCTGCTGACAGGGACAGGAAGCTTTGCAGATGTAACAGGAGCAATTTTGGTGTTAGGAGCAATTCTTGTATTGATTGGATTATCAAACCGGATCAATACAGAATTTATGTTTCTTGCAGTTTATGACTATTATTATATTGGACTTTCTGAACGGTTTATGGATTTAATCCAGAAAATTGAATGGAAGGATTTGAATCGAAAGGAAATACAGGATGAATACCGTTATGTACGGTATCGGTTTGGGGAATTGACAAATTTAATGGCGAATACATTTACCGCAATTACACAAATCGTAAGTATTACTTCTATGGTATTGTTGGCACTGACCTATTCGACTGTCATTTTTGCGGTAACCTCTGCATATCTGATATTTGTTCTTTTGATCAATCAAAAACTTACAGGGAAGCGTACATACAGCTATGTACAGGATCGGGAATTTGTAAGAAGGACAGAGTATTTTGAAAACATTGTGATGCAGTCGGGAGTTGCAAAAGAACTGCGTATTTTTAAAAATGCAGATCGTATGCTTCGAGAGTGGGAAAGTGCATATGAGCCCATTTATTCCAGAGATAAAAAGATTGCTGTATGGAGAAATCTCATTTCATTTTTCTGTTCTGTGGGATATTATATTTTGATTGTTGTTCTTCTTGTGTATGCTGTTTATGAGGTCAAAGCGGGAACTATAAAAGTAGATGTATTTTTGACATTGTACGGAATGGCTCAGAGCATGTCAAGTGTGATCCAGCGTTTCTCCAATACATTTCATCATATCAAGCGAAATCTGTTTGACATGGGAAGAATGAAGGACTTTATGGAAACAGCACCGGTTTCAGAAGAGAAGGAAAAGACAGAAGAAGTAGAAGCAGATTGTCCAATTGTATTTGAAGCAAAGGATCTTTGTTTTTCTTATGACGATAAGCGGGAAGTACTTCACCATTTGAATTTCCAGATTCACCAAGGGGAAACGATTGCCCTGGTGGGACTCAACGGAAGTGGAAAAAGTACGTTAGTCAAACTTCTTGTGGAGTTGTATCAGCCAACCCAGGGAGAACTGCTGTTTAAGGGAAAATCTTATAAAACGTATCAAAGAGGAAAAATCAATCAGAGCATTGGTATGTTTTTTCAGGATTTTGCTCTATTTCATGCTTCTCTTCGTGAAAATGTGGGATACGGAGACCTTAAGAATATCGAAAACAGAGAAAAAATTACAGAGGCGCTTCGGAAAGGCGGAGGGATGAAGCTGTTAGAACGGCTTCCGGAAGGAATGGAGACCTGGCTTTTGAAAAAAGTGAAAAAAGGAAGTGTCAATCTTTCCGGAGGTGAGCAGCAAAAGGTAGCAGTTTCCAGAGCGCATATGAGTGACAAAGATGTCCTGATTTTTGATGAACCTGCATCCGCATTGGATCCGATTGCAGAAATGGAACAGTTTTCTGCCATTCAGGAAAAAATTCAAGGAAGAACAGCAATATTAATCAGCCACAGAGTTGGATTTGCACGATTGGCAGATCGGATTTTTGTGATGGATCAGGGAAAACTGGCAGAAGTAGGAACCCATGAGGAACTGATGGAAAAACATGGGATTTATTCGGAATTTTTCCCAGAGTCAGGCAGAATGGTATGATGTGAAAAAGGAGGATGCGCCAGATGAAACAGAGTAAGCGAAAGACGGCATTTCGTGCTGTTAAAATGAGTCTGCAAATAAAATCCAGGTTGTCTAAGGCTGTTCTGATTTTGGGAATACCGGCAGCGTTTTTACCAGCATTGATTGCAAAAAAGGCTGCAGGCATTTACAGATGAACTTTTGCGGCTGCAAAGTGGCGGAAGTACCGTTGCCTCCTGTCTGGAACTGTTGTTAGTTTTGGTGATTTTTTTCCTGATACAGTTGTGCATGCAGGCGTTGAGACAATATACAGATGAGGAAGATCAGGTAAGGGGCACCCGTGAATTAAAAAGAACACTTTTGAAGTGTAAGTGCGAGGTCTGTTATCCTTATATTGAAAATGAAGATAAGTTTCAGGAACGGTTGGAAATGGTGAATAAGTTTGCAGGAGAGCAGACGATACGAAGTGTATCCATGGTGATGAACCTTCTTACTACAACAATTACGTTTGTCAGTATTATAGTACTTTTATGGGCGGTAAATCCCTGGATTGTTGTTTTGATTATTTTTACCACTTTTTCCGGCAGCCTGGATTACATACAAGCAAAATAATGAGACATTTTTTCGGAATCTTCACTGGTCAGAAAAAGGTGCGATGGTCATACTCTATTATGGGTTGATGGCCGAGGAAAAGCACATACAGGAATTGAGACACTATGGCTTATATCCATATCTTTTAAAGCGCTGGCATGTATTTGCAGACAGTCACTGTAAAGAAAAGCGAGAACTTCTGACAAAGCATACCCTGATGAATGGGGTGGCAGATGTGATGCGGAATATGGTTTATGCGGCAGTCCTTCTTGTCACAGCATGGCAGATTTATGAAAATCCAGGACTGGGACTGGGGTTGTTTACGATGGTTTTTTCCTTAACCGGTCAGATGCAGACAGCCGCTTCCAATCTTTTTGTCGGAACAGCCGGCTTTTTAAGTACATTGCCATATATGCAGGAATTTTTTTATCTTCAGGATTTACCGAAGGATAATCGAAAAAAAGAAACAGAAATGATTAAAAAGGGAGATATTCAGTGCGAACATGTAAGCTTCACGTATTCTGGAGCCGAACGACAGGCCTTATCGGATGTTTCGATTTCTATTCAAGATGGAGAAAAAATAGCGATTGTAGGTGACAATGGATCTGGAAAATCAACGTTTATCAGTTTGCTTTGCGGTATGCTTCAGCCTGATAGTGGAAGCATAAAGGTAGGTGGAGAATCCATGGAAGCAGAACCAGAAAAAATCAGAAATTCTATTTCGGTTGTATTTCAGGATTTTGCACATTATGAAGATACACTGAGAAATAATATTACCGTATCAGATCCTGAAAGAACAAGTTCAGATGAGGAATTAAATCAGCTGTTAAAAGAGTTACATGTTGATGCGGTAATTAATCAGCAGCAGTTGGGACTTGACAGTAAGATTGGAAGTTTTTCAGAGAACAGCAATAATCTTTCAGGAGGACAGTGGCAGAAGATCGCTCTTGCCAGAGCAGCATATAGAAATCAAGGAAGGATTATTATTCTGGATGAACCGACATCCGCACTGGATCCGATGGCTGAGGCACAATTATATAAAGATTTTGCAGAAATTACAGGAGATAAGACAACACTTCTCATTTCACATCGGTTGGGGATTACGTCTGTGGTGGATCGTATTTTGGTATTTCGCGATGGAAAATTGATTGAAGATGGAAGCCATCAAGAACTTATGGAAAAAGATGGATATTATGCAAAAATGTATCGTGCACAGGCAAAATGGTATCAATAATGGAGAAAATTGTAAACAGGAAACTTATACAAATGTAGTACCGATGAGCAAAGAAGCATTTATCCGTTTTATGATCACACAGTCGAATGTGATTGCTCAAGTAGAAGAAAACGGACAGTTACTTGAGAAAGCGATAAAATGGTTTGAGGAGTCATTGGAGCCTGTTTTTCATGGAACGATACAAAATCTTGTATTTGAAGGGTATAACTGGTATTTGATCAATCAGAAACAGTGAGAAAAAATCTTATAAATTATATCATGATACTTTTTAATTTTTCGGACTCTGTGCTACAATACCAAAAAGCATACTATTTCTGGTTTTTCAAGCGGAACGATACCGCATCTGTTATTCTAATATCATTTCAGAAAATCTCTATGCTTTGATTTCAATCTAAAACAGCAGAGGGGTTTTTAAGAAAAAAGATATAATAGGAAACCTCCTGCATCCAATTCTAATGAAGGAGGTCTACTTATGAACCAGAACACACCAACGCAGCCCGTAAACAGATTGTACAAATCCAAAATATTTGCCATGCTCTACAGCAATAAGAAAGAATTGCTGGAACTGTATAATGCAATCAGCGGACGACACTATGAAGATCCGGAGCTTTTAGAGATCAACACTCTGGAGAATGCAATCTATATGTCCATGCATAATGACGTATCGTTTTTGATTGATTCCCGTTTATCGCTGTATGAACATCAGTCCACCTACAGTCCGAACCTGCCATTGTGGTATTTATTTTACATTTCAGATTTGTACTCCGGGATGACAAAAGACGAGAATTTATATGGTTCGAAATTCGTCCGGATTCCGTCCCCTCAGTTCGTTATCTTTTACAACGGAGACAAAGAACAGCCTGATCGGAGCATCCTGAAGCTGTCTGACGTATACCGAATGGAAGAAGAGGATCCGGCATTGGAACTGAAGGCAATTATGCTGAATATCAATCGCGGACATAATGAAAAGTTAAAGGGGATGTGTAAATCATTGAACGACTATTCCGAATATACGGAAAGAGTCCGAAAGTATGCCAGAACCATTCCCATTGAAGAGGCTGTGGAACAGGCGATTACAGAATGCATAAAAGAAGACATTCTGGTAGAATTTTTAAAACAAAATCGAGCGGAGGCGAAATCAGTGAGTATCTACGAATATGATCAGGAAAAACATATGAGACAGGAACGGGAAGCTTCCTGGGAAGAAGGAAGAGAAGCAGGAATCAAAGAAGGAAAAGCTATCAAAAAAGAGGCACTTCTGAAAGAACAAATCCAAAAGAAACTGGCGAAGGGGTATTCCATCCCGGATATTGCGGATGCATTGGAAGAGGAGGAATCTCTGATTTTTCAATTCATTCAGGAAATGAAGGACGCATAAGGTGAAAAATTCAAGCTTCCCATCAAAGGGGTGTATTTCAAAATATACCTTCTGATGGGAAGCTCCTTTTTTCAAAGCATTCACATCATCCGACAAATTCTTTACTTTTCATTTCACGCCGCCAGGCAAGCGGAGACGTTCCGTATTTTCGTTTAAACAGGCGATTGAAGTAAGTCTGGCTGGAAAATCCGGACTGATCCACGATCTCCTTCATCTTTAATCCGGTTTCTTTCATCAGTTCCGCAGCGTATTTCAGACGCTCTTCGTTCAGATAATCGTTAAAATAGTATCCGGTCTGCTGGTGAAAAATATTCCCCAGATAAGACGGGTGCATATTCAGCTGGGAGGCAAGTGTCTTTAACGAAATCTCTTTGTTTGAAAATTCATGGATGGCGTCGATGACAGCATCTACACAGGGATACTGGCTGCTCTGGGCGGACTGAAGATTCGCTAATATCTGGTAACAGGTGGAAATGAACTGTTTTAAATATGCCTGGATCTCATGAAAATATTTTCCGCTTCCCGGAATTTCCTTTAAAAGCGCAAGCAGTTCCTGGGGTCTGTTTTTCTCAAAGTTTGTCTGAGACAATCCGTGGTTGATCACGGTAAGCTGAAATGCCATACGTTTCCGGGTATCAAGCGAAGGATTAAAAGCATCCATTACCTGGTTTAAATAAGTATCCAAAGGCACTGCAGAAAAATTCTGTTCGATGACGGTGTGAACGGACAGTGGAAGCAGCAGCGAAGAACAGATCAGTTCCTTCATTTCGGTATGCTTCAGAAACAGATAGCTGTGAGCATTGCGGTAGCTTTCGCTGACATCTTCGTAATTGTCCACGGTATTTCCGATAGACACAAAAAAAGAAAATGGAAACAGACCGCGCACGGTATTCAGATCGGCAAGGAATTGCTCCATATCCGGTGCAGAATCAGTGCCGCTTAAAATACACACAAGACAGGTCGGCGTCTCAAAATAGAAATGACTCTGGAACTTTCCGATACAGGAGGCCAGAAGCCAGTCAAACAAAGAAGACATTTTCTGTGCGTTGGCGTCTGTAGAAGAAAAAATACAGACGGTGTAATTATTCAGGGACAGATTGATGCCAAGCAGTTCAGCGCGGGTCAGAAAATCGGCGCTGTCCAGTGTTCCTTTCACCCAGTTTTCTGTGAACAGACTGCGGAATGTCAGCATGGAAGAACCATACGTATTCGAAAGTGTATTCCTCTCTTTCAAATGTTTGGCAACAGACTGAATGGATTCCAGCAGTTCTTCCGGATTTAATGGTTTTAACAGATAGTTTTCCGCACCGTTTCTCAGTGCAGTCCGTACATATTCAAAGTTATCATAAGCAGACAAAACCAGAACCGACAAAAGGGGCTGGATGGCTTTGGCTTCTGTGATCAGGGTAAGTCCGCTCATTTCCGGCATATTGATGTCCGTGATCAAAAGATCGATTGTATGGGAGTGGATATAAGAAAGAACATGCTGCGGATCTGTATCCGCATATGCGATTTCAAAATTGGAGCCTTCCCAGTCAATCGATTTTTTTAAGTCTTCAAGAACAAAAGGTTCATCATCTACGATAACAACCTGATACATGAAACACTCCTCCTTTAGATTCCAATAACAAAAATAGAACAATTTCATATTTTTGCATTTATTCTAAATCCTAGTATAAAAGAGAAGGAAAAAGGAAGTCAATGGATTGGAAAGCAGTGCCAACAAAAGTAGGAAAAATCCCCGAAAAGTGTTAATGTAAGCGCTAAACTTTGGAAGATAAAGACAAAAAAACACTAAATTTTTAAAAATATTTAGAATTTGTTCAAAAAGCTTGAATGTTTACTATATAAAAATCTTATAAAAATTTCTTATACTTTTATTAAAGCAAACGCAAATGGAATCGAATATGAAAAAGTTGCGAATGAAAACAGGGAGGAAAGTAAATGGCTAAGAACAAAACAAAAATGGTAGCCACGAAGAAGTCTTTACGGCAGCGGATGTACGAATATCGCTGGATTTATTTCCTGGGAATTCCGGGAATTGTCCTCTTATTCTTTATGAATTATCTGCCGATGAGGAACTTGCTCATGGCATTTCAGGATTACAACCCGCATCTGGGACTGCTGAAAAGTCCGTGGGTTGGATTGGAACATTTTCAGACATTATTCCAGGATCCGAAGTTTTACAACATGTTGAAGAACACGCTGATCATCAGTGGACTTTCTTTATTGACATTCCCGGCTCCGATCATCCTGGCATTGATCATGAATGAGGTGAGAAATGCAGCGTTCAAGAAATTTGTCCAGACAGCTGTGTATCTTCCGCATTTCCTTTCATGGGCGATCGTAGCAAGTTTAACATTTTTCCTGTTATCCACAGAACAGGGACTTGTCAATAAGATCGCAGAAATGATGGGGAATGAACCGACCGCTTATATGTTCAGTTCGGGGTGGATTTACGTGATCATCCTGGTACAGTCCGTATGGAAAGGAATTGGATGGGGATCCATCGTCTATCTGGCGGCAATTTCAGGAATCGACCAGACATTATATGAAGCGGCGAAAATGGACGGAGCCAGCAGATTTCAGTGCATATGGAAAATCACACTTCCAAGTATTATGCCAACAATCATGGTTATGTTGATCCTGAAAATGGGAACGATCATTTCCGTAGATTTTGAGCAGGTATTTCTGATGAACAACGCTATGGTAAAACAGCAGCTGGAAGTATTTGAAGTATACATCTTCAACAACAGTATTGCCAGCGGAAGTACACAATATTCGTACTCCACTGCAATTGGTATCTTTAAATCCGTGATCAACACCGGCCTGGTAATCCTCACAAACTGGATTGCAAACCGCAAAGGTTACGAAGGTGTTATGTAATAGAAAGGAGGGGGAAATATGGCTTCCCGAAAAAGCAGTTGCCGTACAGAAAAGAGGCGGCAGGAAAAAAGATGGGTATGAAAGTAAAGGAGAATCTCTACCAGGCGGCGCTTTGGTTTATCTTGATCCTTGTGGCTTTGACGATGATCCTTCCGTTTCTATACGTAGTCATACTTTCATTTACAGATGCTACGGCGTATGAGGCAGGAAAACTGATCCTCTGGCCAAAGAAGTGGTCCACAGAGGCATATGAACTGATCTTAAGCGGTTCCGGCTTCTTAAATGCATTAAAGTCTACGTTGATCGTAACATTTATTGGTACACCATTGAGCGTGATCGTATGTTCCGGACTGGCTTATATGTTATCCAAGCCGATTCCGGGAAAATCATTTATCAACAAATACGTAATGTTTACCATGCTGTTCAGTGCAGGTATGGTTCCGAACTTTATCAATATGAAACAGTTACATTTACTGGACAGTTACTGGGCATTGATCCTTCCGGGTCTGTGCGGTGCATGGACGATCATGGTCATGCGTTCTTTCTTCCAGTCGCTTCCGCTGGAGTTGGAGGAGGCAGCGAAGATTGACGGATGCGGGCCATTGAAGATTTTCAGCAAGATCGTGATACCACTGTCCAAGCCGATGCTGGCAACCATGACTTTGTTTTCCTTTGTAGGTTACTGGAATACATACTTTAACAGTGTTATGTATATTACAAGTACAGCAAAACAGACTTTGCAGGTATATGTACAGAAAATTGTACTTTCTTCAACAGTGGCAGATGTGGTAGATTTATCGACCGAACTGGCGACAACAGTTCCTCAGGAGGTAATGAGAATGGCGGCGGTCGTAGTTGTAATCATTCCGATTTTGATCATCTATCCATTCTTGCAGAAATACTTCCAGACAGGTATGATGGTAGGAGCTGTAAAAGGATAAGTTGGAGATATGATATCAAAAAACGGCTGCAAGGAAGCAGCTGGAAATAAAAGGAGGATAAAAAATGAGAAAGAAAAGAGTTTTGGCGCTTTGTCTGTCGGCAGTGATGCTTGCAGGAGCATTGACAGGATGTGGAAGCAGCGATGCCAAGGAGAAAGACGGGGGATCTAAGAAAGAAGAGACCACCAAGGACGGAAAGATGACGATTTCCGTAATGGGAATTGACTGGGGATTCGGAGCAGTATCCAACAGCCAGATGGAACAGTACTGGGAAGAAAAGATGGACGTGGATCTGGATATTGAATGGGTAAGCTATCAGGATTATGATCAGAAGCTGAATACTTTGATCGCGGCAGACAGCCAGCCGGATGTCATTCAGATCAATAAAGTGGGCGGTGCATACTATATCCGATTTTGACACAGGCGATTGATGCCGGACAGTTCGTGAATCTGACCGATTATCTGTTTGACGATGGAAAAGGAATTGCAGAGACCAATGCCGTAATGAAAAACTGGGATGAAAATTTCTGGGAGCAGGCAACATACAATGATGGAATTTATATTCTGCCAAGAAGTAAAGCCGAAAAAGGACAGAATTCAGGAATCGAAGTTCGAAAAGATCTGATGGAAAAATACGGATATACAGAAGAACCGAAAACGATGGATGAACTGAAAGACTGGCTGATCGGACTGTCCAAAGCAGCGACAGAAGGAGAAGGCAAGAAGGTTTATGCACTGGATTTCTTTGACAATGCAGGAAATGGATTTATGGATGACCGTATCAAAGGATTTGCAACAGCATTTACCGGACAGACTGACTGGGAAATCAACGAAGACGGTGAATTTGAGTACATGCAGTTTGATGAAAAATATATCGACTTTTTGAACTGGATGAAAGATCTGTATGATGCCGATGTGCTGGATCCGGAATTTGCACTTGGAAATGCAGATACATCCAAATGGAAAGCCGGCAACTCCGTTGCATATCTCTGCCAGTGGTACAACTGGAACCAGTCAGCCGATCTGACAAGTAACAAAGTGTTTGATAAGAACACACCGGATACATATGAAGCATGGTGTCTGATGCCGGTAGAAGGACCGGAAGCTTATACAGTATCACCGAACTATACAGATATTGATTCATGTATTGCGATCAGTTCTTCCTGCTCAGAAGAGAAAATCCAGAAGATTCTGGAAGTATTCAATCACACAGAAGAGTCCATGCCGGGATATGATAATTTGATGAGATTTGGAGTAGAAGGTGTCAACTACAAATTATTGGAAGATGGAACAATGGATACTTCTTCTGATCCGAAGATGGGTGAACTGAACAAACAGGGATATGTTGGAGGATGGAACCAGATCTTCCTGAAAACAGATCAGGATCAGGTAAATGACAAATTCAAACGTGACGGTGCAAAGAGAGCTTCTGATGAAAATATCGCAAGAGCAGAAGAAATTAAGACCTTTGTATATGACAATCTGGAAGAAACCGGAATGAAAAATGAAATCCAGAACCTTCAGTCAGAGACTTACAACAATCAGTGGAGTGTTCTGACAGACGATGTAAATACGATGTGTACCCAGTACGTCATGGGAGAAATTAACGAACAGCAGTGGAAAGACTTTGTGGATGGAATTGTAAATTCATCAGATTACAAGGCAATTCAGAAGGAATTCAAAGAAGCTGCAGGCAAATAAGCAGTAAAGTAAGATCCTCCGGCTTTGGCCGGGGGATTTTTGAATCAGGAGGAGATTATGGGACAGAAGGATTTTTTTTATGAGATCGCACAGACCAAACATCCGGCGGGGACAACAGACCGGGAAGTTGCGATGCGGAAGGTTTCGAATCATTATTTCAAAGAAACAGCCAGACAGAGGTTAAAGCCGATCCGGGAGATTGGGTATGAAGAGCAGAAGGAGAAATTTTATCAGGAACTGGAAGAGCAGAAAGCGTATTACAGACCGTTTCTGTCCAATCATCTTTCCACACTTCCGATGGAAACACAAAGCCTTTCTCTGCAGCAGTTTGAGTTTCGGTACTGCGAGAAGGATGAGTGCTTTCAGGATCGCAATCGGCCGGATGTGAAGTGGGAAAATGTGACGATCCCGGATTACCGGGGACCGGCAAAGGAAGCTGGAAAATGGGAAGGCTATTACCGGACAGAATTTCCCTGTCCTGAGGGATGGCAGTCAGGCTGTCACAATGGATTCCGTATGATCCTGGCATTTCAGTGTGTAGATTATATTGCGGAGGTGTACCTCAACGGAAATTATGTGGGAAGCCATGAAGGGCTGTTTGCCCCATTTTCTTTTGATGTGACCAAATATATCCGGGAAAGCAATGAACTGGTGATCCTCTGTAAAAACGATATTCCGATCCTGGGAGAAGGGGAGTTTCTGGACGGAGATAAGATCTATGCAGCCACAGGACCAGGATGGGACGATCCTCAGATCGGATGGCATCACTGTCCCGCGGGAGCAGGGGTATTTGGAACGGTCCGTCTGGAACTTCGGCCGGAGATTTATGTGGACGATATTTTTGTGCGTCCGGATCTTTCCAAAGATTCGGTGGAAGTCCGGGTAGGTGTGATCAATTATACAAATCAGGTAAAACGAGATCTGGACCTTCACATTTCGATCGAGCCGAAAAACTATGAAGGCAGTGCGATCGGAAGTTTTGAGAAAAAAGTGACGGCTGTGGGTCCCGGAAAGAATGAGTACCGATATTTCTTTTCTATTGAGGGCTACAGGGTGTGGAATCCGGACACCCCGTGGCTGTATGGAACCAAGGTATTCCTGAACCAAGGCGAAGCGCTGCTTAGCGCCGGGGTACAGACAACGGGGCTTAAGGAATTTCGAAGTGATGAGACAAGTACTCCCCGCGGGAAGTTTTTCTTAAATGGCAAACCGATCATGCTGCGTGGTGCAAATGAGATGGGACATTTGCAGCAATGTGTGATGAATGGAGATTTTGAGCAGCTGATCGAGGACATTCTGATCGCAAAGATGTGTCATATGAATTATTACCGGATTACACAGCGCCCGGTTCAGGAAGAAATTTATGAATATTTTGATATGCTGGGCATGATGCATCAGTGTGATTTTCCGTTGTTTGGATTTTTAAGAAGACCTCAGCTTTGCGAGGCGCTCCGTCAGGTGGAGGAGATGGAACATTTGGTCAGAAAGCATGTGTCCACGGCGATGGTAACCTTGATCAATGAACCGATGTGCATCAGAAGAACAGAAGATCCAAACGATAAGTTTTCCAGGCGCTATGAGGCAAAAGGGCATCGTCATCTCCTGCGGGATGAACTGGAGGCTTTCTTTGCGGCAGCGCGTAAGGTGATCTATGTGCAGAATCCGGACCGGGTGGTGAAGAATGTGGAAGGAGATTATGACGGACCGACCCTGGAAGGAATGCCGGATTTCCATACTTATACGATGTGGTATACCAATCACGGAGAGCCCATCGGACGTCTGATGAGAGGATACCTGCCTCCGGTGAAAGCAGGCTGGATGATCGGATGTGGAGAATATGGAGCAGAAGGTCTGGATCCGGTGGATTTGATGAGACGCCGGTATCCGAAAGAATGGCTGCAGTGTGATGAGAAGGGAGACTGGTATCCGGATCGGATCGTGCGGGCGCAGACGCATTCCGTGCAGGGGGACTGGTATCCGGAACAGCATATGATGGAAGACTGGGTCAGAGAAAGTCAGAAGCATCAGGCAAATGCGACAAAACTGATGACAGACGCCTTTCGAAGAAGAGGGGATGTGATCAACCAGACAGCCATTCATCTGCTGATCGATGCATGGCCGTCTGGCTGGATGAAAACGCTGACAGACTGTGAAAGAACACCAAAACCGGCGTATTTTGCATATCAGGAATCTCTGATCCCATTGAAAGTGAATCTGTACACTGCCAGAACAAGCGCTTATGAAGACGAGACTGTGCCGGTGGAAGTATGGATCCTCAATGATGAAGGGGACAGAAACAATGTGGAAATCCAGGCAGAAATATATGAAGAAGGCAGTGATACTCCTTATGCAATGTATACAGAATCGTTTGAAATTGCGGCTGCAGACGCGCAGTGTGCGGGAATCCTTCCGGTGTCTTTTGAACAAACAGGAAACAGAAGGACGGTGACAGTACAGACGGCGATCTTTACAAAAGATGGCAGACTGCTTCATCAGGAAAAAATCGAGATTCAGGTACAAAAAAGAAGAACACTGAAAACAGGCGTTTACACCCTGGGATGTGAGGCAGCGGAGATTTTGGATGCGTATCAGGGCAAATCCGCAGATGAGACTTCCGAAATGTGGCTGGTCAGCGGGGATGACAAAGAAGATCTGAAACGATTGGAAGAACACCTGCGGCAGGGCAAACATGCGCTCTGGCTGCTTCCAAAGAGACAGGAAGCGCTTTCTCTTCTGAATCAAAAAATCCAAATAAAATCCTGCGGAGATCTGTTCTTTGCTGCAGCCGACGGGGCGTATGGATCGTATCCGCTTGGGATGCTGTATAATGCAAAGAAAGACTATATCGACGCTACCGCAGATCATACGATCCAGACAGAATTTTCAGGAGAAACACTGATCTATACTTACGATAAGAGTGGATTTCAGGGAAGCAAAGGAGCAAAACCGCATCGTGCATTTGTCAAAAAATGTTCGGCAGAAGGGAGCACACTGATCCTTTGTTCTCTGGCGAGAGAAGGAAGAGTCGGATACAATATCGGCCTGGATGAATTGCTTCTGGACCTTCTGGAACAGGAGGGATGAAATGAATCCATTGGAACAGGAACTGCATCAGAGAAATCTCCCGGAACTGATGCGGCAAAACAGTAAAGAGCCGGTAGAAACACCGGCTCAGTGGAAAGAAGAAGACAGGAATCGGGGAGATCTTAAGCAGAGAATTGCCGGTTTTCCCACA
>ENA-OQCW01000837-OQCW01000837.1-human-gut-metagenome-genome-assembly--contig:-NODE-837-length-14794-cov-3.126611_pt1 | contig 14794 bp, 14 predicted proteins | sample MGYA00242767_ERZ504593 | MGnify/ENA primary metagenome ERZ504593 (study PRJEB26092, sample SAMD00036307) | human gut metagenome | host: Homo sapiens | study: EMG produced TPA metagenomics assembly of... | reverse complement strand
CTTCGCAAGCATCCGACGGGCACCCCACAATCCAACTATCTTCATAACAGGTAAATCGTTCAAATCATCGCCAATATATGCAATTTGTTTGAAATCAATACAATTCTCCTCTGCATACTTCACTAAAAATCCAAGTTTATCTTTTATATTTTGAAAAAGGAAATCCACTTTCAGCTCTTGCATTCTACGCTCTGTAGCTTTACACTCGCGCCCGGTCAACACCATAACTTTTATTCCATATTTTTGAGCAGCCCATATGCCTGCAGCATCTTTGACAGAAAATTTCTTCCACTCATTTCCTGTTCCATCATAATATATGCCGCCGTCAGTCATAGTTCCATCTACATCCAAAATTATATATTTAATATCCTGAATTTTCTCCATCTTCACTCCTCATTGCTAAAATCACCGGTCATATAGTGATGGGGTTAAGAATTCAACCATTATGTTTATCTTTCTGATAGCCTCTGTTACTTCAGCATTGTAATGAATATCGTGATTTGTAAAACTCCTTAGACTATTATCATAATAATTTCCTTCCATTCTATAACCATCTGCACCAGCTAACACTACCAATTTAACCTGTAAATCGGATAACAGCTTCAAAATCCATTACCAGCCCATTGGTTCCCTGCGGAAATGCTCCTGATAAACTATTATAGTTCACTTGATAATCCGAATCTACATTTAAGTTAGACGTAGTAATTTTTTTGCAATTAGTTCTTTTTACTAAACCATACCGTTTTGCATTGCTCAGAAAAACATAATCAACCGGATATCTATCCGGTACAAAATTTATAGAAATAACAACTGGTTTATTATTATTAATATATTTATCAATCGTTTCTGAACAAGTATTCAGTGTATTCCCCGGCGCCAAAAGCATAACTCTTTGTCCATGCAGTAACTCTGTCAAAATAGCTCTTGCCTTTGTATCATCGATACAATGGTTCAAATATTCATGATAAAGCTCATCCGCGTATTCTGCTGAAAACACTGCTTTATGTTCTGGTGCAATACGACTTAGTATATGGTTTACATCCTTATGTGTTAAATTACCCTTATTTAACAAATATTCCGCATAATTTCTATGCAGATTATTCTTCGCACTCAAAAAATATACCGGTGAGTATCCCCACTCGTGCTCCTTTTTGATGGGTATAATATATGCCTCTATTAAATCCAGTAATCCGTCAATGCTATAATTTTTTTCAAAGTAATCATTTAAATAATTAGAAATCAATTCAATGGGCAAGTTGCCAGGAATTCGGCCCATACCAACCAGGCTGGCGTCGATAATCACATTACGGCATAAATGCTTTTGAAGAAACATCTGTGCCAAAGCATAACTCTGCGCCATGTTCTCATGAAGATGCAAGCCAATGCCAATCCCTGCTTCCAAATTGTGATCAACTAGACTGACCATTCTTTCTAAATCCTTACTGGTCATACTTCCAAATGTATCTACAATTGAAAAAACGTATGGGTGTATTTGGTTTATTTTTTCTAATAACTCCAATAACTCCGCATCAGAATACCCCATAATATTAATAGGATTGCAGCTTACCTTATATCCTTTATTAATAATCTTTTTACAGAGTTCCAGGCCTTCATCTATATCATAATTATGAAATGTCACCCGAACCATATCTGGCCCCGATACATCATATGGTTCCAATGAATCCACATTATATGAACCATTCAAAATCATCACAGAAAACATTGTGTTTCCTTTGTCATCCGGTAATTTATCCTTTATTTCCTTAACTTGATTCCACACAGTCCTGTCAGCCTTGGATTCTTCATCTCTTAAAAACCCAATCTCTACAATATCAATCCCTGAGTTAGTCAAGCCTTCAATAATTGCCTTGATTTTTCGATTTCCAAACTCCCAATTATTAATATATCCGCCATCTCTTAATGTACAGTCTAATAACTTTAATTGATTATTCATTCACTTCACCCATTATCCTTCTGACTTCCTCCAAATCTTTCTCAGTATCAACAGATAGACATTTACAATCCTCTACAATAAATAGCTGTAATTCCTTTCCATAATCAAGAAAACGCAATGTATCTATCCCTTCAATTCGTTCCAGCCTTCCAGGAAATGAATCTTTATAAAAATCCAACATTTTTTTATTATAACCAATAATACCAACATGCTTATAATACAAAAAGTCAATCGATTTATACGGATATGGCATTGCTCCTCGGGACATATATAAGGCACGCATATTGGAATCAAATATCATCTTTATATTTGTAGGATCTAAGACCTGAGACGGCTCATGCATGGGTGTAATAATATTCGTACCATACTCCCTGTTCTGGGGAACTTTCTCCGGAATAGCTGCAGTAATTGCACGGGTATCAATTAATGGCTCATCGCCGTTAAGCTGAAGATAAAAATCCGCCGAAATATGCTCTGACACCTCCTGAAGCCGGTGCGCTCCTGTTCTATGGTCATTTCGCGTTAATATTACCGGCATCTCATATTGTTTACAAACTGCTTCAATACGTGTGTCATCTGTCGCAACATAAACTTCGTCCAATTGCTCTATTCCATATACCCGATTATAAACCCACCACAGCATCGGCTTTCCACAGATATCCTTTAAGGGCTTACCCGGAAGGCGGGTAGAACCATATCTGGCTGGTATTATACCTACTACTTTCATTATATCTCCTTATTTTTCAATATGTTTGGAAGAACATCGATTTCATCAAAACTACTTGGCATTTCTTTACCGAAGCGCAGTTTCCTCTCTGCCCCGTCATCATATACATAATACTTCAGCACCTGCGCCACATGCTTCTGAAAAAGCTTCTTGCTGCTGCTTTGAAAAATCCATCTTTGATTGCAGACATAATAGCTTTCTCTATATTGTTTTCACTGTAAGCTTCATATGCACAGCCTTTACTTTTCAATTGCATATAGCCCAGCAACACAGTTGGTTTTTTTCTCAATAAGGCAATGTATGCTGTCTGAGATAAAATTGTAATAACAACATCTGAACTATCAATCAAATAATTAATTCCAATGCCGTCCCCTCTAATTGTAATGGGCGATAAATCATTTTCGCCTTCTTCATAATACATTCTTGGATGTGGCTTATATATATAATTCCAATTATTTTTTTCACACAATTTGCTTAAATAAATAGCTGCCTGAATGCTTGAACTGAATACTGGAGAATGGTATTGCCTTGTCCGATTAGTATATGGCTGAATGCCCGAACCCCAATCTGCCTGCCCTGCATAGAAAACCGTTGGGCGCTCCTTATTAATTCTTCCAATGATCTTCTCTTCAAATCCATTTTTATCCTGCTTATTTCTATTTAGACCACTTATCTGTAAATAACTCCACACAGTACCAGCAATATTATACTCCTCACGAGTGATCGGCAATTGTGCAAACTTTTCAGAATATAATGTGGGATAACTTTCTCCCATCTCGCCACCTTTTTCAAATACAATAGTACCACTTAGCACACCAAATTCTGTATGGATAACTTCTATCTTTAATTCATGGCATATTTCTATCAACATTGCATGGTATGCATCAAACGAGGTTCTAACTATAACACGCTTTGGCCTCACCATTTCAAACAAAGACCGTATGTATTTATCAAAATAAAAAATTATGAGATATTCACCGGCTGGCTGCAACCATTTATTTTTATATCGTAAATGTCTGGCCGCTTCGTCCATATATGATTTCTGCTTGACTGCCCGCAAAATTTCATCTTTTACCACACAGGATTTTGTATTTCCAGGATATAAATTCCGAACCAAAGCTTCTGGAAGTTCTAAAATCGGTACCCCGTCCAATGAATACTTAGTCTTTCCCCCCAGTTCATGAATAAACAGAAAACTTTCATCTTTTAATTTCGGAATCCATTCTCGATAATATGTATTCTCTACCTTATCGTTCAACGCGTGGTCGTTAAATACTATCGTACTTCCCTCTTTAACAAACCTATTTCTGATTGAGTTAATATTACGAGCCATTTGTTCTTCTATTACCGCTACTTCCATTGGCTCTAACAAATCATCATAGTTCAGGAAGTCATGCCCATATGTCAGGCCATACGACTGCAGCTGCTGAGCTATCTTTTCTTTTGATAATGCGGCAATTATAATAAATAAATGATTCCAATTAGTCACCTGGCTTGGATGTAAAACTCTTTTATCATAAAATCTTTTTCCAGTCTGTGTGCTGTCATTATCAATAAAATCATCTATATAAGTAAACCTGTGATATGCAAATGCATTCGCCATATTTCCAGTTCCCCAAACACAGATTTTATTCTTATTCATTACCTCTATCTGCCTTTTCAATGTCTGAATGTCCATTATATCCCTCTTATTATTTTCTAAGTTTTTTCGGTAAGCTCCACTTTCTTATCATCTCGACGTCAACACACTGAATCCGATTCTCAGCAATCCCTTTGTTAGCTAACTCTTTCTTAATCAACTTCGCAATTGACTCCCGTGTCACGGCAATCACTATATAATCAAATCGCACTTTTAATATCTGTTCAGGCGCACACACCTCTATCCCCTGTTCCTGATACTTTTTATAAGAAGTATCAGTCCACAAACATAAATGGAAACGAGTGTCCTTGGCCACATATCTTACTAGCTCCTTTCCAAAAGCACCTGCGCCATAAACGATAATATCAGAACCTGCTTGTACTCCTGAAAACGGAAAAAGAATATTCTGTTTTTCAGACATAAGCATCCCATAATCAGAAATCAAACACAAAAATACAAATGCAAAATTTATTTTCCGTAAAAAAATAAAACCGTAGGGATTCTCTGCAGCTTTTTGTTTATACTGCTCATATAATTTTTCCAAACGCACTGTCTCATCCGAAAAATGTCTCTGACTCATAGAAGTCAAGGACACACGATAATGATAACCGCAAACATCAGTAAGCGCCACACTTTGCGCTTCCATAAGACAAAAACTTACGCAAAGCAAATCCTCTCCCATACGGATAGAATTGTCAACCTGATTCTGATTTCTATAAATTAACTCTCTCCTAAATATATGAGTACACAAACTCACTTGAATATCTGTTTTATAGAAACAATTTGTACATATAAAATGTGGAAATACCTTTTTTTGCCAAATTTTCTCTATTATAAATTACATTTCCCAAATTATTCTTAATTGTAATATTCGAGTCATCTAAATATTCTTTAATATATCCTCCTGCGCATACCATATCCACGTTATATTTAATTCCTTTTTCATAAAAATCCTGATATAAATCCGGAGAAATCCAGTCATCACCGTCTACATAGGCAACGTATTTTCCTGTTGCCAGCCCTACTCCAGCCTTCCTTGCGCTAACCAACCCACCGTTCTCTTTGTGCAATGTTTTAACTCTTGCATCTTTTTCTGCATACATATCGCATATATAAGGACAGCTGTCTGTCGATCCGTCATCGACAAGAATAATCTCTAAATTGTTATAGGATTGATTTAAGATGCTATCGATGCATTGTTTGAGATATAGCTCAACATTATAAATTGGAACAATTACCGTAATTAATGGTTCTCTGGTTTCACGACATAATACATCTTCTCTATTTAGTATCATGCCGCATACACCTCTATTTCATAAGCGGTGTAATTAATTAAATTCGGTTCGTATACCCCCCCCAACCCACAATTCAATTATTCTTATCCTCATAGTATTTTTTGCCAAACACCGCAGCCTGCTCTGCAATATCGTACCCTGCAGCTGTGATTTTCTCTTTCATATCTGCCCTGTCATACCCTTCCATATAAGTGCCTATCTTCTGAATCCACTCGTCCTCATCCAACGGCAGCCTGACAACATTATCTGTTATGCATACTTCATCTGTTATACAGTCACTTATTATACATCGCAACCCTGAAGCTTGAGCCTCAACCAAAACAATTGGCAATCCTTCAAGCCTTGAAGGCAATACAAATAAATCTATCGCCGAAAGTAATTCATTTACATTATCCTGCCACCCCAGGAAGTTCACAGCTTCTTCCAGTTCCATCTCCTGCACCATAGCTTTTATCGCAGAAAGTCCTCCGCCTTCTCCAATTAGAACCAGACGAGCCTTATCATTCTTTTTAAAATGCCTGCAAAAACTTTAATTAGAAATTCATGATTCTTTTGATATGCGAAACGTCCAATATGACCTATTACAAAACAATTATCCAGCCCTAGTTTATTCCTCGCCTGTAATCTGAAGTTTTGGTTAAAACTGTATTTCTGAAGATCAATTGCATTTTTGATAATCCGTATATCATTTCTGGGAATCTGAGGTCCAAACAGCCAGTCTGCTGCAAGCCTGGAACATGCCCAGCAGTCAGTAGCATATCTCCTATCAAATTTTCCTTTATAATATTCATGAATTTCTAGCGCTCGTTCTCTTCCTTGACCTAAATCTAATCCTGCATTATGCGAGTGAACGATTACTTTAGGAATATGCCGTTCCATAGCCAACTCTTCAATTAGAAATCCTACCCAATAGCTGGTATTCATATGAATAATATCATATCCCTCATCCAGAATCTGATTAATTTCCTTAATCAAAAGATTTTTGTCACTGCGCTCTGTTGCAGTAAATGTTTTTACGTTAATTCCAAGCTCCTTTACTTCCTTATATTCTGCCAGTTTCGCATTCCTTGTCAGGAAATCAAATTGAAACCGTTCTCTATCCATATGACGATAATAGTTCATAACATTTTGCTCCACACCCGTAATACCTGTTGTGCCTGCTCTATGGAGTACCTTTATTTTCTTTGTTTTTATCCCCAATTTTCTTCACCTCACAATTTCTTCGTTAGCTGGCTGTTTTTCCGCATTCACACAACTCAATTATCCCCATATCCTATGCAGCATAAAACAGCACAATTTACCATCCAGACAAGAAGCAGGCATGGGTTCCAGAAAGCATTACATGATCCCCCCCCCCCCATATTCTTCACTGCAACATTCATATCATCTACCTCATAACAGAAATGATACGGGGTATTTTTATACCTCTTTAATAACCCCCAAACAGATGATTCCTCCCCATCAGGTTCTATTAGCTCTATCCGATAATCACCATTAAGCATAAAAACGATATGAATCTTTCTCAGCGCATCATACGCTTTCTCCTTTTCCACAATAAAACCAAGCTTTTCAAATAAAAATTTACTTTTATTCAGATTCTTCGTTAAATATCCCACATGATGAATTTTCATAAAATCTACTCCTTCATATTCATAACCGCATCCACAATAGAACGGACTGATGTCATTGCCACAATTTTATCTAAACTTAATTCAATTTTAAATTCCGATTCCAACGCCGACATAATCGTCATTTGTGCAACACTGTCCCAATCCTCTACGTCTTCCATTGTCATATCTTCAGTAACCGGCAATTCCGGAACATCCAATACATCTCTTAAAATATCAGCAACTTTTTCAAATACATTATCTCTCATCTTCTTTCTCCCTCTTATAGACTAATCACATGATTTTTATTCTGATAATGGTCAATTTCCAGTTCCCAGGTACTGTTTCCATTCTCATCTTCGTCCTGCTTCACAAAACCAAACTCCGCAAACTTTTCTTTTAATATCTGATTTTTTGCCCCAGGAATATAGTAGCCCTTGATCTTTTCAATTTGGTTATCCATACACCACACCACAGCAGCATCCATCATCGCATACTCCATATTTCGTTTAAATACACGGCAGCTCATCACAAACAGACAAATATGAAGTATGCTGTTCTTCTTTTCTCCTATCATCAGGCTTACAATTCCATTATCGCCAAACACATCTGACAGCTGTCCATATAGCGTCATATAGCTGGAATCCAGCATTATCCTACGCACTTCTTCCTCCGTACAGCGAAGCATTGTAAAATTAAACTGATTTGTTTTATTAATCAGCTGAGTAATCCGGCTTACATACAAAGGTTCAAACTTTTTAATAACTGCCTTCATTTGGAGATTCTTCAGAAAATCATCATAATCCACAAACGTTTCCTGAAACCTGGAACGTTTTTCATTTTCACGATACATATCATTTCGCTTCAAGTCTTCTTTTGTCAGGACTGTTGACTCAAAATGTCCTGCTGCATCTAACACCTGTATGAACCGTTCCGCCTTATCCTCATTTACAATGGATACCATAGGCAAATTGGTTTCAACCAACCTTCTTTCTGCTGGATTATCATCTATAAATACAATCTGTTCCAAACCTATGTTCAGAGCCTCAGCTATATATTGCAGATTAATATCCTTATTCTCCCAGTTACTGCGAACAACCGCAAAATCTTTTGCACGCAGTACACCTGATGGATGTTCTAACCCCTCCTCAACTGATTTCTGCTCATTTTTAGAAACAATAGCGAGTAAAATCCCACACTTTTTTAAACCGTCTTATATATTGCTGCCATTCAAGATACATCTGTCCGCTAGCTGTCTCCGCACCCAACTCAATATTTTCTGCGCCACAGTCTCCAATAACTCCTCCCCAAAGTGTATTGTCTGCATCTAACGCAAGCACTTTTTTATTCTTACCAAAAAGCGATTTTACAATAGTAAATAAATTATAAGATAATTCTGGTATAGCATTTATATTCAAAGCGTATTTATATAAATACCAATACCTTGGTTCCTGCCAACTGCGCAATCCAAAGCAAGCGGATATTCCATCTACATCATGAACATAGAAGTTGGCATGTGATTGCTTATAACGGTATATGTAATCATTTAACCGAAAGACAAAATTACTGCCTCCAGCTTCATCTGCTATGTCCTGATTTCCTAAGATTCGATATAGAGGCCTTTCAAAATTATTCTGGATGATTGGACAGCCATAGCGCTTCTCAAGCTGTTCCCACATCATTAAAAGCTTATCTTCTTCCTGCTTCAATTTATCCTTGATATGATTTTCGCTGTCAGTGATGTCCGGCATACTATTAATATTTCTTGTGCTGGTATGAATCCATATAACCTGAGGTCTAAAATGCTCTAATTCCGGATTATCAAACACTGCATCTTCCCAGTATTTTCCGAATTCAGACTGATAAAATTGCGGTCTTATACCCTCGTTGAGCAGGAACAACTCCAGTATATCACATATATCCGCTACCGTAGAACCACACAGCACCGCAATTCTGATTTCCAGCCAATTTTCCCGCTGCTCTAGACATCTTTTCTTTAATGCCCTCTTTTTTCGCAGCACCCCTGCACTGTCAAAAGGATACTCTAATTCTTTTATCATAACACATTATCCTATTCTGGTTAGCTTTCCGTATTGTCCGCACTCTTCGCAATCTAGAGCCTTTAAGAGTTTGTAACGCTTTCTCTCGTTTACAAATGTAAACACATCTATTCCCTCCTTCTGCAGACAATTTACCAAGTAGCTTTCCAGTACCGTACCGTACGGTAAATTTCTATGTTCCGGATGTACAATCAATCCACTTGTCACTGCCAAATTGGCTATCTCTGCAAAAGTTGCTATATGAGCAATGATATGGTCTTGGGATCTAATCACATAACTGCGCCCCATTCCATTTTTCATACGCTCACATAATTGTAACGAAAGTTCTGATTCTTCATAATTTTCTGAAAATAAAGAATCCATTCTCATCAAACGTGCAATCTCATCAGAATCTGATGGTTCCGCCTTCTGAATATGTATCTTGTCCGATATCAATGTTTTATAATGTTGAAAACGAAATACATGACCAAAGTTTTCTTCATAATATTCTTGACAATATACATTTTTTCTCAATCGTTCAATTATATCTCTGCGCGCCGATATCATTCTTATACTATATTCTTGAATCTTGTCCAAAACCGCATCCAGGCTCCAGTCCTCCGAAGCAGCATAAAGCTGCAGACTGTCATAATATTTCATCAGCACCAGATTCATGCCATCTTCTTCCACCCAAACCTGCATATGCGGGGAACCAAAACCATACTTACAAATATCCATATAAATATACAGACAATTTCCTAAATCTTTTTTTAAATAGCCTAACAGAGAATCCCTGTCCTCTTCTCCTGCCAAACGCATGCTCATTTTCTTTTCCTTTACAAAATACTTTTTAACGCCTGAATCAGCTCATCATTTTCTTTTCGGTTTTTCACTGCAAGTCTAATGTATTTCTCTGACGGGACCCCATCTTTTGCCGTCAAATCTTTAATCAGGATATTATAATCTTTTACCAGGATATTTGCCACATCCTTCGCATTAATCTTCCCGTGAATGCAGCACATAATGTAGTTTGCCTGGGACGGGTATACGCGCAGGCCTCTCAATTTCTCCAACTCCACAATCATGCGGCTCCGCTCTTCTGCAATTTTATCACAGGCATCCAGATAATCGTTTGCATATAACCCATGGATTTGAAGAAAGTATTCTGCCATTGAATTAATATTCCAGATCGGCATCTGGTTTCGCATTTTTTGTAATATTTCTGTGTTTGCCGACGCTGCAATACCTAACCGCAGGCCTGGAACACCATACGATTTGCTGATGCTTTTAATTACCAGCAGATTGGTGTATGTTTGCAGCAAGTCATCATCTAATAATGTATATCGGATATCCCCATCTGCAAAATCAACAAAAGATTCATCAATAATACACAGAACATCCTTCTTCCTGCATTCATCAATAATCCTCATCATGTCCTTCTGTAATATAAAACTGCCGCTTGGATTATCAGGATTAATGAGAGCTACCGCATTCATTCCATCAATTCTCCTTAGAACGTCGGCAGAGCCCACATTAAAATCAACCTCCGAACTATAGAGCCTGTGAACTGTACAATTCTTAAAACAGCGAACATATTCATTGAATACAGGTACAACTGTCAGAAGATTTCCTTCCAGCACCTCCCCAAGTACATTGATGAGCTCCGCTGCACCATTTCCTACCAATATATAATTCTCATCGACCCCAAACATTCTTGCCGCATTCAAGTTCTGTGTCTGGAGGCCAGAAGGATACTCCCTCAACAGTGTCTCATAAAAATATCTCATATGGTCCACCATTTTCTTTGGAGGATAGTAGGGATTCACCAGATAACAAAAATCCCTTAGTTTAGGGAACCGCCAAAAGCCGCCATAATTATTATCATATGCATGAAACTGTTTATCATCTTCAGCAAAAATAGTCTCCGCAATCCGCAAATCCTGAACGTCATCAATCTCATACCAGTTGTAACCTTCCAAAACAAAGGCCTTTAGTTGTGAGTATTGAACATGCGCCAAAATTTTCAATACTAATTCATAATATTGGTTTACACCATAGGCTTTTATGTATGCCTCTAAAAAGGGAATATACTGTTTTTTTGAAAATTCCTTGCTGAATTTGTAAATATTAACTGTCTTATAGTAATCCTCTACTTCTTCATACCGAAAATCTGCTTTTGCGACAAAATCTATAATATTTCTTTCAGAGTCCAGCAAAACAACAGTACCATCCATCCAGTGCTCATACTTAGCAACGGTCACCATATTATCATATGGGCTATTTACAATTTCCGAAATTATATTTTTATCAAAAATCAAATCTGATTCTAAAAGAAGCGTATCATCCTTCTCCAACTCAATTTTAGCAAGAAACAGTGAATAAATATTATTTGTTTTCTGATATTCCCTATTATATATAAATACCAGTTCCATATCTTTAGCAGTCTCCCGAAGATATGCTTCCAGCTGCTCCCCTTCATATCCCACAACCATAATGAGCTTATGTATCCCGGCCTGTTTTAATGCGGCTACCATTCTGTCAATTAAACGCACATTTCCAACCCTTACCATGCACTTTGTGCAGCTTCTTGTGTATTTTCCCAAACGCTTACCCATTCCTGCTGCTAGTATCATTGCCTGCATTTCTATATCCTCCTATTCGGCATCCAAGTCGACTAGTTTAATTTCACTTACCGGATGTACTTTTCGCTTATCTTGTGGCGGAAGCTGCATATAGTCTCCATAAGTCCAAGATAAGTATTCATCCCTATCCTTCATCCCTGATAGCTTATACCCCTCAAAAAGCACTGGTTCTAACTGCTGATACCATTTCCTATAGTATCCGAAATCTTTAGTAGGTGACGGAAACATCAGCATGCGTACTAACTTTGTCTTTTTCTGATTGCTTTTTTTAATAAACTTTTCGTAATGTGAAAAAATGATATTCTCAGGAATATTGGACATTAAGCCTAACCATATACGCATCCACCATCTCTTATCAGCTTTTTTTCCCACCTCAGACCATAAAATCTTTCTAATACAAAAACAGTGGAAATTGTGAATACACCGATGCAGATAATTGTCAGGAATTCCGTCCATCGGAAAGATATCAATAAACACTCCCTGCTCATATGGCATATGCTCCTGAAACTCCCTGGTAAACACCGTACCTTTGCGCCGCAATTTGCCATATCCCCAGCGATACCCCTTTGTATTCCTGTTATCCTGAAAATAAAATCTACTGGAATCCAATTCATTTTCACATGCAATCCTAAACTTTTCATACTCAGAACGCAGCATACCGATATCTGCGTCATCATCCCATGGAATAAATCCTCCATGCCGCACTGCTCCCAACATTGTACCCTGCAATAATTGTATAATGAATCCCACATTTTTTACAAATACGATTAACCTCTATCAACATCTCCAGCTCTATCATCTGAAGCTGCCGCAATGTCTTGCTATCTAATTGAATCATATATTATTCCCCAATCTTTTACCACGTATAAACTAATGATTTCTTAATTAAATTCAGCTTTCTTAAGTATACTTCACACCATTAAAATTGTAAATAGCAATTACCGGATGGTCATTTATACCATCAACTTCACTTCTATTTATATCTCCAAATCCACCATATCTAATATACAGTAGCGCTTACCTAAATGCCATCCTGTGCTATGACCCGCCTGTACCTTAAAGGTTTCAATAGCAAAGGTCCAGATTATATTTATTTCTCCTTGACACACCGCTCCATATCATGTACATTCTAGTTAATCAAGGAGGTTCCTATGCAAAACACCATATTAAACACTATATCCTTACTAGAAATAACTGATGATGCTGAATTCATTACACAATGCTATCATATCATGCTTGGCCGTTCTCTGAATCCGTTCGAAATGCAGCATGCTGTAGAGATGTTATCAAAAGGCTTGTCAAGAAAGGGCTTCATCTATTGGATTACCCGCTCCCCGGAATTTGGAAATCGTTTTTTTATAGAAGGAATTGCTTCCTATAAACCAGATTGTTATCTTTATAAGGGAATGGAAAAACTGCTCAAACTTTTGCATTTAGATAGAATACCCAAATATGACAACAACATTTTTTCCTCACCTCTCTTCTGCGGCCGCTTTGGATTCTTAGCAGAGCAGTTTACTGAGCATGATTATTCCTTTGACACAGAGTACAGTGCATTATCAGAAGGCCAGATTTGCCAAATTTCCAACTGTCTTACTGAGCTGCCATCCCTAACCAGCATTGGTCATCTGGCCTCTGTGCTGAATCCGGCAAATTCAGTTTTAAATACAGAAATGGCACATATGAAAGCAGAAGATATAGGTGAACATATGAAATCCCTTCTGTCTGCCCCAAAGAACAGCTGCTTTATTACTAACCCGGATATCCTCTTTCACCTGCTTACTGCAGATATGTTATTCTCGTTTTATCAGTTCCATTGAAGATACCCTTGTCCTTACCATGCCACAGCTTCCTTACTCCCAGACACATATAAATATCGTGTGGGGCAGCAGTTGGGACCGACTGGAGTTTCGTCCTGATGGTACTCTCTGCCGATGGATGTCCGGCCCAGAAATAAATGGTTCTATTCACCTTATAACCAAAGCATGGACTATCGTCAGATTACTCTTGACTTTTACGCTGACCGTCCTGGATATCAATTGCGAGGTTTCCATTCTCTTCCATGGAAAGACCCTTCCTATTCAATATTCCGGTACAAAGTGCAGGGTAACTCTAATGTTATCCCTAAATCCGGGCTGTAACACAGTCACCCTTCAGTATGCCGGAAGAAAGCTTAAGCAGCCTGACGCCTCCGGTCGTCCAGCCCTTTTTATCGGTTGATAATCTTGTATTATACTTTCCCAGCACAAGCTGTCCCCCGATATCCGGTAAATCAATCTACAGTCTGGATGAACAGAATCACGGTACTGGCTACTACCCTTACCTGCTTCCGGATTCTTTCGTACGTTCACAGCTTCATCGGAACGGTTTTTTTGAAATCAGTGCATATCGGATCTCAAAAACATATGATGTCAACCTGCTTCCAACTACCAGATATGACTATCTGAGAGACGAACGGCATCATGACTGCTTCTATCCTTTATATGCAGGCAGCAATAATGAGGAGGATTCCTCCTTTTCATCTGTCATTCTATACATTGCCCGAAGGACAGGACGTCTTTCACCAGAGTTTTATAATTATGAATTGGAGGAACATTAATCTTGGCAACTCAAACTTATAGCTACATCTTTCATGGATACGGCGGCGAAAATTCTCTGATGCCCTTGGTGCACTTCATGGAAAACAGAGACCATCAAGTCCTGGTAATAGATGACCAGAAGTTTCCCTATGAGCGCGGAGAATTGTATCATCGATTAGAGGAAATAAAAAAGCAGAGCAGCATTGTCCTGATTTCCTCTGCCCATGTATGGTTCGATGAATTTAACTACCACTATTTCTACGGCAAAGACCGCAATATGATATCAGTCATTGAACTTATAGATTTTTTAAA
>ENA-OQCW01000836-OQCW01000836.1-human-gut-metagenome-genome-assembly--contig:-NODE-836-length-14841-cov-3.592293_pt1 | contig 14841 bp, 14 predicted proteins | sample MGYA00242767_ERZ504593 | MGnify/ENA primary metagenome ERZ504593 (study PRJEB26092, sample SAMD00036307) | human gut metagenome | host: Homo sapiens | study: EMG produced TPA metagenomics assembly of... | reverse complement strand
CAAGAAGGTTATTTGCTGCGCCGATTGCATGGAAGTCACCGGTAAAGTGCAGGTTAATATCTTCCATTGGAACAACCTGTGCGTATCCGCCGCCTGCTGCACCACCTTTTACTCCAAATACAGGTCCAAGTGATGGCTCACGCAGTGCAACCATAACTTTTTTTCCTAATTTCTGCATACCATCTGCAAGACCAACAGTTGTAGTTGTTTTTCCTTCTCCTGCCGGTGTTGGATTGATTGCTGTAACAAGAATTAATTTTCCATTTGGTGCATCAGACTCTTTTAATAAATTATAGTCAATTTTGCTTTGTACTTTCCGTACTGTTCCAGATATTTATCATCAATACCTGCTTTTTCTGCAATTTTAGTAATTGGCTCCATTGTGCACTCCTGTGCAATTTCAATATCTGATTTGAATCCCATTGCTAAAACCTCCTTAAAAATTATAGAATTTAAAGAATAAAATGGCATCGCCATATTATTTTTCATTTATGTCTAATTTCAAACTTTAGAAATCTATTTTCTGCTTCTCTTTTTATTCTAAAATAACTTTCTTTCTATTGCTTTCATCATATTAATTGCAATATCACCTGCCACTGCTAAATCTTCCGCAGCAAAACTGACAGCAAAATTATCTGAAAATAAAATCTGTGAAGAAGGAGGAAATTCATCATCACCTTCCCAAAGGATAAATTTTATAAACAAATTATTCATAAACTCTAGTTTATAAGAGCAATCACCTTCGGTAGATTTTTCCGCTCCTAAATGTTCCATAATTTTCTGAAAATGCTCCAGTTTATTTCCATAGGAAAAAGCAAAACGCATTAAACACCTTCCTTGGAACTGACGAAAATAAACTTCGCCCCACGGAACATCGTGATAAGTAAGAAATTTACCAGAAAAAGGAGCTACAAAACGTTCTGCCAAATATCGAATAATAAATATTTTTGCATTCATAGCTTCTTCCAAAGGATAAACTCCAATTTCATCTTCCACATGAGAAATTTCATAATCCGGGAATGAAACAAGATAAGTGCTTCCCATAAAACATACCGTAAATTTTCGGCTTTCCTCATCATAAGGAATTCCCGTTCTTTCACTGATTTCTTTCGGATCCATATCTTTATAAGCTGCTAAATAATGTTCATAGGGACGCTGCTCTTTACTGTCTTTTGCGTAGTCAAAATTCATATCTTCACCTCGGATAATATTTGTTTTTATTCGTCCTGCATACTAGACGGAAATAAAGATGTGTCTGTATGAGGAATAAAACAGCATGCTACAAATTCATCCATATAGGTAGGAACTGTAGACAACTCTAAATATGTCATATTTGATGCTAATTCATAACATTTTCTTTCTGCCTCTGTTGAAAGCAACATAGTATAAGCACCGGATAAAGAAGAATTTCCAATATAGTGGAACTTCTCCATAGGAATATCTGGTAGCATACCTATTCTCACTGCATTCTGCATATTAATACCGCTTCCGATACCACCTGCAACATATACATCATCAATCATTTCAACATCAAAATCAAGAGAGGCAAGCATAGTACGGATTGCAGAAAAGATTGCTCCCTTTGCTCGAATAAAGTTATCGATATCAACTTCATTAATCTCTACATCTCTCACAGAACCTGCTTCTTCTTCAAAAGCAAGAACATAACTGCCCATTCCGTATTCATCATGACGTACACGCTTTCCTTCGCGCACGAATTTTCCTTTTGGATTAATAATACCTGTTCTGAATAATTCAGCAATTACATCAATAATTCCTGAACCACATAAACCAATTGGTTTTTCACCTTCTTCACCAATCACATGATAAGAAGGCTCCATAGTATCTTTGTCAATGGTACATGACTCAATAGCTCCATCTGTTGCACGCATACCGCAACTAATATCTCCGCCTTCAAAAGCCGGGCCTGCGGAACATGCACAACTCATCATAAAATCAGAATTTCCAAATACTAATTCGCCATTTGTACCTAAATCAATAAAGAGAGAGAATTCCGGACGATTCCAAAGCATACTGACAAGGGCTCCGGCAGTAATATCTCCTCCTACATAACTTCCAATATTAGGTGCTATAATAATATGTGCGTCTCTATTAATAGCAATTCCAATATCAGATGCAAACAGAGAGTTTGTCTTATAATAGGTAGGAATATATGGCTCCATACGAATAGGATCTCCTTCCATTCCCGCCATAAGATGATTCATAGTTGTATTTGCAGCAATTGACATTCTATAAATATGCTCTGGCTTAAATCCGTTCGCCCTGCACATCTGTTGAATTAATGGATTAATTGTCTCATCAATCACTGCTTTTTGCAGTTTCTCACTTCCACCCGGTTTCATGGACTCAATAATACGGTTAATAACATCTGCACCATATCGAATTTGTCCGTTTCCGGCAGAAGCCTTACCGATAATTTCACCTGTGAGCATATTAATCAATAATGCTGATACTGTAGTTGTTCCAATATCAATAGCAAGACCACCGATTACTACACTTTCTGACTTTGGATATACATCATATACAAAAATATCTCCCTCATCAGAAGTACGAATTACACAACGAACTTCAAAATTGCTTTCTCTGAATACTCTTGCTATCTTTGTAAGCACCTGAAATGGCAGTCTAACTTTTGAAGCTCCTGTTGTTTTTTTAATTGCTCTTACGAATCGCTCGTTATCTGGCATGGTATCATCTAAAGAAGGAACTTCCATAGAAACATCTAAAATACCCATGCTGTTTTTCAGTGTCAGTCCTGCTTCTTCTAAATCATTTTTTGCCTTTTCAAAAATGGCAATTTCTTTTTTAGAACTTAAATCTGCAACTTTCATTCGACTGCGATAAGCAGATGCAATATCGGGTACTTCCACCGCAACATCACCCGTAATTTTACTTACACATGCCAGTCGCCAGCCCTCATCATATTCTTCATCAGAAATATGACGTGTCTTTGGAGAATGTAATTCTCCCTCTACTAATTTCACCTTGCACTTTCCGCAGGACGCATTTCCGCCACATGGAGCATCAATCGCCACATTGGTTACACGTGCTACTTCTAACAGGTTTTCACCCTCCTGGGCAAAGGTCGTGACATCCTCGCCGCTACCGAATTTAAAAGTCACTTTAAACATACGAATTCTGCCTTTCTCTGTTTTTTTACACAGGCTGTTGCAAATGATTTGCAACAGCCTGTACTTGTATCTTATTCAATAAGTCTTTTTCTTACAGTTCCAGATAAGAATCTGCGTATAATGTATTGTTTTTGAATACATCACAAGATTTGATTGTTTCCATAAGTCTTAAGTCACATGGGTTTACAATTGCAGATGTTAATCCCTGCATCATACACATAGCAACTAAAGCGGAATCCATAATTGGACGGATATGTTTTGGCATACCATTTGAGTTATTGGACAGACCACCTGTAGAATTTAATCCCATTTCGCTGAACATTTTGATAGCTTCTAATACTTCCATCTGTTTGTCCTGCATTCCTTTTACAACCAGGAATAATGGGTCAAACCATAAATCTGTTGGTTCCATACCAAGCATCATACCTCTTTCCAGCATGTTCTGGCAGTGCATCATACGTTCATCGTTGTCTGCTGCAATACCTTCTGCTGAACACAGAGCGATAACGATTGCATCGTTTGCTGCTGCTAAGTCGATATTTTCAATTCTTCCGCCTGCGTCTGCAGAGTTAACGATTGGTTTACCTTTGCTTCTGTTATATACAGAGATACCAGCTTCGATTGCTTTTTTATTTGCTGTATCTAATGCTAAAGGTACATTATCGAAATTAGACTGTAATAACTGAACAGCCCATTTCATTAAATCTTCACCATCATTTTCAGCTGGTCCGATATTAACGTCCAGGTATGTTGCACCTGCATCTAACTGTTCTTTCGCACGTTTTAAAATTGGTTCTGGATCACGTTCAGCCATAGCTTTACGGATTACTGGGGAAATACAGTGAATTCTTTCACCAATTGTAACAAATTTTGCCATAATACTTCTCCTTTTACTTTATATATAATTTTAAAATTATTATTTTCAATCTATTTATTCTATACTTCTCCATTCATTTGATATAGGAATGGGGAAAATTACAGAAATGAAAAAAGATTTGAGAAGCTTTGGTCCGCCGAAGCGGACCGCTTCCCTAAAAACAGCCTGCCATTACTGTCTTCACAAACATTAAGCAGTTAAATCTTTCAAGAATTTTACTAACTGTACAGCTTCCATTGGTCCAACAATGATTTCCCATCCTGGAAGTTTTGCTTCGATATCTCCTTTTAATACAGCTACTTTTCCTGGAATAACCAGTTTTCTGGATTTAACTTTACCTTCTACATTTTCCTGAATGTATTTAGCAACAGATGTGGAAGATAATTTACCAGCAGCCCATGCAGTTAATACGGAAAGTCCGCCTGCATCGGAGATAATCAAGTTACATGGAACGCCTGAACGCTCTAATTCACCTGATACAACGAAATATGTAAGAGCAAAGTCTACAGTTGTCAGGCAGATAGAGTTTTCATCAGCACCATTTAATGGATATACGCCTGGTTCTACTTTCATTGGTTTCTGTGGATCTGTAAATACGTTCTGTCTTAAACCGAACAATGGTAATGCTTCTGCATAATCCAAAGTTTCCATAACAACGATAGAACCGTATTTTACAGTAAATAAGGAAGCCAGAGCCTGCTGTAAGTTTCTGTCGCCATGAGCAACTTTTGCTAAGTTTACAATTGTAGGATATCCAAATGTTCTATCCTGATCTTTTAATGCTGCGCGACGAATCTGAACAGCGTTTCCATAAGCTTCTTTTACAGATGCACCTGTTGCATCGATAACCAGGTTTTTATTTCCTGCTTTTTCTAATGCAGAAACTGTATCATAGATTTCATTTAAGTCTGCGCCTGCAACACCTAATACAACGCCTGCTGCTGTTGCAACTTCATTCATAGCTTCGTAGTTTGCTGCTGTTGCACCATTTAATACTGGTTTACCATCTTTGCAAACTTCTAATGCTGCTTTTGCAACTTCAACATCTGTACAGCCAAGAACTAAAGTTCTTCCTGTTGTAGCTGCTTTTTTAACCATTTCTACATAACGGTCTTTGTCTGAACCTTCTTCATAGTTTACGTAAATCACTTCAACGAACATTCTTTCACCGATACGTTCGTAATCAACTTTCTGAAGTTCAGCAAGTTTTGCATCTACTGCTGCGTCATCCATGCATGTGCAAAGAGCTACTGCATATCTTGTTTTACTTACGAATGTTTTTTCATGTCTGAATAAAACAGTTTCGCCACCTAATGTATATTCATTGTCGCCCGCACCGACTTTGATTGTTTTCATTGGTGGAGCTGTAGCTTCAGATAATTCAGCTAAAGCTTCATCAGACATGTGCGGACATTTGGAAATTTCCAAAGCACCCTGTGCAACTTTCATAGCAAAAGCCATACATGTAGGGCAACCGCACTCTTTACAGTTTTTCTTTGGTGTCATTTTAAAGATTTGAATACCTGTTAATCCCATTTGTTTTAATCCTCCTGTTTTACGATTACATTAATTCTTTAATCATTTTTGAAATAGTTGCAACGGACTGAGGATGTTTCAGAATAACAGCGTCAGAACCAGATGCTAAAACAGCAGCTGCTGTCTGCACTTCCATGCTGATACCTCTTTCTTCAAGAGAACCCCATTCTGGCATATCTGCTTCAGAAGCCATAGCCTCTTTTACGCTCCAGGATTCATCAGCAACTGTTGTGATGATTGGCATCTGTAACATATTATCGTTCTGAGATAATGCAGCACCTTTAATACGATCCATAGTAGAAACTACATATTCAAAACCATATCCTACTGCTGCTGAACCAACGTTCATAACAATATCCTGTGCTTTTACACCTAACTGTGTCATTACAACGTTTAACTGTTTTGCAAGGTTGATATCTACTGCAGACTCAGCTCCAACTTTCTGATTGTAAGCAAGACCTGCTGCTGCACCAACAGCTTTGTAGTTTTCTTCTCTTGCGGAAAGAACTAATGCGTTTTTACCCTGTAAAACTTCAGCTACTTTAGGAAGTAATTCAGCGTCTTTTTCAACGTTTTTACATCCTTCTACAACTAATGGGCAAGTAACAGCATCTCCAACTTCTTTTACGATAGCGATTAATTCATCAACAGATTTGTCAGCTCCATTTGGATCTCCGCCTTCCAAACGTAAGCAAACGAAATCAGCACCTTCTACAGCTTCAGCTTTTTTAGCGATTTCAGCCATAGTTGTTGCACCTGCATAGTATTCCTGGATACCTGGAACATTAGCAAGCCCCATATCTGAAATTTCCACACCTACTTTTGGTGCATTTTCCATGGGTGCGTCAAAAGTATAGAAAGGAAAAGTATTTTCTCCTCCTAATTTGATTGCTTTGTCCCCGCAGCCAATTTCAACTGTGTTAATGTTTGCATTGAATTTCTGTGGTTTCTGATTAAACGGCATTTCAGTTAGCCTCCTTCATATTTTTTATAACCGGCAAACACTTTATGGCAATCAGTATTTACCACTCTGTATTATACTACATTACGGGCTATATTGACAAGTTTCCCCTTGCAGTTTCATGAAAAACTTTCCAAAAAACTCCTTTTTCCTGTCTTATATCCCTTTTTTCATACTTGACCTTTTTTTGTCAATTTTCCGTAAAAGTATGAAACGGGAGACTTTCCTTATTTTCGGAAAGTATCTCCCATTTCTCATTCGTGGATAAAATCTCCACATTATTTTTCTTACATCATCGGATCCATAGAAAGAGCCGGATGGTTTTTCTCTGTTAAGAATGCAACTAATTCTTCAGGGTCTGTTGCGATTGTTTCATCACCAACCATATCGATGAAGTTGTCAATTCCGTACAGTTCTTTTGCTGTCTGATTTACTCTTTCAGCAACAGTTTCTTTTAATTCTTTTGGCATCCATACGATACGTTCAATACCGCCTTCTGCTTTCATGAATTTCTTAGAACCAATGAAATGTTTACCATGTCCCATAAATCCAGGTGTCTGAACACCACCACCTGTCATAGAAGCCAGTTCTGGGAATGTCATTCCAAGTGGTGTCATACCTGCATATTCACGGTTTGTAATAACAACACCATTAGAGAATGGTTCAATACCACAGATACATTCAAAACATCCACAAGATGTCATTGGTTTTTCCATGATAGAGTACAGAGATACATCCTGCAGAGCGCCCTGAGAGAATTTCTGTACAGCTTCATTTACGTCTTCGTATTCACCAATTCTTTCATCGATTGGTCTTTCTTTTGTAATCACCTGGCAAGGTCCGTTTGGATCAAGTTCATTTGTAGCTTTTGCATCTAACCATGAAACCGCTCCACAAAGTCCCAGACGTTCTGGTGTAACAACACATACGTGAGATGGAGAGAATGCCTGACAAAGAATACAGCTGTAGTAAACATCAACAGATTCATCTGTCAGAGATTTCAGACGGTCATCACGTTTGTCGAATGTTGGAATTGCAACTTCATGACGAATTCTTGTACATTCAGCAGGATCTGTGTAAATAACAACTTCACACTTATCAACAACTGCATCAAATTCATTTTTAACAGACGCATATAATACTTCACCGATATGTTTAATACGGAATCCTGCATTAAATGCATCTTTGCTGATACGAATACGCTGCATATCACGCTGTCCTGTGTGGTATACACCTTCGATACAGTTAATGTAGTTATGGAATTTACGTTCGATAACCGGTTCAAAATCAGACTGCATGCTTTTTTACCAGCAACTTTAACAACGTAAGCAATGCTGTTTTTGCTTCCTAATTCCATTTCGTCTGCTTCAGGACCAACTACTGTAATCTTGTGGTCTTCGATTTCAGAAGCGTCTACTGTCTGTACAAGCTCTGCACAGTCTACACGGGAACCATCGAATTCAACCTGCATATCACCACGACGGATGATTTCACCTTCAAATGCAGATGCGAATGCAACCGGAATATCAATGTTTGTAATTTTAATCTTGATATCGCGAGCTTCCAGAGATGTTGCATTAAATTTGCTTACATCTGTCTGAACAATTAAGCTCTTAGGAACTTCAGATACACCTTCCTGATTTGTGATAACAGGGAAACCAAGAGCAATAGCGCCAGCTCCACATGCAACGATTACATCATTTAATGGTGCAAACGCATTAACAAATGCAGGAACACGTTCCATTGTATATTTCATTAAGTTTCCAGCATCACCTGGTGTAATGTTACCGAAAATTAAAGCAGCTCTTAAAGCAACAGATACAACATGGATTACAGATGTAACGTCTTTACCTAATGGAATAACACGTACATTTGCACCTGTCTTCATGCCAGCTTCTGTCAACTGGTCAATCACATCACCTACTAAAGTAACAAGAATACCCTGTGCCTGATAGCTCTTAACTAATGCAACTGCATCTTCTGTTGTAGGAGCTTTTCCTAAGATAACAGCAACACCTGGGATATCTCCTGTAACAAGAGGAACACCAAGTTCACGGATAACAGCATCTGCTAAATGTCCATAGCATGGTTCTTCATAAGGTGTTGCACCATCAATATATTTTAATACTTCGATAAATTCTGCACAAAGAGCTGTAGCTACACCTGACATAAAGATGTCATGTGTTCTCATTTCTCTTGTCATAAGAGTTTTTACAACTCCTAATGCTTCTTTTAATTCGCCTAAGGTATTTACCTTTACGCCTGTTACAGCATAATAGCAAGGTAAGCTGTATGCTGTATTTGGGAAGCTGACAGCTTTGTCAGCACCATGCTGTTCAATGGCAGCGTTAATTGCACCTTCTGTTAAACCATAGACAGCGTCATTTCCACTAAATACTGTTTCAAATAATGTCAATGTCTTTTCCTCCTAACATTCTCATAATCCCTTATCGATTATGGTCTTGATTTTTGTGATTTCTTCTTTTACTGTATTGCTGAAGTCAAAAGGTGATTTTCCTTGACGATCAGCATCGATAACTTCTGTGTTATAGTGAATGAAACCCAGAAGGTCTTCAGCCGGAATTTTACTTCTTACAAATTCCTCATCCTCTGCATTTCGAACCTTATTGGCAACAACACGAACCTGTTTTACACCAAGATCTTCTGCAAGACGTTTTACATTCTTATATGTCTGAACACTTCTTGCACCTGGTTCAATTACTACAATAAACTGATCCATTGACTCTGTAGTCCCTCTGCCAAGATGTTCTAATCCTGCTTCCATATCCAGAATAACTACATCGTCACGATGAAGCACCAAATTATTGATAATCCTTCTGAGCATTACATGTTCAGGACAAACACAGCCGCCTCCGCCGGTTTCTACAGTACCTAAAACCAACAGCCTTACACCATTTACCATTTTGGAATATGTATCAGGAATATCACTTACCTGCGGATTTAGTTTATAAAACTGATTATCCTCTCCTGAACCTGTTCTTTCTTCTATTAACTTTCTCATTTTTGTGATGGGGATAATAGAATCCAGAGTTTCCTCATCAAAGCCAAGGGCTAATCCCAAGTTTGCATCAGGGTCTACATCTGCCGCCAGCACATGTTTTCCTTCTTCTGCATATAAACGTGCAAGGGTTGCTGCAAACGTAGTTTTTCCTACGCCGCCTTTTCCTGTAACTGCAATTTTCATGTCATTCACCTTTCCTGTTTAAAGATTAGATACCAAGAGCAGCTCTCTTTTCTTCAATTCTTTCAATCATTAAATCGCCCAATTTGTCGATGTCTTTTTCTACAGTAAATGCTGCTTCACACCATTCTCTTGTACCATTTGTAAGGATTTCAAGCATTTCACTGGAACCTGAAGCATAAGGATCAACACCCAGGTATGTATCAAGTCCGGAACCAATTACATAGTTACCGATAGAAACTGCTTTTCTGACATCCATTCTGGAGCACATCCAACAACTGGAAGCTGTGAAATACGAAGTCCGGAATCTTTTGCAAGGGTTGCAGCCAGAACCAGCATACGGGAGATATCAACACAAGAGCCCATGTGAAGTACTGGAGGAATATCAGCCAGCTCACAAACTCTCTTCAGACCATCACCGCAGATATCTTTTGCTCTCTTGTCCATAAGACCTGCTTTTGCAGCAGCCTGAGCAGAACATCCGGAAGCAATAATGATGATATCATTTGCAACTAATTTTTTCATTAATTCGATATGAGCAAGGTCAGGACGAACTTTTGGATTGTTACATCCAACCATAGCAACTGCACCACGAAGTACACCAGATGTAATACACTGTAATAATGGTTTTGTTGTACCTGTTTCATCAACCTGTGAGTTTGTAACACCATCCAGAACTTTAACGATTGCTTCTGTAGAATAACCTACAGTTGCTTTCTGTTTCATCTGTGGGATATGAACTAATTCAGGTTTTCTGTTTTTGAAGTTTTCAATCGCCATTTTAACAATCTGTGTTGCTTTTTCTAATGCTGTATGAGCATCAAAACGAACAAATTCAGAATCAGGCATCTGAGCAATTGGAGATGTTGTGATGAATTTTGTATGGAAACATTTGCTTAAAGGTCCTAATGCTGGGAAAATACACTGTACGTCTACAACGATTGCTTCACAAGCACCTGTTAATACAACGTTTTCCTGCTGTAAGAAGTTACCAGCCATCGGAATACCACGACGCATTGCAACTTCATTAGATGTACAGCATACACCGGAAATTGTAATACCTTTTGCGCCCTGTTCTTTTGCATAAGCAATCATTTCTGGGCTGTCAGCAACCTCACAAATCATCTCAGAAAGACTTGGGTCATGACCGTGTACAACGATATTTACGTTTTCCTCTACCATAACACCTAAGTTTGCTTCTGTTTCAATTGGCTTTGGAGTACCAAATAAGATATCGGAGAATTCTGTACCCATCATGGAGCCGCCCCAACCATCACTTAAACCAGCTCTAATAGACTGTTTTACTAAAGCTTCCGGCTTAGAAGAACATCCCATGTGAGCCATGTGAAGAGAACGGGAAACTTCTCTGTCAATAGCATGAGGTGCTAATTCATTTTCTTCCCACAGCTTCTGCTGTGATTCAGGAGCTCTCTTTAAAAATCTCTGAGTTCCGAATGGTTTACCATATTCCATTAACCCTTCTAAAGCAACTTCATGTGCCAATTCATAAATATCTTTTCCTTCTGTTTCCATTCCCCATTCATTTGCAATGCGAATCAGTTTTTCAGGATCTTTTACTTTATAGCATCCATCTGCTGACGCTTCATATAAAGTATGACAAATTTCACGGCCATGGTCAGAGTGTGTAGCAGCTCCGCCTGCTGTAAATTTTAAGTAATTACGACCTACAATACCATGTACGTCACAACCGCAAATACCTCTTGGTGCCTTCTTTGTAATACGGCATGGACCCATTGTACAGATACGGCAGCAAATACCTTCTTCTCCAAATTTACAATGTGGTGTCTGATTTTTTTACACGAGCCTGCCAGGAATCAGCGCCTACTTTAGCGCCTGTTTCCAGAAGTCTCGCAGTAGCAGCTTCAAATTCTTCTACTGTTAAGATTTCAATCTGAATTCAACTCACTGAATCATTCCTCTTTATTGTCGCCTCTTTTCAAATATTTTTCCTGAAGTTGGCATTCTTCAATTTGCGGGTGGACTGTATACCCCTATATCCACCCCAGGGGGTTACAAGCTTTATAAAAAATCCTCTCTGTCTCAATGGCTGCATCAAAATCATTCCCAGCCATTCCATAGCTTACGCTATAACAGGTTTTTTTATGCCCGGACAGAGAGGAGAAAGCTTACGCCTTAAATGTCTAACTTATCGACTATTTCCCGTATGGCTTTTTTCACCGGAGAGTCTTCTGGAAGATTGATTGTAGGTTTCCCTTCACAATCATAATCAAAAACAGTTTCATCCTGAGGCACTACCCCTAAAAGATGAAGTCCCTGATTTTCAATCTCCTGTTTTGTACCCTCATTGAGTACCCCGCCCGGTGCACGGTTAATAATCAATCCAATCTGACGAGGGTGCATATCACATTCCTCAATCAGCTTTGCAATTCTTCCCACTGCCTGCACTCCTCTGCGGGAACAGTCACTGACCAGAATTGCCGTTTGCATACTGGGAAGTACACCTCTGCTGATGTGTTCCATTCCAGCCTCATTATCTACGATAATGTATGGATAATTTTTTTCTAATCGCTGAAGCTGAGCCTGCAAAAGACCATTCACAAAGCAATAACAGCCTTTTCCCTGTGTACGACCCATTACCAGCAAGTCAAAATCATCATCCTCTACCAACGCATCATCAAACTTAAATTCCATATAATCCGCCTTTGTCATCCCGGCAGGAATAGGATTATCCTTCGCCATTTCAGAACGGGCAACTTCTTCACGGACATCACCAAGGGTTGCTTCTACTTTTACCCCAAGCACCTCATTTAAGTTTGAATTTGCATCTGCATCTACTGCAAGAATAGGACCTTTGCCCTTTTCGCCCAGATACTGAATAATAAGTCCTGTCAGTGTTGTCTTACCTACGCCGCCTTTTCCGGCAACTGCAATTACATGCGCCATAAAGGGCACCTCCTATGTTTCTTTACATTTTTATACTTCTTATACTAATGTACGAAGTCCTGAACGATCGATGATTTCAGATACATCTTTCCATTTATTCAATGCGTACAGATGGATACCATCGATACCACAAGCACGGTATTCATCAATCTGTCTGATTGTGTATTCGATACCAGCTTCTTTAAATCTTGCTTTCTTTCCTTCAACATCTGCATCAAATGGATCCTGTACAAATGGATTTGGGAAGATCCAGTTTTTGGAGATGATTTCGCAAAGCTCACGTGGCATTACACATGCGTTACGTGACAGAGCCATATTGATTGTAGCAGCCTGATCTAAGATTGGCATGATACCTACATCAACCGGCATTGTAATACCAGCACAACGAATTGCATCTAACCAATATTTAAACTGTTCCATATCCCAGCATAACTGTGTCATGATATAGTCAGCACCATTGTCCTGTTTCTGTTTCAGAACTGCAATATCAGCTTCTAAGCTACGGCAAGAAATATGTCCTTCTGGTGAACCTGCAACTGCAATTTCAATCTTATCGCCAAACTCTTTACGAACATAAGCTACTAAGTCTGTTGCATAAGCAAAATCTCCGCCTGTTCCTGTCCATCCGAATGGAAGGTCACCGCGAAGTGCCAGCATATGATCTACGCCGTTGTCCAGGTAATTCTGAAGCTGTTCCTTGATTCCTTCTGCGGTATTGCCGATACATGTAAAATGTGTTACCGGGATTGTTCCGGCATCTTTGATCATTTTACACACATCCATGTTCTTGCCCACATTGGTTCCGCCCGCACCGTATGTACAGGAAATGTACTCCGGCTGGTACTTACAAAGATGCTCGATGGTTCCCGGAAGATTTTCCATACCTTTGTCTGTCTTCGGTGGGAACAGCTCAAAAGAAAGGAGCATTTTGTTCTTCATTGCTTCAGATAATTTCATAGTTACTACCTCCGCTTTGTTTATTTATTTTAAGGCCTAAGCCCTAAAATCGTTTGTTGGCACAACAGAAAGTCCTCCATACTTTTCTGCTGCTTTACTGGCAGTCCAGCTTAACAAGGCTGTTAGCAAGGTCTACCATCAGAATTCTGCCAATAATAGTTCTCTCCTCGCCCATAATGTCACGTAAGATAACCTTTTCGCCATCTACGTCAATTCTGCTTACATTTTTGCAGATGACAGTGTTGTCATCGCTTCTCTGTACAGTTGCAAGACACATAGCCTACGCCTCCTTCAAATGTTCTTTTACCAGTGTCAGTGCCAGGCCCAGACGCATATTTCCTTTCTGGAAATCAGCAACGCCTTCCTTGATGGTCTTGGCCGCATCTTCCATTCCAAGCTTTGACAGATTGTCTGCCATCTGGTCAAGCTCCTGTGCATGATGCTCGTTGTGGGAAAGCATATAGTTCAAAAGCGCTACCACTTCCTCTGTACAATTTCCGCCACATTCGCCTTCTGAACAGCTGCTGCAGCCGTGACTGTGTTCATGGCTGTGAACATGGTCATGCTCATGGTCATGTCCGTGAGGAACCATGTTGCCATTTTCGTCGTTGATTAAATGCATTTTTCCATCCTTTCCCTACTGCTTTTTCCCGCTTTGGGCGCAGTAAATGACAATAATTTATCAATAAATTCATTATACATGCTTTCGGCTGTTTTATCAAGTTATTCTTATGTTTTTTTAGAGGTTCAAGAGGTGAAAAACACGGAGCTTCCGCCTCTGTTTTTTTCCACTTCGATCCGGCATTCTATGCGCTCTTTCAGCTCCGGGACATGAGAAATGATCCCCACCAGACAGTCCTCTCTGGAAAGAGCGGATAAGGTCTCCACAGCGGTCTCCAGAGACTGCTCATCCAGACTGCCGAAGCCCTCGTCAATGAAAACCGTTTCTACCCGGATCCCGCCCGCGAACTGACCGATAACTCCGGAAACTCCCAGTGCCAGGCTCAATGCTGCCTGAAAACTCTCTCCTCCCGAAAGGGAACGGATACTCCTCACTTTCCCGGTATGGTAATCATAGACATCCAGATCCAGTCCGGATCTGGACTGCAGATTTTCTTTTTCCTCCCGGACAAGCAGTTCATATCTGCCAGAAGACATATGCTCCAGCCGACTGTTTGCCTCCTTTGTGATCATACGAAAGTAAGCGGACTGCACGTAGCGCTCAAGGGAT
>ENA-OQCW01000835-OQCW01000835.1-human-gut-metagenome-genome-assembly--contig:-NODE-835-length-14849-cov-2.475751_pt1 | contig 14849 bp, 16 predicted proteins | sample MGYA00242767_ERZ504593 | MGnify/ENA primary metagenome ERZ504593 (study PRJEB26092, sample SAMD00036307) | human gut metagenome | host: Homo sapiens | study: EMG produced TPA metagenomics assembly of... | reverse complement strand
ATCATTAGGATTAAAGTCTTCAATGCTCTTATCTCTACTAATACCAATAGAAAGCGGACTATGCGTTTCTTTTTATTCGGATAACAACCTTAATGAACTCCATTAACAAACGACTGACGGCCAATCCCGTCAGGAATACCCGATACTACTACAGCTCGCTTTCGCAACATATCGCTATAAGCAAATAGCTCTCTCAATTTTGCCATATCGTTATCGCGACCTGCAAATATTGTCTCACGTTCTTTAATATGGGGAATTGTTCCCATCTAAGTTTGTTTAATTCTTCCTCTATTTTTCGAGCTAAGAAAGTTGGGTGAGTAAAATCGTTCACGCAAATTGTATTCATCTCTAATCCATTGTGGTATTGGTTTATAAGAATGATTTATAGCCTCATCTATTATTAAAGGAAGGAATTTGATATTACCTCCATCATCAATTATTGATTTTACTTTTACGATTTCCCTTTTTACCCAATCCTTATTCATTGATGACTGAGATATAAGCAAACAGAATACTCCAGATTTTTTTATTGCTATATCAATCTCTTCTTCAGTTCGTTCTCCTGTTTCAAATACATATTCGTCAACAAGAATCCCATTCTTTCCAAGCTTTTCAACGACTTGATGTACAATATCTTTATCATCACTGCTATGTGATATGAATATTTTAATAGGCATTGAATAATTCAAGTATTTCATATTATCATATATTAATTTTTCTATTGAATATACAGCTAATATAACCAAATATTGCTTGCTATTTATGTTTATTGTAATTCATTTGTATTATTCTCCTCCAGTTTCTCCATTAGAATTCGATTTCTAAGTTGTGCACGTTTGAGTATGTCGGAGTATTTGATAATTTCAGTGTATAAATCTCCTTTTTCTCTTCCAAACTTTCCTGGAATATCATACGATGGTCTGAATATGAACTTCAAATTTGGAGATTGTTTAAAGGAAGAATTTCTTTCTTCTATGAAGTCATACTCAATGTTCTCACCAACTATATATCCATAGAAAGAATGTATCTTGAAATTATCATTGGATAAATTATTGATGACCATTGCATACTTATTGATTTGATCCAAATGCTCAGATACATCTACATCTGGGGCCTTGAACTCGATAATGATGCATTTCCCCTCAGTAGGATATAATAAAATATCAGGTCTTCTATGACCTACATCTATCATTTTATCTCCTAACTGTCTTACTTTGTATGACTTCTCTTCTTCTGTTAGTTCTTCTTTAATTAGTTTTACTCCATCTATCTCAATTTTATCCAGAAGTTTCTCAGAACATCCGTCAAAATACAAATATTGATCGTCCAACAACCATAAATCACTATCTTTGGTGTCTGTACTATGTTGTTGAAATATTAGATTATGTAAAAGGTTTTCATCAACTCTTCCCCCTTGTTCAAGTTTTTCAAGTTCTTTGTTCATAATCATATCAAAGATTTCAAGAACTAATCTCCTTCGTGCTATATGCTTTGTTATGTTAGTACGATTTTGCAATGGTACTAACTTAACAAAATCATTCACTTCTTGAGATAGTCTTTCTTGATAATCAGGTTCAGCAGGCGATATTCTTTTTAATAGTTCATATCTCTTCTTAATTTCAGCATCACGTTTAGCGGCAACTTCTGTATCTGCTTCGTATATAGTCCTAAGTATTTGTTCGTCTGTATCAGAGGATTTTAGAGACTTCCTTACCTTTGTTATAGCCTCTTCATCCAAATGAAACATATTTTGCAGCTGTTCAAGATTCAAAATAGCTTGGTTTCTCTTTTCTTGAAATTCTCTGTACAAACTTGCGATCTTTGTGTTAGTTGATGATTTGATGCTTTCAACGAGTAAGCATTCTTCTGGGAATAAGTTACCCTCTGATTGATTTTTTGAATTCAGACTCCTTTACTAAATGGAGATTACCACGTAGATCATCGTCAACATCATTAAAATAGTCTCCTCTGAGAAGAAACATATATCTGTTACCATTTATAACATCTGTTTTGGGTAAGCCATCAACCTTTTCTTCTTGCGCCAATGCACCATTACTTACAAAAAATATAGAATTCTTCTTTAATTTATTCTCTGGTTGCACGAAAGCCAATAAGGTAAACTTTTCTGTTCTATCTATTTCTTGAACCTTGTTTTTATCATCCAGTTTACTGTAATGAACTTCTACCTCAACAGAATGTTCAGGTATAGGAATATCCTGATTGGTAATTGTTAACGATTCTATTTCTTTATCATTCTCGAATCTAACTAATTTGATTTTAGGCAATAACTCTCGACTTTCGCATAACCGTGACAAGAAATGTGTTATTAACTCAGATTTTACATCGCTTAATAATAACGCATTGTAGAATTTGGCATCATTCTTATAGTCTAAGATTGTATGCAGCTCAACTTTCGCATATGTTTTGTCAATATCTGTTTCTTCATCAAAATCTTTACGTAAGATAGCATTTGCCTGTAAAAATGCCTCCTTCTTTGATAATGTCAAGCATATCTTGCGGAAATTATTATCTCCTACTTTATATACACTCTCAAAGATTGTATCATCAAAATAATGAAGATATTGTATTCTGCCTGTACCTTTATTATTTTTAGATTTACTATTATCACGTAGATTCAGTAGTCTTGTGAAACTCTCTTCATTAAGTCCAATGCCATTATCCGTTATTATTATTTTCTGAAGATTCTTTAAGTTGTTTTCATTATCTTCTTCAAACATACCTGCATTGTAATGGAACTCAATAACTATCGAACCTAAATTCAAATGTTCCGCAGTGTACTTCTCAAGTATTGATTCCCAAGAATTGGTGAAGGCTTCATATACGGGCTGCAATTTTACACCATTCTTGTGAATAGAACGAAGTTCATTGCGGTAGTAAATTCCTGTTGCTTTTAGAAGTTCTGCCATATGATTATATTTTTATAAATGTTATTCATATATTTTCGGCAATTTGGTGCCGAATTATTCGGTGGGTTGACTTTTTACATAATCCTCACTCTTTCTTGCAACTCTTTCATTTTCTGTATAAGAGCACCAAACTCTAAAGATTCACCATAAATGAAAAATCGCCTCATATCGGCATAATCATCTTGCCACGCCTCCATAGCCGATTCTGGTATCGTAAAGTTGATGGTTGAAGGGGTATGTAAATCATAATTCACATACTTCAAAGCATAATATGTTTTACGATGCTCAACAATGGCATCATAAAGTTTTCGATTCGACAAAGCGTCTTTTCCATACTCCGTATCCATCAGTTTCTCCAAGTCATACAGATGTCGTGACATTCGGACACTCCGTGGTTTTTCTTTTTGAAATTCTTCTGCCAAAAGAAATAGTTTTTCAAGGAACGTGCGAGTAGGAACTACTGTTCTGACAAGGCTTTCAGCATCGGTATCTTCGCCATCAAAACTTTCACCAATAAGGGAACGAATTGGTCGTAATTCCGTAGGTTCATCCATTGAAAGACAACTTATCTCAATCTTCACACGAGGCGGAATGTAATTTATCGTATCTTCAAGAATTGACGGGTAGTGCAATAGAATTACACTAGGATCTTTGTCCGAATCTATTAGTCTCCATTCTCCATTTTTATCTTGTTCTTGAGATACATTCTCTATACTGTAACCAGAAACTCCCATTTCTTTCAAACGGGCATCTAATTGTGAAGAAAGGGTCTCGTGAATATATGCTCGTGCCTTTTTGCGTAATTTCTCCCGCTGACTTTTACTTGTTCCCTCAATACCAAAGAACGAATGATTGATTGCCAAATCAATGTCTTCAGAGAAACGCTCTATGATATTAAAACCTTTTGACAACGATGTTCCACCTTTGAATATCAAAGAATCACGGCAATCTGTTTGGAATAATGCCTTCAGCGTAACTGTTACCCACCAGTCCTTTTCTATAGCTACCTGATTAACGCCAGGATGTCCAACCTCCGTCTGCTGTAACATTGCTAAACGGTCCACTATCTCATTGTTTAACCACAGTTTTCCCATAATTTAAGTCCCTTTTAAGCGGTTAGCATTGGTTTTATAATTCGTTTCATCCATGCAGGCATCATATCTACATCTTTGATTAAAGTCTCCTTATCTGTTTCTTTTGATATCAATTGTCGAATTATATTCAATTCGCCTTCTCCTATATTCTCCTTTTTCAGAGCCTTAAGTGCTTGAACAAGTAGTGAAATTAGACGGGTACTATAACAGAAGTTTTTGGGGACACCTCGTTTTAATACTACTTTCCTATTTGATATAATTATTGTTCTTTCACTTCCAGTAGTTAGAAATGTATAATTCATTGGTACTTGAGTCGATAGCCCTAATGAATTCAATGCAGTCATACCTGATGGTAACACCTTTGCATTATCTCGAACTGCAATTGCCTGTACAATTTTATCGACCGAAGGGAGTACAATACCGAATCGACTTTTTCTTGGCTTGGTATATATTCCATGTGCAATTTTAACAAGTGTACCTTCATTTGTCAATTCAGTCAAAATACTACCAACAAATTCTGTATGATATTCAGGGAAGTCAGAACGAAACAGGATGCAATCTTCAGGCATCGCTTCTATACGTTGCTTTAAAGTAGTACTATCTATAGAATTTTCATTAGCCATATCACCTTTGAATTTTTGATGATTTTTCAAATGCAAAGATACAGAAAGAATTCAAATACATAATAAATTACCAAGTAATTTGTTCGTTAGTCTTGGAAATATATTTTGCAATGGCAATAAGAATGCTGCTTCTTTATATGAAACCACTTTTCTTATCGGTGTTTCATTTTTTTGGTAAATCGAAAAAGAATCGTACTTCTTACACTATTTTGCCTCTTGAAAAATAGAAACAATGGGAACTTTACGGTATCAATACATAAAATTTCCGTTATAGCATTACTGATTATCAGAATAATAAATTTCAGATTTCGGTTCAAGAGTGGAACTTAGGAGTAGACTTCGGTGTCCTTGATAACCGTATCAGTGGATCTATAGACCTTTATAAACGCACGACAAAAGATATGCTATGGAACTATCAAGTAGCCACTCCTCCTTATTTATATCAGGAAATCCTCGCAAACGCAGGAACTATGCAAAATAAAGGACTAGAGATACACCTCAGTGCAATCCCAGTACAAACAAAAGAATTCTCATGGACAACTAGCTTTAATTATTCGACTAACAAAAATAAGTTGGTTGCCTTATCCAACGAGGAATTCCAATTAAAATCCGGTTATATAGAAGATGGCTGGACTGGCGAACCTATCCAACAATATACCCATCGAATATTTGAAGGGGGTGAGGTTGGTAATTTCTAACGGATTTTAAACTATTGATATAGATAGCGAAGGACGTTGGATTATTGAAGATAAAAACGGTAATCCAAAACCGATCTCAGAGCAACAAGCAGAAGATAAAAAAATTATTGGAAATGGCCTGCCCAAACACCTATTAAGCTGGGATAACAGTTTTACCTTCAAAAATTTCGACTTAGGTATAACTATGCGAGGTGCATTCGACTATGACATCCTCAACTACCCCCGCATGTTTTATGAATGTCCTGTAAACTTGACCCGGGGAAATTTGCTTGCCACAGCTTATGAACCGAAGTACGGAAAGACTGTACTAAACGACCAACAGGAACTTCAATATGTTAGCTATTTCATCGAAAGAGGAAACTTTTGGAAAATTGATAATATCACCATTGGTTATACCTTAAAACTTAAGAATGATTATTTAAAAAGGATACGTATATACGCAACCGGTAATAACCTATTCACATTTACAGGATACAGTGGATTAGACCCTGAGGTTAATACGCAAGGACTTAATCCCGGATGTGATGAATTAGGCCGTTACCCTTCTACACGTTCCTTTACTTTAGGCGCAATGTTTACTTTTTAAAATAAATAAACTCATGAATACAATTAAAAAACATATAAATATCTTATTATTAGGTTGCTGTTCATTGAACTTTATTTCCTGCACAGACCTAACCGAAGAAATCTTCTCTGACATTACTGAAGATAGTTATAAATATGAAGCTGGAGACGCAACTAAAGTGGTTGGTGCCGCTTATACCAATCTTCAAGATTGGGGATATTGCGGTTCCGGACAAGCTCCAATGCTGAGTCAAGAAATATGTACCGATGCCGCAGTGTTCCCCGCTAATGGTTCCGGTTGGGATGATGGAGGTGTATTTCGTAGAATGCATCAACATTCATGGAACTCCGAACAATTACAAGTGAATCGTTTATGGGAAGTTTGCTATTCCGGAATTATCTTGGCAAACCGGGCTATCAGCATTATCAACCAAGATGATTTTCCTTTTGCCGCTAATGAAAACAAGGCTGCCATGATCGCTGAATCTCGAGCATTACGTGCTTTCTATTACTGGTACATCATGGATAATTTCGGAGATGCTCCTTTAGTAACGGAACCCACCTCAGAATTACCTGTAAAAACATCCCGGAAGGATCTTTATGATTTTATAGTCAAAGAACTAAAAGAGTCTTTCAGCGATCTCCCAACAGAGAAAAATGAATCTAATTATGGAAGATTCACATTATGGGGAGCTAAAGCCCTCCTCGCTAACGTATATTTGAACGCAGAAGTATATACAGGTGATCCCCAATGGAATGCTTGTATTCAAGAGTGTGATGATATTATTAATTCAGGAAAATACAGTTTAGACATTAATTATAGCGATCCATTTAAGGCACACAATGAAAACTCATTAGAAAATATATTAGTCATTCCTTATGATGAAATATTTGCCACTGGATTTAACTATCATTTAGCCGCCTTACACGGAGCAAACCAAAAAACGTATGATCTAGTTGGAAGCCCTTGGGGAGCTGGGGCCTATAAAGGAATACCTCAATTCATCGACACCTATGATCCAGATGACGAACGTTTAAATGCGACTTGGCTAGGAGGTCCCCAATACGCATCTGACCGGACACCTCTCACAGGCTCTTATGACTTAATGGGACAACCGCTTATCTTCGTCAACAAAATGCCCAACGGAATTTTCACCGGTGAGGCAGAAGGATATCGCTGGTTAAAATATGAGGTTGAGATGGGAGCCAGAAGTGAACTAAATAATGATTTGGTCTTATTCAGACTTACGCAAGTCCATATGATGAAAGCAGAATGCCTTTTACGTACTGGGAAAGCAGATCAAGCAGCGTCTATTGTAGTATGGTCAGAAAAAGAGCTTTTAAAGAACATCCTGAAAAAGCAATTGTCTCAGGAGCGCAATTACAAGAAAAATCCTGTTACAAATACGGTACGGTAGAAAACTATGTATTAACTTCGCAAAATCAAGTTTATCCGGAAAAATTCGGACGTTTCTATGATGAACTAGGTTGGGAATTCGCTGGAGAATCTTATCGCCGGAGAGATATGATACGTTTCGGTCATTTCACAAAAGCTAAATGGTTATCTCATGAGCCGAATGGAGATTATAAAACGGTATTTCCCTTACCTCAAAAAGTAGTAGATACCAATCCGAATCTGGAACAAAATCCGAATTATCAATAATAACATAGAGGGTATGTCTCTATATTGACATACCCTCCTTTAATCTCAATTTCTAAAGCTATATGAAGCAATACCTTTTACTCGCTGCGTCTGCCTTTCTTTTTGCAAGGGTGCCAGACCTCTAAAGAAGATATAAAGGAACAGCCTTTGAAGATGATCGAGCAGATCGATTTTTCTCATGTGAAAATCAATGACAACTTTTGGTCACCCAGACTCAGCAAACATGTCTCGGCGACCTTGCCTGTCTGTATCGATCAAATAGAGAATCAAACCGGACGTATCCGTAATTTCGAGAATGCAGCGAAAGGGGAAGGAGAGCATTCCGGCATTTTCTTTGATGATTCCGATGTATATAAAGCGTTAGAAGGTATGGCTTATAGCCTGATCAACAATCCGGATCCCGAGTTGGAAAAGAAAGCGGACGAATGGATTGACAAATTCGCTGCCGCCCAACAACCGGATGGCTACATCAATACCTTCTATACACTCACCGGATTGGATAAACGGTGGACCAATATGGACAAGCATGAGATGTACTGCGCCGGACATATGATTGAGGCAGGAGTAGCGTATTATCAAGCTACCGGAAAGCGCAAGTTATTAGACGTATGTATACGCATGACAGATCATATGATGAGCCAATTCGGTCCGGGAAAAAGACATTGGGTACCGGGACACGAGGAAATAGAACTGGCGCTTGTCAAGCTTTATCAAACCACCCAAGAGCAGAAATATCTGGATTTCGCTTATTGGCTGCTGGAGGAACGTGGACACGGTCACGGCACTATGGGTGATGAAGGTAAATGGGACCCGGTTTACTATCAAGATATCGTTCCCGTCCGGCGACTTACCGATATCTCCGGGCATGCGGTACGATGTATGTATTTGTATTGCGGTATGGCCGATGTGGCTGCCTTGAAGAATGATACGGGATATATAGCCGCCATAGATCGTCTATGGGATGATGTGGTACACCGCAATATGTATATCACCGGGGGAATCGGTTCATCCCGGGATAACGAAGGGTTTACGGAGGATTACGATTTACCGAACCTAGATGCTTATTGCGAGACTTGCGCTTCTGTCGGAATGGTGCTTTGGAACCAACGTATGAACCAACTTACCGGAGACTCTAAATACATCGACATACTGGAACGTTCTTTATATAACGGTGCGCTTGCCGGTATCTCCTTGGGTGGAGACCGCTTCTTCTATGTCAACCCGCTGGAATCTAAGGGTGATCACCATAGACAAGAATGGTATGGTTGCGCTTGTTGCCCAAGTCAGCTTTCACGCTTCTTGCCTTCTATCGGAAATTATATCTACGCCTCCTCCGATGATGCGTTATGGGTAAATCTATATATCGGAAATACGGGGCAAATACGGATAGGAGAGACTGATATCCTATTAACACAAGAAACGGACTATCCGTGGGATGGATCGGTAAAACTAACAATTTCTACGTCTCAGCCTTTGGAGAAAGAGATACGCCTCCGCATTCCGAATTGGTGCAAAACCTATGATTTAAGTATCAATGGTAAGAGAATAAACGTGTCTGAGAAAAAAGGCTATGCGGTAATCAAGGATTGGAAATCGCAAGATGTAATCGCTCTAGATATGGATATGCCCGTGGAAATTGTTGCGGCAGATCCGCATGTCAAGGAAAATTTCGGCAAACGGGCGATTCAACGAGGGCCACTTGTATACTGCATGGAAGAAATAGACAACCCGGAATATTTCGATCAAATCCAGTTGAGCCCAAGTACAACATTCCAGACAGCCTTCGTTTCCGATATATTGAATGGGATAAAAACAATTAAAACAAACGGTAGGGCACAATCTGCTACCTTCATTCCCTATTATGCGTGGGATAACCGTAAAGCAGGAAAAATGAGGGTATGGATCCCCTATAACGAATAACTAAAAAAGCATCAAAATGAAGTATTTATTAACGATAACATTATCAAGCCTAATCTCAATTACCTCCTTTTCTGCCACTTTGCCGGGAAATGAAGGTTCTATCAACATTAATTACCCGAACAATCGTTATCCATTAGCCTCTAAGCCTTATATAGAGTTGCCTATTGGGGATGTTAAACCTGCGGGTTGGCTAAAAATCCAAATGGAACGAATGTGTACGGGAATGACCGGCCATCTGGATTCTATCTATACGAAAGTAATGGGACCGCGTAATGGTTGGTTAGGCGGAGATGGAGACGTATGGGAGCGAGGCCCATACTGGATAGATGGCTTACTACCTTTGGCTTACATCATGAATGATGAGGCCCTGATCCAAAAAGTAAAGCCTTGGGTTGAATGGACATTGGCCTCTCAAAAGCCTAACGGATATTTCGGGCCAGATACAGACAGAGACTATGAACCCGGCTTACAACGGGATAACGCACAAGATTGGTGGCCCAAAATGGTTATGCTCAAAGTTCTGCAACAATATTATTCCGCTACCAACGATCAAAGAGTTATCTCGTTCCTCACTAATTATTTCAAATACCAGCTTTCTGAACTACCTAAAAGTCCTCTGGGAAAATGGACTTTCTGGGCTGAACAACGAGGAGGGGATAATCTGATGGTCGTATATTGGCTTTATAATATCACGGGCGATCCTTTCCTTCTGGAGTTAGGAGAGTTAATCCATAAGCAAACCTTCAATTGGACCGACGTGTTCTTGAACCAAGATCATTTAGCCCGGCAAAACAGCCTGCATTGTGTAAATCTCGCCCAAGGATTCAAGGAACCTGTCATTTATTACCAACAGAGCCATAATCCTCAAAATCTGGAAGCGGTTAAGGAAGCTGTACGGAAAATGCGCCATACGATTGGTTTTCCTACAGGATTATGGGCGGGAGATGAACTTTTACGTTTCGGTAACCCGACACAAGGATCAGAACTCTGTACCGCTGTCGAGATGATGTTCTCTCTCGAGAAAATGTTAGAGATAACCGGAGATGTCCAGTGGGCTGATCATTTAGAGAAAGTCGCATACAATGTACTGCCAACGCAGATCAAGGATGACTTTTCCGCACGACAATATTATCAGCAAGTCAATCAAATAGCGATCACTTGCGAAGGACGTAACTTTGTCTCACCACACGAAGACACAGACATTATTTTCGGAGAATTGAGCGGTTATCCTTGTTGTACCTCCAATCTACATCAAGGCTGGCCTAAATTCACACGACATCTATGGTTTGCCACCGCCGATAATGGCATCGCTTCACTTATCTACGCACCATCGGAAGTGACTGCCCAAGTGGGAAACGACATCACGGTTAAAATCGCAGAGAAGACCGATTATCCCTTTGAAGAAAAGATCGATTTCAATTTATCGTTCCCTAGCAAGAAAGACAAGAAAGCCTTTTTCCCTTTTCACTTGCGTATTCCTGCTTGGTGTAATAATCCCGTGATTACGATAAATGGCGAGGCTGTCTCTATCGCAGCTCACTCTGGCGAAATCGTACGAATCAACCGGGAATGGAAAGATGGCGATCATATCCAGCTAGAGCTACCCATGCGTATATCCACAAGCAATTGGTATGACGATGCGGTTGTCATCGAACGAGGCCCATTATTGTATTCCCTAAAGATGGATGAGAAATGGGAACGCAAGGTTGATCAACGCCCGGAGTCTTCACATAAAGGAGAATGGTATTATGAGGTCACCTCTACTTCAGCATGGAATTATTCCCTGATTCGCAAATATCTGAAAGAAGAAGAACTAGAGAAAAATTTCGTCGTTAGAAAGGCAGAGAACATAGCCCCTTACCCATGGAACCTAGAGAATGCCCCTATCACGATACAAAACAAAGGGACGGATCTTACCTTCATGGAAAATGTTCCAAAGGTTCCGCCGGCCCCGTAAATTTCTTCATGCAAGCCAACGAACCGATGGGTGATGAAGAGACGATCGAGTTAATCCCTTATGGCTGTACCACTTTACGTATAACCGAATTTCCGGTACGGTAAGAATAATGTGCCAATATGCAATGCTTATTCTACACAAATAGTATCTGCATTGGCATATTTCCCCCATTGGCACATTATTTCAATTCTTCTTCATCGTATAATCCTTCACCCCCCAAGGAATCATACGCCTGCAAAAGCGCCTCGTCATTATCAGAGATCATTAACAACTTGTCGTTCTCCTTTAATTCCGTATTTCCTTTCGGGATGAAATAGCGGCCTTCCCGTTTCACCATTACCGCCAAGGTATGATCAGGTAAAGTCAGCTGCATCAATTTATTTCCATGGGATAATACCGCCCGGGGTAATATCGATCTCGCTCATAGCGCTCTTGATCTCCTCGGGAAGCTCGATGCCAAAACTCATCCTTTCGTTCCGGCTCATCCACCATATCCAGCCATTTTGCGGCTTGAGTAACCGTGGTTCCTTGAATCAGCAAAGAAAGAATCGTGATAAAGAATACGATATTAAAGAACATACCGGCATGCTCGATCCCGGCGATCATCGGGTAAGTAGCGAAAATAATAGGAACCGCCCCGCGTAATCCCACCCATGAGATATACAGTTTACCTTTGAAGGAGAAAATTCTTATAAGGTATCAAGCAAAGGAACACGCTAATCGGACGGGCGATCAAGATCATAAAGACTCCCACCATAACACCTACACCCGTCACCGGTAATAACTCATGCGGGTTCACTAGCAAGCCTAACGTAAGGAACATCACGATCTGCCACAACCAAGCGAAACCGTCAAAGAACGTCCCCATACTTTTCTTGTGAACAATCTTAGCGTTACCAACCACCAAACCAGCGATATAAACCGCTAAATAGCCATTACCTTTACATAAGGTCGTAGCGGCGAAGGTGAAGAAAGCCGTAGCCAATAAAAGGATCGGATACAAAGACTCGTTATCTATATCGATCTTATTGATAATCAACACAGCCAGTCTCCCCAATAAGAAACCGGCGATAGCTCCCACCGATAATTGAATGACCAAGGATAGCCCGGCCTCCCAAATATTCATACCTCCGCTTTGTATGTAAGCGATCAGAAGCAAGGTAAGCATATAAGCCATCGGGTCATTACTACCACTCTCCAGTTCCAAGGTAGGACGCAGACGCTCTTTCAAATAAACCCCTTTACTGCGCAAGATGGAGAAAACCGAGGCTGAGTCCGTAGAGGACATGACCGCCGCCAGCAATAAAGATTCCGGGAAAGTCAACGTAACATATTTGCCAAATAAACCAAATAACCAATAGATAAACCCGCCCGTGATAAAAGTCGTGGCCAGCACCCCGAGCGTAGCCAATACCACACCTTGCGAGGCGATAGGTTTGACCTCCGCAACTTTCGTATCCATACCACCCGAGAACAAGATGATACTCAACGCCAACATGCCGATAAACTGGGCCACATTCGGATCGCTGAACTGGATGCCCAGACCATCGCTGCCAAACAACATTCCCACACCAAGGAACAACAACAAAGCGGGTAAGCCGAAACGATAACCGGCCTTACCGGCGAATATACTTAAAAACAGGATCACAGAAGCTATTAATAGCACTTGCTCAGGATTTTGAAACATACGCAAAACGGGTTTTATGATTAGTGATTTGATACTTTGTCACAAAGTTCGTAAACTTTTTGTAATTATAATCACACAAAAAGAAGAAATCCGGTCCCAAATTTACAGGAAGACCAGATTTATTCTTTCTATAGAAAAACAAATCTTTCTTACAAATTGTTCGAGAATTTTTCTATCTCGCATAGAATCATTACTTTTGGCAAACATACATATCCGCTTTAGAACAAAAAACATCTATTTACGCTGTTGTTCACATTACTCGTATGGACGAGCTGTAACAACCAACAACATTTTATTACCGACGCCGCTTACCGAGCTGAGGTCGAGAACGATTTCCAAGCGAAACAGGCCGCCCTGCCTAACGGAGACCTTTTCGCAGTATTTAACGATCAAATGACTCCCGAAGAGAGGGAGGCGTTAACCTTCATGTATGCCTATATGCCGATTGGAGACATCACGGACTATAGTGGCGATTTCTATTTGAAAAACATCCGTTCCTCTTTCCAAGCACGGAATGAGATGCCTTGGGGCGATAGCATCCCAGAGGATATCTTCCACCATTTCGTATTGCCGGTACGAATCAACAATGAGAATCTGGATGAAAGCCGCATGGTTTTCTTTGATGAGTTGAAAGACCGGGTGAAGGGTCTCTCGTTGTACGATGCCGTACTGGAAGTGAATCACTGGTGTCATGAGAAGGTTATCTATACCCCTTCCGATGGGCGCACAAGTTCCCCTTTGGCATCCGTAAAGACCGCTTACGGTCGTTGCGGCGAGGAGTCTACCTTCACGGTAGCCGCTTTACGTTCCGTGGGTATTCCCGCGCGTCAGGTATATACGCCTCGCTGGGCGCATACGGATGATAACCACGCATGGGTAGAAGCTTGGGTGAATGGTAAATGGTATTTCCTCGGCGCTTGCGAGCCCGAACCGGTACTGAATCTGGGTTGGTTCAACGGCCCTGCTTACCGGGGTATGTTGATGCATACGAAAGTATTCGGTAAATACAATGGCCCGGAGGATGTCATGGAACGTACCGATGGGTATACCGAGATCAACGTGATCGATAATTACGCACCTTCGGCTAAAGCTGTTATCACGGTTACGGATGCCAATGGCAAGCCGGTGAAGGACGCTTTGGTAGAATTCAAGATTTATAATTATGCCGAGTTCAACAGCGTAGCCCGCAAGAAGACGGACGCGGATGGCAAATGCTCATTATCCGCCGGAAAGGGGATATGTTGGTATGGGCCAGCAAGGACGGCAAGTTCGGCTACAGCAAGGTCTCTTTCGGCAAAGACGGAGAGGTTACGATCGCCTTGAACAAGAAACCGGGAGATGTGGAGACGATCGCCCTAGATATCATACCACCGGTGGACGGCTCTATCCCAGCGGAAGTTACACCGGAGCAAAAGGAGGCGAACGCCAAACGCTTATTGGAGGAAGACGCTATCCGTAATAAATATGTAGCCACTTTCTATACGGAAGAGAAATGCGGAGGCTTTAGCGAAAGAATTGGGTATCGACCCGATGAAGACAGAGGATTTCATGATCGTAGCCGTGGTAACTGGATGGAGATCGAGAAGTTCTTACGGGAGACTCCGCCGAGAAGCGTGCGCAAGCGATGGCTTTCATTGGATGTCGTATCCGCTAAGGATCTTACGTGATACACCTGCGTCTGTCTTTGCGGACCATTTAAACAATACGCCGGCCGTT
>ENA-OQCW01000834-OQCW01000834.1-human-gut-metagenome-genome-assembly--contig:-NODE-834-length-14852-cov-2.541053_pt1 | contig 14852 bp, 20 predicted proteins | sample MGYA00242767_ERZ504593 | MGnify/ENA primary metagenome ERZ504593 (study PRJEB26092, sample SAMD00036307) | human gut metagenome | host: Homo sapiens | study: EMG produced TPA metagenomics assembly of... | reverse complement strand
ATTATTATGATGAGTTACAAGGGCACAGCAACTGTTTTTCAGGCCGCACGCAGTTAAGATAGCAAAACTTAAATGATTTGTTACATGAATCAGTTAAATGTGTGATGCGTAGCATTTTTATTAAAAAAATTAATGTGTTTCAGTCAATTGCGAAAGGATGATCACAATGAAGAAAATTTGGCGTAATTCTGAGCGGATGCGGCGTCTATGACGGTTCTGAAATTCATGAAGCGGTGTTGACGTTGTTAGCTATTTCACGCAGCGGTGCGCAGGCGGTCTGCTTTGCACCGGATAAGCAGCAGGTTGATGTTATCAACCATTTAACTGGCGAAGCGATGACGGAAACGCGCAATGTGCTGATTTGAAGCGGGGCCAACCGGAAAATTAAACGCCGGCCGGTGAAAGTCCCGGGTTGCCAAATTCCCTGGTACCCCTACCGGTTCGGAATGCCCCCAGGGCCCTGGAAATGGCCCTGGCTTGGAACCTGGATTGCGATTGATTGCTGGCCGGGGGGGTTTTGGCGCGGCGAAGAATTTAAGCAATTTTGCCAGTCTTGGTAGCGAATGTACCGTTGACCGTGAATTAAAGGCGCTGGCACAAGCGATGCATCAGGCCGGAAAACCGCTTGGTTTTATGTGTATTGCCCCGGCGATGCTGCCGAAAATTTTCGATTTCCCGCTGCGTTTGACCATCGGTACTGATATCGATACCGCAGAAGTGCTGGAAGAGATGGGCGCGGAGCATGTGCCGTGTCCTGTCGATGATATCGTGGTTGATGAAGACAATAAGATTGTCACCACCCCGGCATATATGCTGGCGCAGAACATTGCAGAAGCGGCGAGCGGCATTGATAAGCTGGTTTCCCGCGTGCTGGTTCTGGCTGAATGAGTAAAAGCCGCTTAACGGTGTTTAGTTTCGTTCGCCGTTTTCTTCTGCGGTTAATGGTTGTCCTCGCCGTTTTCTGGGGCGGGGGCATCGCGTTGTTTAGCGTTGCGCCTGTTCCTTTCTCAGCGGTAATGGCCGAGCGACAAGTCAGCGCCTGGCTGCATGGCAATTTTCGTTACGTGGCACATTCTGACTGGGTCAGTATGGATCAAATTTCGCCGTGGATGGGACTGGCGGTGATTGCCGCAGAAGATCAGAAGTTTCCTGAGCACTGGGGCTTTGATGTCGCCTCCATTGAGCAAGCCCTGGCCCACAACGAGCGCAATGAAAACCGTATTCGCGGTGCGTCAACGATTTCTCAGCAGACAGCCAAAAATCTCTTTTTATGGGATGGGCGTAGCTGGGTTCGAAAAGGGCTGGAAGCTGGATTAACGCTGGGGATAGAAACTGTCTGGAGCAAAAAGCGTATCCTGACGGTTTACCTGAATATCGCCGAATTTGGCGACGGTGTGTTTGGCGTCGAAGCTGCGGCACAACGTTATTTCCACAAACCCGCGAGCAAACTTACCCGCTCGGAAGCTGCATTACTGGCAGCTGTATTACCTAATCCACTTCGTTTCAAAGTCTCCGCGCCATCGGGCTACGTGCGTGGCCGTCAGGCGTGGATTTTACGGCAGATGTATCAGTTAGGCGGTGAGTCGTTTATGCAACAGCACCAGCTGGATTAAGCTTCGCGCGAAGTGAGGGCCAGCGTTTTGCTCTCACGAGGTTGCAGATCTTTCTGCAGGGCAATAGCCAGCGCCGGTTGGGCGATAAATCGTTTCCATAACCGCTCTTGCTTACGCAGACAACACCACTTCGACCAGGTCGCCAGTGGAATCAATGTGCTTTCACCAATGTTGTCGCAGACGACGGGGATAACCTCTGACTCACTGATGCGGTGACAGAGGATATTCTGCGGCTTCAGCGACATCGTCACGATACGGTTATCCTGCAAATAACGCTTCAGCTGTTTCAGTAACTGGCGCAGTTGTGCAATGTCTTCTTCGTAACGGCATTGTTCTGCAAATTCGGTCAGCGTAATGGAAGGCTTGCCGTCGAAATCGGCAATCACATCGTAGACATAACCGGTTCCGCAATCCGTCTCAACGGTACCGTGATAGCGCGGTATTCCACTCCAGTCTTTTAACCGGCGACCAAGATGCGCGTAGTACTTTAACTCACGGCGGATCTCTTTATCGCCACCATCGCCACGATGGTAGACAATCTTGATACAGCGTTGGGCATCTTCCGGATGCGCATAACATTTCCGATGTCTTCCGGTGCCCAGGGGACTTTGTTCAGATAAGCGAATCATGCCATCTCCTGGAAATATTTTCTGACGATCTCCAGTATGGTCGATTAACTTAAACGAAACCTAAACAATGCTTCTTAAGGTTTTCTTAAGGTTCTTCTGAAAGTAAAAAGCGCACGAAATGTACAATTGACGTTGATTGAGAACGATTTCAGTACGCGCTTTTCTTATTGTCGGGGAAGCTTGAAGGGATCTGAATGTCAAAGTGATGAAGATTAATCTTCATCAAAACCAGAATTAAAGAGGGCGATAACGGCGGCCAGTGCTTCCTCTTCCTGTGGACCGGTGGCTTCAACTTCAATCTGCCGTCCTTTGGCAGAATCCAGCATCAGCAGTGCAATAACGCTGTTGGCTTCAGCCTCGGTGCCTTCGTCATTACGTAACAGCACTTCAGCGTCAAAACCCTGCATTAATTCAAACAGCTTCATTGCAGGCCGGGCATGCATGCCCAGCTTGTTTGTGATTTCAACAGTTTGCTTGACGGTCATGGTTTACGTTTTTCCAGCGTACGATGGCGTGACTGGACGTTTTTACCGCGTGAGCGGAAGTAGTCTGCCAGTTGCTCTGCAATATACACCGAACGGTGCTTCCCGCCGGTACAACCAATGGCGACCGTCAGGTAGCTACGGTTGTTGGTTTCCAGCATAGGTAACCATAGCTCAAGATAGCTTCGCGTCTGGTAGATAAAATTGTGTACTTCTGTGTGGCGGTCGAGGAACGCGGCGACGGGCTTATCAAGACCTGTCATTGGACGCAGTTTCGGATCCCAGTGCGGGTTCGGCAAGAAGCGCACGTCAAAGACGTAATCTGCATCGATAGGGATACCGTGTTTGAAGCCGAAAGACTCAAAGACCATGGTCAGTTCGCGTTCACGTTTACCCAGCAGACGGGTACGCAGCATTTCAGCCAGCTCGTGAACGGACATTTCTGAGGTATCGACAATCAGATCCGCTCGCGAACGCAGAGGCTCCAGCAAATCGCTTTCTTTGTCGATAGCACTTTCCAGCGACAGGTTTTTGCTGGAAAGCGGATGCAGTCGGCGCGTGTCACTGTAACGACGAATTAAGGTATTACGGTCGGCATCCAGGAACAGGAGTTGCGGTGAGAAAGCGTCAGGCAGGTTACTCATCGCCTGTTCGAATATTTCTGGTGACTCCGGCATATTACGAACATCAATGCTGACGGCGGCAGAAATCTCGCGATCGGCCAGGGTTCGAGCCAGATCGGGTAACAACACTACGGGAAGGTTATCCACGCAGTAAAAACCCATATCTTCCAGCGCACGCAGGGCGACAGATTTACCTGAACCTGAACGTCCGCTGACGATCATCAGTACCATGTACTGTTTCTCCTCACAACGTCTAAAAGAGACATTACCGAATAACTACGCTTCATCCGGAGTACCTTCGGTATCCGTAATGATTTGATACAGCTCTTCATCGCTCTGGGCTGCGCGTAAACGGCGGCAGATGGTTTTGTCCGCCAGACGTTTCGCCACCAGCGACAGAGTATGCAGGTGCGTTTTAGTTTGGTCTGCCGGCACCAGCAGGGCAAAAAGTAAGTCCACCGGTTGGTTGTCGATGGCATCGAAAGCTATAGGCGTTTCGAGCTGAACGAAAACGCCAACGGCGCGCAGAGTATCTTCTTCCAGTTTGCCATGCGGAATGGCAATACCATTGCCGATACCGGTACTGCCCATTTTTTCCCGCGTCAGGATAGCTTCAAAAACCACCTGAGGCGGCAGACTAAGTTGTTTCGCCGCCAGCTCGCTGATGATTTCCAGGGCGCGTTTTTTGCTCTGACAGTGGACGCGGCTTCGCGTACATTCCCTGTTAAGAACACTGCTAAGCTGTAGAGTTGTATCATTATTTGTCATAATTTCACCTAAGAACCTGCCCACTCAAACAGTGGAACAGGCTCGGAGCATTAACCGTACAAATGGCCCGTTGTGCCGCACAACAGGCCGCCATGCACATGCTAATTGCCCGGACAATTAGTGTTGTTTCAGTTTATCTTTATGTTTGGTCAACTGGCGTGCCAGCTTATCAATTAAGCCATCAATGGCAGCGTACATGTCCTGACCTTCCGCGCTGGCATGAATTTCACCACCGTTTACATGCAGTGTTGCATCTGAGGTGTGGGTGACTTTCTCCACTTTCAGAACAACATAGACCTGGTTGATTCGGTCAAAATATTGCTCAAGTTTGGCAAATTTGGCTGTAACAAATTCGCGCAGTGCCTCGGTGATCTCGACGTTATTTCCGGTAATGTTGAGCTGCATAGTGTCTTCCTTATCGGTTGGGTCAAACGAGCTGTTTACGCTGGTTTGACGGCGGAATGGATAAAGACTCTCGGTACTTCGCAACAGTGCGGCGTGCCACCATGATACCTTGTTCCGACAGCAAAGAGGTTAACTTGCTGTCGCTCAACGGTTTCGCTGGGTTTTCCGCCGCGATTAATTTCTTCACCAGCGCACGAATCGCCGTGGAGGAAGCTTCGCCGCCGCCCTCGGTATTGACGTGACTGGAAAAGAAATACTTCAGTTCAAAAATGCCTCGTGGACTATGCAGGTATTTTTGCGTGGTCACGCGAGATATCGTCGATTCATGCATTTCGACAGCCTGGGCGATATCGGCCAGTACCATCGGTTTCATATATTCTTCACCTTGCTCAAAGAAGGCTTGCTGCTGTTCAACGATACAGCGACTCACGCGCAGTAGCGTATCGTTACGGCTTTCCAGACTCTTGATCAACCATTTGGCATCCTGCAGATTGCTGCGGATAAACTGGCTATCACCATCGTTGCGCGCGTTATTGCACATCGAGGCGTAGTGCTGGTTGATTTGCAGACGCGGAATGCTGTCACTGTTGAGTTCTACCGTCCAGTGACCGTTATGCTTACGCACCAGCACATCTGGAATGACATACTCAGGTTCGCCAGTCTGGATCGACTGCCCGGGGCGCGGATCGAGCGACTGGATCAGATTGACGGCTTCTTTCAGCACATCTTCTTTCAGACGCGTGACGCGCATTAAAGTGCGGAAGTCGTGATTGGCTAACAGATCGAGATGATCGCTAATGATCAGTCTGGCCTCTTCCAGCCACGGCGTGGTCTTATCGAATTGGGAGAGTTGGATCAGCAGACAGTCACGCAGATCTTTTGCCGCCACACCGACCGGATCAAACCGTTGGATCCGCTTAAGGACGGCTTCAACCTCGTCGATGTCGATCTCTTCATCGCCCATACTTTCGAGAATATCTTCCAGCGGGACAGTCAGATAACCGGTGTCATCAACGGCATCGACGATAGAGGTAGCAATGGCGCGGTCAGTATCGGAAAACGGTGTCAGCTCGACCTGCCACATCAGGTAATCCTGCAAGGTCTGCGTCGTTTCGCCCTGATAGACCGGCAGCTCGTCGTCAATGTAGTCACCGCTGGTGCCGGATGGTGTACCAGCGGTGTAAATGGTGTCCCAACTGGCATCGAGCGGCAGCTCTTCCGGCATCTCTTTTTTCGTTCGAGCGCGTCGGCGGTGTCCAGCGTTTCACTGTCTTTGCGTTTTCGCGGGTGTCGATTTCTTCATGAGTGTCGATTTGCTCAAGCAGCGGATTACTCTCCAGCGCCTGCTGTAGCTCCTGCTGAAGTTCCAGCGTCGACAACTGCAACAGACGAATTGCCTGTTGGAGCTGTGGCGTCATCGCCAGTTGTTGGCTAAGCCTGAGTTGCAAACCTGCTTCATGTTCAGAATCGTACTCTCCTGCTAAAACGTCGCAAACTTCTACCCTATCAGAGTCTGAAGTCTTCCCCAAGGTATACACGCTTAACGTGTTCGTCTTGTAAGATTTCTGTAGGCGTGCCGTGGGCGATCAAATGCCCCTGACTGACGATATAAGCGCGTTCACAAACCGCCAGTGTTTCACGCACGTTGTGGTCAGTGATCAGTACGCCCAGGCCGCTGTCGCGCAGGTGCTCAATGATGCGTTTAATGTCGATAACCGAGATCGGGTCAACCCCGGCAAACGGTTCGTCGAGCAGAATAAATTTCGGATTCGCAGCCAGTGCGCGGGCAATTTCTACACGGCGACGTTCACCCCCGGAGAGTGACTGCCCCATGCTGTCACGCAGGTGTTCAATGTGAAACTCTTCCATCAGCTCGTTCGCGCGGTCTTCACGTTGTTCAGCAGACAAGTCGTCACGAATTTGCAGTACCGCCATCAGGTTATCGTAAACGCTGAGGCGACGGAAAATGGAGGCTTCCTGCGGCAGATAGCCGATACCGCGGCGCGCGCGTGCATGCAGAGGCAGCAGACTGATATCGTCATCATCAATAATGATGTTGCCCGCATCGCGCGGCACAATGCCTACAACCATGTAGAAAGTGGTGGTCTTACCGGCACCGTTTGGCCCCAGCAGACCGACAATTTCCCCGGAGTTGACGGTCAGGCTGACGTCTTCTACCACGCGACGGCCTTTATAGGCTTTTGCAAGGTTCTTTGCAGTTAATGTTGCCATAACGAATTAATTACCCTTCTTCTGTGCCGGGGTCTGGCCTTTGTTGTTTTTGTCCTGCAGCTGCGACGGCACCAGAACGGTGGTTACGCGCTTACCTTTGTCGCTGAAAGCCTGCATTTTCTGCTCTTTCACCAGGTAAGTGATCTTATCGCCCTTAATGTTGCTATCGACCTGCTGCAGATAAGCATTACCCGTCAGAACGACAAAATCTTTTGCCAGTTCGTAGTGCATCTGGGAAGCGTGTCCTTCAACCGGTTTACCGTTGTCCTGCATCTGGTAGAACGTTGCCGGTTTACCGTAGCCGTCAATCACCTCTTTACCTTGTTCGCCGCCCGGACGGGTAACGACCACTTTGTCGGCATTAATTTTGATGGTGCCCTGGGTGACGATGACATTACCGGTAAAGGTAACCACGTTGCCTTGCATATCAAGAGATTGCTGGTCCGATTCAATGTGGATCGGCTGATCAGTGTCTCCGGTTACGGCAAATGCCGGAATGCTGGCGGCCAGAAGTGAGCTGGCAAGCACAAGATTAAGGCTGAGTTTGTTTGTTTTGAATTTCATAGGATGTTCTAACCTTTTCAATCAGCTCGGCGTTCTTGCTGCGTAAGTTGCCGCGCATTTTCAGACCGCTGGAGTTAAATGTTGTTCCGTATAACGTGACGAGGTCTTCAGAGGTAACATCCTGCGTCACCAGATTGATCTGCGCGTTATCCGTCGTGATTCTGCGAAGTTGAGAGTCCGGCACGAGTGCGTTGACTTCAACGTGTCCATATAAATAGAGCATCCGGTCATTGGTCAGCTTGGCTTTATCTGCTTTTACAGACCATGTCGGGATTTTATCCTTATCAAACGTGGTAAGTACCGGCTGCGTAAACCACGAAACGGCCTGATCGGAATAATATTCAACGTGTTGAGCAATCAATCGATAGCTTAGTGCCCCTTCTGGGTTATAGACGAGCGTGTCCGTATGCTCGCTTTTATAGGTGGGATCATTGTTGTTGACGACCACCTGGGCGGTATCGTCTTTTTCGGCCATATTAATGCCGATCATCACCAGAACCGCCAGTGATAGCACAATGATAACCCAACGTCTGGCTTTACTCATATCGATTGCCCTTTGGCTTCATCCAGTTTGCCCTGCGCCAGGAGTAATAAGTCGCAAACTTCGCGCACTGCGCCACGACCGCCAGCAATGCGCGTCACGTAATCGGCGCGCGGGAGCAACAGTGGATGCGCATCGGCCACGGCGACGCTTAACCCCACTTTTTCCATTACCGGCCAGTCGATGAGATCATCGCCGACATAAGCCACATTTTCCGGGGCAATCGCCAGTTTTTCCAGCAAATCGCTAAAGGCGATCAGTTTGTTTGACTGCCCCTGATACAAGTGAGTGATCCCCAATGTGGCACAACGATCTTCTACCAGTTTAGCCTTTCGCCCGGTAATGATAGCGACTTCAATATCAGAGGTGAGCGCACAACGAATGCCATAACCGTCACGAACATTGAACGCTTTCAGCTCTTCGCCATTATTGCCCATATAAATCAGGCCATCTGACAGTACGCCATCGACATCGAGGATCAGCAGACGAATGTTCTCTGCTTTTGCCATAACGTCGGCGCTGACAGGGCCGTAACAGGTCGCAAGCGACGCACCTGCTTTGCTCATTGTTGTTTATCCTTGAATCTTTACACTACGCCTGCACGCAGTAAATCATGCATATGTAACACACCGAGTAAATGGTCGCCATCGGCAACCATCACGGAGGTGATATGGCGGGACTGCATTAAGTTCAGTGCCTCAACGGCCAGAATGCCAGGGCGCACGCGTATTCCCCCCGGCGTCATAACATCGGCAATACTTAACTGACGAACATCCACGCCCATATCGAAGACACGGCGTAAATCACCGTCGGTAAAGATGCCTTCAATCATCATATTGTCATCGCAAATGACAGTCATACCAAGATTTTTGCGGGTAACTTCCAGCAATGCGTCACGCAGACTGGCCGTTTTTTTAACATGCGGGATCTCATCGCCCGTATGCATAATATCGTTTACGCGCAGCAGAAGTTTACGACCCAGTGCGCCGCCTGGGTGTGAGAGCGCAAAATCTTCAGCAGTAAAGCCGCGTGCTTTTAACAGCGCGACAGCGAGGGCATCGCCCATAACCAGCGTGGCGGTGGTGCTGCTGGTCGGTGCCAGCCCTAACGGACAGGCTTCTTTCGCTACTTTAACACACAGATGCACATCTGCGGCGCGCGCCATGCTGCTCTCCGGGCGACCGGTGATGCAGATTAACGGTACGTGAAGACGCTTAAGCACTGGAATTAAGGCCGTGATTTCGCTGGATTCACCTGAGTTAGAGATAGCAATCACCACATCCTGTGGGGTGACCATGCCTAAATCACCATGCGCGGCTTCACCAGGATGGACGAAAAATGAAGGTGTACCGGTGCTGGCAAACGTAGCCGCCATTTTGCGCCCAATATGCCCCGATTTCCCCATCCCCATGACGACAACTTTCCCTTTACACCAGAACATCTTTTCACAGGCAAGCGTGAAATTCTGATTGATGTATTGATCAAGCTCCGCCAGGCATTCACGTTCAATCGCCAGGACTTCTTTACCTGCTTGCTGAAAGTCAAAACCCGGTTGTAACTCTACGTGCGACATAATGCGTTTCCAGTTATTCAACGGAGTATTGGCGATAACCAGTACAACATCGCCAGCCATACGATAAATCCGCCTGTTAATAATACCCCTACACCACGGCCCGATTGCGGGGAGCGCCGCCAGCACAGCAACGCAAAAATAATGCTCACCAGCAACATCACGCTGTAGTCACGACTGTACGCCAGTGGATCAATCTCTCCTGGCGTTATCAGCGCGGGTAAACCCAACACGATGACAATATTAAAAATGTTTGCGCCAATGATATTTCCGACAGCAATGTCGTTTTCACCTTTGCGAACCCCCGCTATTGCGGTTGCCAGTTCCGGCAGGCTGGTTCCGATAGCAATTGCCGTCAGACCCATCGTCAACTCGCTGATGGCAAAGTAATTCGCCAGCACCGTGGCGTTATCAACCACCATCCGCGTGGCCACTGGCATGATGATAAGCGCAATGCCGAGCCATAAAAACGCGACGGGCAATCCGCCGTCACGAGGCAGCTCTGCAAGCTGCTCTCTGGTCAGGCTGTCAGTCCCCTGACGTTCAGCCTGACGTGCAAGTTTAACAATGAACAGCAGCCATAGCACAGCCAGAAAGAGGAGAAAGATACCATCGCTGCGACTAAGTTGTCCGTCATAGAGTACGGAACCGGCCACCACGCTGACCAACAACATTAAGGGTAATTCACGGCGCAGAACATCGGAATGGACGGTAAAAGGACGAACCAGCGCAGCCAGACCGAGGATCAGTAATATATTGATAATGTTTGAGCCGAGGGCTGTACCAACGGCTAAATCGCGTTGTTCGTGCAGAGACGCGGCAAGCGAGACGATGATTTCTGGTAACGATGTACCAATACTGACCACCGTCATGCCGATGATTAGCGGCGGGATGCCAAAGGTTCGGCAAAGAATAGACGCGGCAAAAACCAGGCGGTCGGCACTGTAAACGACCAAAAGTAAACCAACAATTAACAGTGCCGTAGCTAAAAGCATCTAACGTCCTTTCTTCAGGTATACTCGCCGGTCCGCTGAAGATTTTCAGAAAGCCGTAACGGATTCTTAATTTTGACTTTATGCGGCTAAAAAGTAAAACAAATGCCAGCTTTCGCTAACCACGGCGGGTAATATTCTGTAAATATGTTGGGTTCAAGGTTAAATTGAGCGCCATGCTTAGAAAATCAACGCAAGACGAAGGGTGAATTATGGAGCAGTCTGTGGCGAATTTAGTCGATATGCGCGATGTCAGTTTTACGCGTGGCAATCGCTGCATCTTCGATAATATTTCCCTGACCGTGCCGCGAGGGAAGATCACGGCGATCATGGGGCCATCGGGCATCGGTAAAACGACGCTACTCCGTCTGATTGGCGGGCAAATCGCACCAGATCATGGTGAGATTCTTTTCGATGGTGAGAATATTCCGGCGATGTCTCGTTCGCGCCTGTATACAGTGCGCAAACGGATGAGCATGTTATTTCAGTCCGGGGCGTTGTTCACTGATATGAACGTATTTGACAACGTCGCCTATCCACTGCGCGAACATACTCAACTTCCCGCGCCATTGTTGCATAGTACGGTGATGATGAAGCTGGAGGCCGTGGGGCTGCGTGGAGCGGCTAAACTAATGCCTTCTGAACTTTCCGGTGGGATGGCGCGGCGTGCAGCGCTGGCGCGTGCGATTGCGCTGGAGCCGGATCTCATCATGTTTGATGAGCCCTTTGTTGGGCAAGATCCCATCACCATGGGCGTACTGGTGAAGCTGATTTCTGAGCTGAACAGCGCGCTGGGTGTGACTTGTGTGGTGGTTTCTCACGATGTGCCGGAAGTGTTAAGTATTGCCGATCACGCCTGGATCCTGGCGGACAAAAAAATTGTCGCTCATGGCAGTGCCCAGGCGTTGCAGGCGAATCCTGATCCGCGCGTACGTCAGTTTCTGGACGGGATAGCTGACGGGCCTGTTCCGTTCCGCTATCCTGCCGGCGATTATCACGCTGATCTTTTACCAGGGAGTTAAGCCACTCATGCTGTTAAATGCGCTGGCGTCGCTCGGACATAAAGGGATTAAAACCCTGAGAACGTTCGGGCGGGCCGGGTTAATGTTATTCAATGCGCTGGTCGGCAAACCGGAATTTCGCAAACATGCGCCGCTGCTGGTGCGCCAGCTCTATAATGTCGGCGTCCTGTCGATGCTGATTATTGTAGTTTCTGGCGTGTTCATCGGAATGGTGTTGGGGCTGCAAGGTTATCTGGTTCTGACCACTTATAGTGCGGAAACCAGTCTGGGTATGCTGGTGGCGTTATCGCTACTGCGTGAACTGGGACCGGTGGTTGCCGCGCTGTTGTTTGCCGGGCGTGCGGGTTCGGCGCTAACCGCAGAAATCGGCCTGATGCGCGCTACAGAGCAACTCTCCAGTATGGAGATGATGGCGGTGGATCCGCTGCGTCGGGTTATTTCTCCCCGTTTCTGGGCTGGGGTTATTTCATTACCACTGTTGACGGTTATCTTTGTCGCCGTGGGGATCTGGGGCGGATCGCTGGTCGGCGTCAGTTGGAAAGGCATTGATAGCGGGTTCTTCTGGTCGGCAATGCAAAATGCCGTCGACTGGCGTATGGATCTGGTCAACTGTCTGATTAAGAGCGTGGTGTTTGCCATCACGGTGACGTGGATTTCGTTGTTTAACGGCTACGACGCCATCCCGACGTCTGCCGGGATTAGCCGGGCAACCACTCGCACCGTTGTCCACTCGTCTCTGGCTGTTCTGGGGCTGGATTTTGTGCTGACCGCATTGATGTTTGGGAATTGAGTTCATGCAAACGAAAAAAAATGAAATTTGGGTGGGTATCTTTTTATTAGCAGCACTACTGGCGGCGCTGTTTGTTTGCCTGAAGGCGGCGAACGTGACGTCCATACGTACTGAACCGACCTACACGCTTTATGCGACGTTCGATAACATTGGCGGCCTGAAAGCGCGCTCTCCGGTCAGCATTGGTGGTGTTGTTGTGGGCCGGGTGGCGGATATTACGCTGGACCCGAAAACATATCTGCCGCGCGTAACGCTGGAAATTGAACAACGTTATAACCACATTCCTGATACCAGTTCGCTGAGCATTCGTACTTCCGGCCTGCTGGGGGAACAATATCTGGCATTAAACGTCGGTTTTGAAGACCCGGAACTGGGGACTGCTATCCTGAAGGATGGCGATACAATTCAGGACACCAAGTCTGCGATGGTGCTGGAAGATCTTATTGGTCAGTTCCTTTACGGTAGTAAAGGCGATGACAATAAGAATAGTGGCGATGCGCCAGCTGCTGCGCCAGGTAATAATGAAACCACTGAACCTGTGGGTACAACGAAATAATTTCAGGAGAACCGACGCATGTTTAAACGTTTAATGATGGTCGCTTTGCTGGTGATTGCACCGCTGAGTGCGGCAACCGCAGCAGACCAGACCAATCCGTATAAGCTGATGGACGAGGCGGCGCAGGAAAAACGTTCGATCGCCTGAAGAATGAGCAACCGCAAATTCGGGCCAAACCCGGATTATCTGCGTACCATTGTCGATCAGGAACTGCTGCCATACGTACAGGTGAAATACGCCGGTGCGCTGGTGCTGGGCCAGTATTACAAGAGTGCGACCCCTGCTCAACGTGATGCTTACTTTGCCGCTTTCCGTGAGTACCTGAAGCAGGCTTACGGTCAGGCGCTGGCGATGTATCACGGTCAAACCTATCAGATTGCGCCAGAACAGCCGCTGGGCGATAAAACCATTGTGCCTATTCGCGTTACCATTATTGACCCGAATGGCCGCCCGCCGGTGCGCCTGGACTTCCAGTGGCGTAAAAACTCCCAGACGGGCAACTGGCAGGCTTACGACATGATTGCTGAAGGCGTCAGTATGATCACCACCAAACAAAACGAGTGGGGAACGCTGCTGCGTACCAAAGGTATCGACGGCCTGACTGCGCAACTGAAATCGATTTCTCAACAGAAAATCACTCTGGAAGAGAAAAAATAATGAGCGAGTCACTGAGCTGGATGCAGACGGGTGACACGCTGGCGTTATCCGGAGAGCTGGATCAGGACGTTCTGCTACCGCTTTGGGAAATGCGTGAGGAAGCGGTGAAGGGGATTACCTGCATCGATCTTAGCCGTGTGTCCCGCGTGGATACGGGTGGACTGGCACTGCTGCTCCATCTTATCGATCTGGCGAAAAAGCAGGGCAACAAAGTGACGCTTCAGGGGGTAAACGACAAAGTGTATACCCTGGCAAAATTGTATAATTTGCCTGCTGATGTTCTGCCTCGTTAAATTTTTTCAGGCCGGATATGGCGTTAACCGCCTGTCCGGCAAACCTGCCTGCAAGTCGAGCCTTGTCTGATTTATCAGCGAGGCTTTTTGCTTATTTATGCCAGCGCAACTTTGCTCTAAGATGTTTCGCTGGTTTATTAACTGATGATTGAAGATCCCATGGAAAATAATGAAATTCAGAGCGTGTTGATGAACGCTCTCTCCCTCCAGGAAGTCCACGTTTCCGGCGATGGCAGCCACTTTCAGGTTATTGCCGTGGGTGAGTTGTTTGACGGCATGAGTCGGGTTAAAAAACAGCAGACGGTCTATGGCCCACTGATGGAATATATTGCGGATAACCGCATTCATGCTGTGTCGATCAAAGCGTATACCCCTGCGGAGTGGGCGCGCGATCGCAAACTGAACGGCTTTTGAGCTATGGGCGATTCGCCGGTAGCGGATATGAATTGTTAACTGAGAACAAACTAAATGGATAAATTTCGTGTTCAGGGGCCAACGAAGCTCCAGGGCGAAGTCACAATTTCCGGCGCTAAAAATGCTGCTCTGCCTATCCTTTTTTGCCGCACTACTGGCGGAAGAACCGGTAGAGATCCAGAACGTCCCGAAACTAAAAGACGTCGATACATCAATGAAGCTGCTAAGCCAGCTGGGTGCGAAAGTAGAACGTAATGGTTCTGTGCATATTGATGCCCGCGACGTTAATGTATTCTGCGCACCTTACGATCTGGTTAAAACCATGCGTGCTTCTATCTGGGCGCTGGGGCCGCTGGTAGCGCGCTTTTGGTCAGGGGCAAGTTTCACTGCCTGGCGGTTGTACGATCGGTGCGCGTCCGGTTGATTTACACATTTCTGGCCTCGAACAATTAGGCGCGACCATCAAACTGGAAGAAGGTTACGTTAAAGCTTCCGTCGATGGTCGTCTGAAAGGCGCACATATCGTGATGGATAAAGTCAGCGTTGGCGCAACGGTGACCATCATGTGTGCTGCAACCCTGGCGGAAGGCACCACGATTATTGAAAACGCAGCGCGTGAACCGGAAATCGTCGATACCGCGAACTTCCTGATTACGCTGGGTGCGAAAATTAGCGGTCAGGGCACCGATCGTATCGTCATC
>ENA-OQCW01000830-OQCW01000830.1-human-gut-metagenome-genome-assembly--contig:-NODE-830-length-14949-cov-3.909189_pt1 | contig 14949 bp, 9 predicted proteins | sample MGYA00242767_ERZ504593 | MGnify/ENA primary metagenome ERZ504593 (study PRJEB26092, sample SAMD00036307) | human gut metagenome | host: Homo sapiens | study: EMG produced TPA metagenomics assembly of... | reverse complement strand
GCTGTTCTGCCTTCTTGGCGTAATAATCTGACTGAATAATCATCAAATACACCATACGTCCCATAAGACCTGTTAAAAGAAAAATACACACAGCAAATACCAATACCGTTTTCTTTTTATGATAAGTCCTGTTTTTTCTCATAAATTCTGCCTTTTCCTGTTATCCCTATACTATATGTGTTTTCCTTTTTCTATATGAACTTAAAACTGTAAATAAAAAACGCATTTTAGGATATTGATACATTTTACGCACAGTGTACGTTTCTGATGTATCAATATCTCTGAAATGCGTTTATCTTTGGATATCATCCTCCAAATCTTCCATTCCGTAAGGATCGTCCTCATATTCGGGATCATCTTCCTCTATCCCTGCATCCTCATTTGTAATCCCATCTGAATGTTCATCATTTTTTTCTACATCCTGAGGATCTCCGTCTCCAAATCCCTGATCCAAAATTGTTCCATAAGGGTTGGAAACACCATCTTTTTCAATATCTGTAAGCTTTGGTACTCCGTAAAATCCTTCCCACAAAACAGTTTCTTCCGTTGTAGGCTCGTCCATATAAATATTCATATAAGGAAGAACCTCTGACAAAATTGCCTGTGCAAGAAACTGAGGATAAGAACTGGTTGCCTGTTCTTCCACATTTGGTGTATCCACAACTGCATAAATCAGCAACTCCGGTTTATCAAGAGGAGCAAATCCAATAAAAGAAACAAGATAATTCCCCTTTTCTTTCTCATTCAGCTTTTCTGCTGTTCCTGTTTTACCACCCATGGAATACCCTTTTACTTTTGCTTTTTTACTGGTACCATCCGTCACACTCATTCCCATGTATTCACGAATATCTGCTGAAACTTCTTCTGATATAGGTTGTTTCAAAATATTCGACTGAATACTTTTTACCACTTTACCATCTTCATCTGTGATTTCCTTTACAAGATGAGGCTGATAATAAATTCCACCGTTAATAGCTGCAGCCATTGCTGCAATTTCCTGTATCATGGTACAGTTAAAACCCTGACCAAAAGCTGAGGTAGATAACTCCATCTCATACATATTGTCTTCTGTAAACAAAAGACCTGTTTCTTCATTTGGTAAATCAATACCTGTTCTGGTACCAAAGTTAAATCGATGCTGATACTCCAAAAACTGAGTCACACCCATTTTTCTTCCAATTGCCATCATTCCATCATTACAGGAATTTTGAATAACTTCTCCCAGACTTTCTGCCCCATGATTATCAGGATATACTGCACATTTGACATAGTCTTCTCCGATTTCTTCTCCACCATCACACAGAAAACGGCTGTTTTCTGTAATAGCTCCAGACTCTAAAGCTCCTGCCACTACAATAGGCTTTACTGTAGAACCCGGCTCAAAGTTCTGACTGACACAGTAATTTTTCCACATTTGAAACAAAGCATCTTTTGTCTGTTCATCATCCATTGCTTCGATTTCTTTATCTGTATAACTGCCCGTTAAATCTCTGGGATTATTCAAATCATAAGTTCCTGAGCTTGCCATTGCAAGAATTTCCCCATTATTAGGATTTTCTACAATAACAGCTATATTCTCAGCACCTTTTTTCTTTGCATCTTTTTTATTATTTGGCCCTGCTGACAGAGCACGATCAAAAGCTGTAATATATTTTTCTACAATACTCTGAATACTGGCATCCAAAGTAGTTGTAAGATTTTTACCATTTACTGCCTCTACAATGGTTTGTTCCAAAGAAGCATTTTCATCTAAATAACCAAATTTTCTTCCGTTACTTCCGTTTAAAGTGCTATTATAATATCCTTCCAGTCCCCATGTAGCTGTATTTCCTGCATCTGTAAAACCAATCACATCACATGCCAGACTTTCCAGAGGATACACTCGCTTATACGTATCCTCAAAATAAATTCCTTTCACATTCTGACGCCTTTTTAATTCTTCGTCCCCCAGTGCCTTCCTTGCGTCTTCATCTGCCGGTACCTTATTCGCTTCTTCAAAGCTCTTTTTTTCTTCCATAGTGACTTCTTTTTTCAAAATCTGATACTGGCTCTCTTTTGTCTCTTCATTTTTCAGAAGATTTTCAATTTCACTATTTTCAATTCCAAAAGCTGTTTCCAATGCTTCTTTTACCGGTTCTTCATAGGTTTCATGCCCATTTACCTCTTTACAGTCTAAAATAAGATTATAAACTTTTACACTATTTGCCAGCATCGTTCCGTTTCGGTCTGTAATACTACCTCTTTTAAAAGGCAATGTCTTATTCGTATACTGCTGCTGTGACTGAGAAAGTACCTGCTGCGTATACTTATTCCCAAATTTTGCATTGATAATGGTAATTCCTACCAATAAACTGACTAAAGCCAGCAGAGCTATTTCCAAATACCCCCCGCCAGCTTTAATTTCATCTTTTTTGTAAGTTTTCTCTTTTGAGATTCTTGCTTATTCAATCTTCCACCTGCTTAATTTTCCGGTACATCCTGATATTGCCGCACATAGTTGTTATTTCCCGGTGTATAATATTTAATCTGTTCTTCTGTTGCATACTGCATACCCAGTTCATTAATGGCTCTGTCCTTAATCTTATTCAAATCCACATTTGTCATTACATCACTATAATATGCATCGTTCTCGGCTTTCAGCTCATTTAACTGAAGTTCCTTTTCTGCCACTGCGCTGCGTTTTGCAGTTAATTCTGCAGTCAGTTTAATATAATGCACACAGGCACCCGTAGCCAAAGCACAAATCAAAGAAAGAAATACCATATATCCCCGTCCCATATTTGTACTTTTTACCCGGTTCTTTCGTGCAGTCCTGCTTAGTTTCTTCTTTGGCTGACTAGGTACCTCATCTAAACGGCGGGCTGCATTTCCATCTTCAAAATAAACTCCACGCCTTTGCACTTTTCTGTTGTTATATTCATTTCGGTTCCTTGTACTTGCCATGAAACTCTCCCCTTATCAGGTCTTTTTACTTACTGCTTCACTCTTTCAAACACTCTCAGCTTAGCGCTTTTTTGAGCGTTTATTCATTTCTAATTCTTCTTCACTTGGAAGAATGTTTCCTGTAATCACTTTCCCTTTTGATTGATTTCCGCATACACATACTGGAAATCCCGGAGGGCATGTACACGGATTTTCGTTTCTTTTAAAAATCGTTTTTACAATACGGTCTTCTAAAGAATGGAAGGTAATAATACAAATTCTTCCTTCGTCATTTAACAGTTCAATCATATCATCCAGTGAATTTCTCAGTACATCCAATTCCTGATTTAATTCAATTCGAATTGCCTGAAAAGTTTTCTTTGCCGGATGACCACCTACTGCTCTCATTTTCATAGGAATTGCACGTTTGATAATTTCAATCAATTCCCTGTAGTTTCTATTTCTTTTTCCTGTCTTGCCATACATATATGTTTTGCAATATTCTTGGCAAATTTATCCTCACCATAGTCACGAATAATGCGATAAAGCTCATTTTCACTGTATTCATTTACAATATTCTTGGCTGTGCGGGGATTTCTCTGGTCCATACGCATATCAAGAGGGACATCTTCTCTGTAAGTAAAGCCTCGTTCGCTGTTGTCTAACTGATAAGAAGATACCCCTAAATCTAAAACAATTCCATCAACTGATGTAATTCCTATCTTTTGTAATTCTTTTTTCATATTGCAATAATTGCTGCGGATAATAGTCACCTGTTCTTTGAACTCCTGCAACCGCTTTCCCGCAGCATTTATTGCCGCTTCATCTTGATCTATACCTATCAAGCTCCCCTTGGCAGATAACTGCTGACATATCGCATAAGAATGTCCGCCGCCTCCCAGTGTTCCATCAACATAGATTCCGTCAGGCTTTACCCTTAAGTTCCCTACGGTTTCTTCCAGTAATACGGATTGGTGTTTAAATTCCATTTTTCTCTCCTAGCATACTTAGATAACAATACCTATACTCTGCATACCTTCTGCAATAGCATCCATGTCTTCGTAATTGCTGTTTTCCAACCACTTCTCCTTACTCCAGACTTCAATTCTCGTAAGATTTCCAGTTAATACCACGTCTTTTTCCAGACCAGCAAATTCTCGTAACGTTATCGGCACGAGTATTCTCCCCTGCTTGTCCAATTCACACATTGTAGCACTGGCTACAAAGAAACGTAAGAAGGCTCTTGCATTTTTATCATTAAGTGGTAAAGCTTTCAGCTTTTCTTCAAAGGCTTTCCATTCGCTGTTGGGATAAATTGATAAACAGCCATCCAATCCTTTGGTAAGTACGAATTCCTCTCCCAGTTCTTCTCTGAACTTAGATGGGATAATCATCCTTCCTTTTGCATCTATTGTATGGCTATATTCTCCCATGAACATACGAACTTCACCTTCTTTCGTGAGAACTGTAAATCTCCCCTTTACAATTCTCCATGACGCCTCATAGACACTTCTGCCACCAGCCACCCATTTGGCACCACTTTTCACCACTTTCTACCACTTATACGTCCATTCTATACTAATCCCATAAATTATGCAAGGGGAAACACGTATTCTTTTTCGTTTTTTTTACTTATTTTTAAAGGATTTTTTGTATAAATTACTAATTTTTCCCATTAGCAAAAAAGGAGTAACTCAAAATGAGCTACTCCCTTTCTTAGCATTTCTTTCTTATACTCTTTCCAACATCTGTCCGGATGCATCCACATAATAACCGTCAACCCACTGACTACTTGCCATGCTTCCCTCTTCATTTAAATAATACCAATAGCCATCTACGAATACCCAGCCTGTTTCCATGGCTCCACTTTCATTTAGATAATACCAGTAGCCTCCTACGGATACCCAGCCTGTTTCCATGGCTCCGCTTTCATTCAGATAGTACCAATAGCCTCCTACAGATACCCAGCCTGTTTCCATAGCTCCGCTTTCATTCAGATAGTACCAATAGCCTCCTACAGATACCCAGCCTGTTTCCATAATGGCTTCTTCATCAAAGTAATACCATGTTCCAGAAATTTCTTTCCATCCAACTGTCTTCTGTCCGCCTTCGTAATACTCCCAACCATTTTCCGTCTGATACCAACCTGCTTTTTCTACTAAACAGTCCTTCGCTTTCTGTATATTTATAACTGCTGTTGCAATTTCTTCTGTTGTTGCATCTGGATTATCTAGCAATTTTGTTGCTGCGTCAATCAATTCTTTATAAGCATTCCAACTGTCTTCTGTATAACTGTTCTCTGTTTCCTGTTTTTTGGCCAGTTCCTCATATTCTTTTAATACTTGTTCCAGTTCCGGATATCCTACTTCATGAACAAGTCTGGCATCTGCCCATACTGCATGGTCATTTCCATCGGAACCATTTGTTTCTGTGATAAGAGAAACTGTTTTTGCACCTCTGATATTCACTTCTACAGGAACAGAAGTTTTGAATTTTACAGCATTCTGTCGGAATACTTCTTCGCCATCCACTTTGACAACATAATTTACTTCACCGTTTCCTGTCTGCTCTTTTCCAATACCTGCAATTGCTTTAAATGTAGTCGCATCTGTATCTTCTACGCAAACCGTTACTTCTGAAGGTGCATGAGAGCCTACACCTTTCTTGAATTTTGTTGCTTTTCCGTCAACCCATACACCAAGCTCCTGTCCACAGGTACATTTATCGCGCAGATTTGCACTGTAACCAGCCTTATCAACAGTCCAACTCATATCACTAACATATATCTGGTCTACTATTTTAAATGTTACGGTGTATATTTTTTCAATTCCATAGCTGGAAACTGTTTTAATTGTTGCTGTTGGATTTTCTTCTGTTGCCTGTGTAATCTCAATCTTTGCACCGCTATCTTTTTGAATTACATCAACTTTCGGAATTTCTAATCCTTTAAAAATCTGATGTGTATATTCATTCTTAGACGCATCAAAACCTTCCATTTTCTTTCCGTTTAATGTAATTCCCTGAATAGCCATTGTGGACTCTATATCCTGTTTGCTATTTTCCATTCTTTCTTTTACAAAAGTATCTGCATCTGATGCTTCTTTTGTAATTGGTGTGATACGGAATGTCTGTGTGTAAGTCATTCCTTTTCCTAGAATGTATTTGCCTAATGGACCTGGACCGCAGCTTGCATTACCAAGCCCTCTTTGTGCAGTACTCACACCCAAGATTACATCTTCTGTTTTTTGAATTTGATATGGATGTCCATAATTTTTCCATCTTTCATGAATATTTTCAGATGTATAATGTAATGCACTCATGTTCATAGTATCTTCTGCTACAACCATAAGTCCCTTACCATTTTCACCATTTGTCAGTGCCGCCCATCTTACATCGCTTCGATTACCGTTTTCCTGTGGTCTTACATATCCATCTTCAAACATATCCGTTACGGTATCGTGATAAACACTTATTTTTGCACCTGTCTTTCTGTCCACATAGTTTTCCTGTGGCCCTCTTCCATAATAAGTAACATTTTCATACTCTTTCGGAACAGTCATTCCCATACCGACCTGTGCAATATCGCCAACTGCACTGCTGTCTGCAGGTGTAAAGCTATTTGTTACAACAATATCTCCGTTTGCATAAATCTGATAATCTATTGTGTTTGGAGAATTAATACCTGCAATCATCCCTGCAACATGAACATTTACAACTTTTGCTTTTGCTTCTACATTACATTCTTCTACTTTGAAATTCGTAGCTGCATTCTTCATTCCATCTGTAAAATTAGGGTCATTACTGATTCGTGCTCTCCAGTAATTCGGTTTTGGCCCCTCTTTCACAAGAACGTTTCCGTTTACCTTATATTCTGTAATATAACCTGTTGTTTTATCAATTGTTACAGAGAATTTATCTCCATCTTTTTCGCTTCCTGTAATTATAGCTGTTTTATCATTTTCTGTCATTTCAATTTCATTAGAATTTTCCACATCAATTACAGAAGAGTTTTCTGTGGTTTCATAAGAAAGCATTAACTGCTCAAACGCAATCTCATCACCTGTCTTTCCGCCGAAATCACCAGACCATGTCTGGTCTTTTGTTAATACTGCGCTAAATTCTAAGATATAGTCAGAACCTTCTACTGCCTGAATTTCAGGGAAGTCTTTCAATTCAACAACTTTCTCTTCTCCGGCTCCAATGTTCTTATCTTTTTCTGAAAGCACACCGTCTTTTACAATTTCATTATCTTTCAATAATTTCCATGTAATGTTATAATTATTCAGATTTGTATTCAGGAATTCATTTACAATACGTACTTTTCCGTTTTTTGCCTCTCCGTCATCGTAAAAAGAGATTTCCTGATGTACTTTTTTCACTTCATATAGCTCCGGTGACGGTGTTCTGTCTGCATTCATAATACCATTACAGCAGAAATCACGGTCTGTTATTTTCTCGCCCCAGTCGCCTCCATATCCAAAGTATTTTGATTCTTCCGGATAGTTTGTTCCTTCTACAATAATCTGGTCATCTGTAAAGTCCATAGAATATACTACTTCACTGTCTTTCGGTTGATAATTTGGATCTGGATTTGCAACATTCAGAACATATACACCATCAATCAGACCATTAAATTGCCTTCCCCTAAGTTCCGGATCTTCACCAATACCGATATTATATGCTTTAGAGTCAATGGTTTCTCCTTTTGAAATCACTTTCTCTCCGATTTTCTCACCATCTGCATACAAAATATATTTACCATCTTCGTAAGTTCCTGCAATATAAGTCCACTTACCAATTTTGTTTGCCGGGAATGGAGTTGTCAATGTGCCATCTTTCCAACCATCAACAAAAAATCTCAAGCTGGTTATTTGCTCTTGTAATCTTAAGATTATATCCTGAGTCTCCCTTAGAGATAATTGCCTGATCATTTCCATTTGCACCATCATATTTCACCCAGGCTCCTACCGTAATTGCTCTGCTGTCAGCAGATTTATTTGGAACAATCGCATATCCATCTAATGCTCTGTTGCTCTGTCCATCTACAAAAGTTCCCTTAACCTCTGATTTGCTTCCATCATCATTTTTCAAATAATAATCTTTTTTATTGATTATTTTTCCGTAAATAGACTGATCCATCCAGTCCCATATAAATCCTCCCTGAGCATTCTCATAGGTTCTGAATACATCCCAATATTCTTTAAAGTTACCAAGTCCATTTCCCATAGCATGAGCATATTCCGATTGGATATATGGTGCTTTATTATTTGTATTTGTAACATGTCCCTCTACGGAAGACACTCCCCAATACTGAGAAGAATAAATATCTACTATGGAATTCTCACGTTGACCTTTTGTATAACGATTATCACGCTCATATTTTCTTAGTCTGGAAGGATCTCTCTCTAAAATCCATTTACTTGAATTATAAAAACAATAGTTTTCATTCATTGTATGATTAGAATATGTAGATTCATTTCCAAGTGACCAGATTACTACAGATGGATGGTTTTTATCACGCTCACCATATTTTTTGTTCTGTCCATAACCGCTGTATTCCATACCGGCGCACCGGACGGAATATCCGCTCCATTTTCAAAAGAGCCCTTGTGAGATTCAATATTTGCTTCATCACATATCAGAATTCCCAGTTCATCTGCAAGTGCATAAGTATATGGATGATTTGGATAATGCGAAGTACGAATTGCATTCACATTAAATTGTTTCATTGTTTTTAAATCTGTAAGAATGTCATCTTTATTAAGAGCACGTCCATCTACATCATCAGTCTCGTGACGGTTTGTTCCACGAAACATAATTTTCTTTCCGTTAATCTGTGCCTGCTCCTGCCCCGCCTCATTGATATCTACTTTTCCAATTTCACGGAACCCAACTCTCTGACATACATTTTCTATGACATTGCCGTTTTCATCCACAAGCTGAATGAGCAATCGATACAAATTTGGAGTATCCGGAAACCACTTTTTAGGATTGATTACTTCTTTAGAGCCTGAGCCTGACTGTCCTTTATCATCTGCACGCTCTTCCATATTTTCTTTTCCATTTTTCACATTTACATCAAATGTAAGTGGTGAATTCCATAATTTCTCATCACTATCCATTTCATACAAATCTGCTTTTACCGTATATTTACCAGACACTTTTGGATTAAGACTTCTGATATCTGCATCTAATGTTAAAGTCGCATTTTTATAATTTTCATCTAACTCAGTTTTTACAAAATAATCACGAATTTCTACATCTGCTTTAGAATACAGATAAACATCTCTGAAAATGCCGCTTAAACGGATAAAATCCTGGTTTTCTAAATAACTTCCTGTTGACCAGCGATATACTTCAACTGCAATTGTATTCGTTCCTTCCTGTAAATATGGAGTAATGTTAAACTCATCTGCTGTATAACTGTCTTCTGCATATCCTACTCTTTCCCCATTTATATAAAGATAAAATGCAGATTCCACACCTTGAAAAGACACAAAAACATTTCTTCCATCCCAGTCTTTTGGTATTTCAAAGGTTCTCTTATACTGTCCTACACTATTCTTTACTGTTGGAGCAACCGGTTTATTTTTTCCCATTTGTATTATAATTTATCCCCTCATAATTTGCCCAGGGATATGTCTGATTCACATAGATTGGTGTATCATATCGAAAATCACCATTTTCATCTCGTTGAGTCTGGATATTACTTGGTACCTGAATTTTATCCCAACCCTTTGTATCCCAATTTTCTTTATAGTTTTTAGCATCTGAGCCACGTTTTGTATTCAAGCGATCAGCCGGCTTTTCTGCATATTTAAAATCCCATTCACCATTTAAAGACTTATACCACTTAGAATTTGTTTCATCTTTATCATCTAAAGCGGACTTTTCATTTTCCAATGCCTTATCCTGTGTTTCATAAGGTGTAAAGGTTGCTCTCGCATTCTCACGATTTACTTCTACCGTATCAATTTGATCATACCATTCTTCGCCTGCAAACTGACTATCTGCTGCCTTTACTTCAAGTGTTAGTCCTTCTCCCCCAATTCCTGATGTTGTAACTAAAGTTCCTGCCAAAAGCAAGGATATAATTCGACTTCTTGTTTTCATCCCTTCTCCTCCTGCTTGCTACCAACTTTACGCCTATTTTTGAAGCCTTCTTTTTTTCAACATATTTGCAATCGTGCTGTACAGTATTTTCATATCCATTCATATTTTCCTTTTCTACTGCAAATTCTTCTATTTGAAAATGGTTCTTCTTATAAGGGCAAATTTTTGCAGCATCTAAATAATACTTATCTATCTTTTCACTTTCATACATCTGATCAGCCACCATTTTTTCTTATGTCAAGTGTATCATAAACGCGCTTAATTGTATACCGTGGCAACAGCAACAGCTGCTTAAAGTTCGTTATTATATGCTCTATAATTTCAAATATTCTAACATAGATGCAAGATTTCCTACAGCATCTTCCTGTCCCAAATCATACATCTCCTGTATTTTCTCAATATTTCTTTCTATTCGTTTAATATCAACAAATCTTGATGGTCTTATTACAAAAATCTTTTTTTCTTTTTCCAATTTATTGACTTTCTCTAATTGCTGATTGTATATCAAATATCTGTTATTAATAGCTAGAAATCAAATCCGGATATTGTCTGTAATATACTTTGGAATAAGGTATTCGATTTTTCTTTCTATAATCCTCCGGTCTTGTAAGAATTACAATAACCTGTCATATCCCATATCCATTATTTTATCAATGGGTATACTATCCGCAATTCCTCCATCTAAATACCTTTTATTGTTAATACAAACGGGCTTTGATACAAAAGGCATCGAACCTGATGCACGTAAATATTCCATCTGTTTTTCTTCTCTCAAATCATCTATTTCGATATATTCTGCTTTTCCCGTTTCAATATTCGTAACTACTGCATAAAATTTCTCTTTACTGTTTTTATATGTATCAAAGTCAACAGGATCTAACTCATTCACAATTCTGTTAAAACAGAACTCTTTATTCATAATATTTCCTGTTTTAAGCAATGGATATAATCCCATATACTCCTTGTTCGTAGCATACTTTTTATTATACCTGAGTACTCTTCCCGGCTGTTTTGATTTGTAATTCATTCCAAATAATGCTCCTGCTGAAACGCCCATTATACCATCAACAGAAATATTATTTTTCATAAATACATCAAGAACTCCAGCAGTATATAGCCCTCGCATTGCCCCACCTTCAAGTAGTAATCCTGTTTTCATGTTCTCCTCCTTCTGGTAAATTCACATAAAATCAAATTGCTTAGTCAAAAAATCCTTGTTTGCTCAAAGTAAGCATAGTATATCATGTGTCAAAGACCCGGTCAATTTAATCACTTCTCTGAACATTCATACAAATAGAAACATTCTTTGCAATCTTCCCAAAAGTCATGTATAATTTATTTATAATAAAAACAGGAGGGCTCTAAAACAAAAACAACCGGAAATCCTCAACCTTTCCAAAGATATGATGAATATACTAGAGAATAAAGAAAACGGAGATTTTTAATACAAATCTCCGTTTTCTTTATGACAGGACAAATGACTATATGTATAAGAATTTTCTATGAAACCACATCTTTCGTAAAAGCCCTGCTCAACATCTTCTTATAGGATAAATCGATTGCAAATGCCCCAAGTGGTGCCGTTAATACTATGGCAAGTACAGCAACTGTTAATACTGTATCTCCACAGGAAAATCCAAGTGCAAGCGGTATTCCGCCAATAGCAGCCTGTACGGTTGCTTTTGGAGTATATGCCATCATAATAAATATTCTTTCTTTTCTGTTCATGCTTGTACCAAGCAGACACATAAATACCCCAAGCATTCTAAATACAATTGCTCCCAGGATTACAATAAATGCCTTCCATCCGACTTTTCCTAAGTATTCAATATTTACCGTTGCCCCAACTAATACAAACAGAAATACTTCAGATGCTACCCATAATTTCCCATACTTTATAGAAAGTCTTTTTGCAACAGCTTCTCTTTTTTTCTGTAATCCTATCCCAATAAACATAATTGCTATCAAAGCAGAAAATGTAATTGTTGTAGTCAATTGTTCTTCCGTTACCACAAGCAGGAATGAAATACTCAAAATAATCAACACTTTTGAAGTATCTCGTATATGCACTTTTTTGAAATAATACGCTAACAAAATTCCAATGAATGCCCCTATTGCAATTCCCAGAAATATGGAAATAGGAATATTCACAAAATTAATCATAGAAGCTCCTTCTCCTTGCATCATCCCAACAAAAGTAGAAAATAAAACAATAACATAAACGTCATCAACCGATGCTCCTGCAAGAATTAATTGTGGAATGCCTTCTTTTACTCCATAACCTTCATCCATCAATTTTACCATTCTTGGAACTACTACTGCCGGAGAAACTGCTGCAAGAACTGCTCCCATAATAGCAGCTTCCAATAATGTTAATCCCATCACCTTTGGAGCAAGTAATATCATCCCTATAATTTCAAAAGATGCCGGTACAAAGCACATAAGAAGTGCAGGACGTCCAATTTTTTTCAATCCGGACAAATCTAATCCAAGCCCTGCTCTTGTAAGAATAATAACCAATGCCATTTTGCGAAGATCTGCTGATATTCCAAGTATACTTTCATCTAACAAATTTAACACGTATGGCCCAAGAACAATACCTGTAGCCAACATTCCCAGCAGGCTTGGTAATTTGATTTTTTTACATATCCATCCCATAGACATACCGATAATTAAAATCAATGAAATACTTAATAACATAAAAATTCTCCTATAAACGTAGAAAAAACTGACACCATCTGCGTTAAATTGCAGAAGTCATCAGCTTTCATAAGCGGTTTAAGTAACTATAATACTTAGGGAGAACTTCATTCCCTTATATATCAATGAGTTTAACATAAAATATATAATTTATCAAGAAAATTCAGTTCACAATATCATTGTTTCTATCTCTGTTTTATCCCTTTGACACTTCCAAAGAATTCTCCCATTTTTTCAAAAGGAATTACATCCATCCGATCATACAAATCTGTATGGACAGCATTCAGGATAATCAGAAGTTCCTTATTTTCACCTTGAAGTTTCGTAAAGGCATCCTGACTAAAATAGCAGGAGTGTGCTTTTTCACCATGAATCATTAGTACAGCACTGCGAATTTCATCAGAGTAGGTAAGAATCGGTTGGTTCAAAAAGGACATACATCCAATTTTATTCCAACCGCCATTGGAGTTCAAAGAACGGCGCATCCTCTGGCAGAGGATTGACTACACCGCCGCCCAACTCATAGTTTCCATTTTTATAATCTATAATTCTCTGTGCATTCAGTGCTTTTTTCTTTTCGTAACGGGCATCAGGGGTGTCTTCGGAATCAAAGTAGCCTTTTGCGTTTACACGGCTCATGTCATACATGGTAGAAGTAACGGTTGCTTTAATGCGGGTATCCAATGTGGCAGCATTTAATGCCATACCGCCCCAACCGCAAATTCCGATGATACCAATCTTTTCCGAATCCACATTTTCCTGTACGGATAAGAAATCTACTGCCGCCATAAAATCTTCTGTATTGATATCCGGGGAAGCCATGTATCGTGGCTCGCCGCCGCTTTCTCCGATATAAGACGGATCAAAGGCGATGGTAAGAAATCCTCTTTCCGCCATAGCCTGAGCATATAGTCCAGAGGATTGTTCTTTTACTGCTCCAAAAGGTCCGCTTACTGCAATAGCGGAAAGTTTTCCCTTCTTATCCTTTGACTCATATAAATCTGCCGCCAGTGTAATTCCATAGCGATTCACAAAAGTAACCTTTCGGTGGTTTACTTTTTCACTTTTGGGAAATGTCTTATCCCATTCAGTTGTAAGATGTAATACTGCTTCTGTCATTTCATTTTCCTCCTGTTTTTTAGCAAATTGCGCTGATATATATCAAAATCTGTCCACCGCCAGTTTTAGCCGGAAACCCCTTTTATTGCTCCATTCATGACACTTTACCGAAGAAGGGATGATTCTTCGAAAGCGAGCAGAGGAAATACTAAGTCTTGTACAAAAAACAGAACGAGAAATTTCCATCTCCGATCAAATGATTGTGGGAGATGTCTATATCGGGACCGGAGAAACCAATGCTGTTCGTTTTATAGCAAGGAGAACATGGAATATCATCGTGGCACCAGTTGGAAAGCCAAGCTACGTGTTGCAGTTGATAAAGCAATCTGGACTTCCATCAACTATGAGGAATTTCTACAAAAAATGCAGTTAGCCGGATACGAAGTCCGCCAAGGAAAGCACTTATTCTTCCGTGCACCGGAGCAGAAAAACTTCACTTATATGAAATCTCTTGGAAGTTATTATAGCGAAGAAAATGTCCGTATCCGTCTGGCTAAAACCCGTAGCAAAGTGAAAACTCTAAAGCATTTGACCAGAGAAGCTCGCCTATATATCAACATCTCCACGTATGTTACGACTGGCAATCGAGAAGGATTTGAACGCTGGGCAAAGCTCAATAACCTGAAAGAAGCTGCTCGTACCTTCAACTATCTTTCCGAAAATAACCTGCTGAATTATGAAGATTTCCAACAGCATCTTTCTGATGTTGATGCTTCTGTTAAAGCGGCTGAGCAGAGAATAGCACAAATCAACAGTGAGCTGAGCACGCAGAAAGTCATTCAGAAACACTGTGATTCTTACCGGCTCTGCCGAAAAGTGATTGAAGATTGCAAAGCTGCTAAAAATCCAAAAACATACCGCGCCAAACATCAAGTAGAATACCAGCTCCACGATTCACTAAAAAAAGAGCTTCAGGATCTCGGTGTTACCAAAATCCCAAGCTCTAATAAAATCCAGAAGAAGATAGAAAATCTTGAATCTGAACAGGCTGCTACTGTCCGGGAAAAACAGGAACTACAGAAAAAGCAAAAGACACTGGATATCATTAGACAGAATTTTACAGCACTGCTCGATGCTCCTCAAATATCAAAAAAT
>ENA-OQCW01000829-OQCW01000829.1-human-gut-metagenome-genome-assembly--contig:-NODE-829-length-14952-cov-2.409309_pt1 | contig 14952 bp, 23 predicted proteins | sample MGYA00242767_ERZ504593 | MGnify/ENA primary metagenome ERZ504593 (study PRJEB26092, sample SAMD00036307) | human gut metagenome | host: Homo sapiens | study: EMG produced TPA metagenomics assembly of... | reverse complement strand
TGAATGTAAAAGTTACAGAATATGTAAATGGCGTGAATAAGGTTGTAAAAGGGGTAGAAGATTATACAACGGGCGCTTCTCAGCTCTCTGCCGGAATCACTTCCTACATTGGTGGTGAGAAGCAACTTGCAGCAGGAGCAAATCAGCTGACTGCATTAAAAGATGGTCTGTCACAGACAAAAGATGCAGTCGGACAGCTTTATGCGGCGATTGATGGAACCGGAGACAAGGATATCCAGGTGGCTTCTCAAAAACTTGCAGAAGGAACAAAAAAATTTAAATGATGCAGTAAGCGGTATGAATAACCTGCTTTCCAATGTAGATACGATGACAGCCACAGGAAAAGAATTGATCACACAGACAGAAGGACTTTCTGAGGTGATGCAGAATCAGATTGCAGTTCCAGTGCAGGAAATGATGAAAAACGGACAGGAATTGATGAAGATTTTAAGTGCTGTTACCACTCAATTGGAGACGATCAGCGCAGATAGTGAGGCTGCCGTTTCACAGGCAAAAGAAGCTGCTGTCAGTGAAGTAAATGCACAGATTGCAGAGCGAAATGGCCAGATCCAGGCGGCAAATCAGGCAGCGGTGGCAGCCAATGAGCAGGTGGAAGCGGCAAAAGCTCAGATTAGCGCTCAGATCGCAGAAGCTGAAGCAAATGGAAATACAGAACTGGCTGCTTCTCTGCAGAGTGCACTTGCGGCAGTTTCTGGAATTTCTGTAGATGCAGGAGTTTCCGAAATTGCTCCGGTTACAGTGCAGGATGTGCCGGTAAAAGTTGGATCTGTTGACACGACACAGATCAAAGCGTTGTTAGAAAGTATGCAGAATTCTTTCGGTGAAATAGAGGGAACGGTAAACGGACTGACTCCACAGTTGGCAGAAATGCAGAAAAAGATGGAAGAGATCACAAATTTGAAAAAACAGATTCCGTCAGGAATGGCAGATCAGTTAAAAGCCAGTGTGTCTGAACTGAATACAGGAATGCAGGGACTCAACGCAGCAATCGGAGGGTATGCTGCGAATATGAAGAAATTAAATGATGGAATGGAAGTGACTGTGCCTGAAGCTTCTCAGGGCATCGATCAGCTCAATGCAGGATTTGCACAACTTGGCGCAGCCAATGATGCACTACTTCAAGGTGCAGCGAAACTTCAGCAAAATACACCGGTACTCGTAGAAGGAGTACAGACATTGGCGGGTGGCACAACAGAGTTGAGCGGTGGTTTGCATCAGCTTGGAACACAGCTTTCTTCCGGAGGTGCACTTCTCGCAGGAAATAGTCAGGCACTGAGAGATGGAGTAAGCACACTTGTACAAGGAGCTGGCCAGCTTTCTGATGGTGGTAACACACTTGCTTCTGCAAGCGGAGAAGTCAAGAACGGAATTGCACAACTTTCTGATGGAGCTTCTCAGTTAAAAGATGGTGCAGAAAAATTCAATGAAGAAGGAATTAAGAAACTGCAGAAAACAGTGGAAGATGCATTGGAGAAGATCCTCGATAAAGTGGATGCACTGACATCCGAAGACTGCGCTTATGACACTTATAGTGGAAAAGCAGATAATATGGATGGAAATGTGAAATTTATTATTGAGACAGATGCAATTGAATAAAGCAAGCAGGTTCTGTTAGGGCAAAGAAAAGGGACAAAACTTTATAAAATAAAGTGGAGTTCCTTTTCTTTTTGCGTGCTGGGATTCTATCGAGGCATTCCGCAGTTTCTAAGAAGTTCTCTTGTGAAACGGACAGTATTGTATGTTTTTCTCTTAAATATTGGATATGAAAAAAATAATATAAAATAAATGGAATGTTGAAATTTGCTTTTTACGTTGTTACAATAGAGATACTGTTCACAGGACATAATAAAGAAAGACAGTTCGGACAGGGCTGTCTGGAAACAGAAGGGAAAATGAAATGTCAACGGAATTAGAAAAGTATTATAATAAATTTTGTGAAGTAAAAACGCCTGACGAGAAGACACGGAAAGGTAGAATATATTACCTCGATGAAATATATCCATAAATATCTGGAAGGAAAAGAAGGAGCAAGGATTCTGGATGTGGGTGCCGGGACCGGAAGGTATTCGGTGCAGCTTGCAGAGGAAGGGTATGATGTGACGGCAGTAGAGCTTGTCAAATACAATCTTGGAATTTTAAAATCAAAGGGAAGCAGTGTAAAGGCTTATCAGGGGACTGCATTGAATCTGTCACGGTTTGCTTCCAATTCTTTTGATATGGTTCTTGTATTTGGGCCAATGTATCATCTGTATACGATGGAGGATAAGATCAAAGCGCTTGCGGAGGCAAAACGCGTAGTGAAACCGGACGGGGTGGTACTTGTCTCTTATTGTATGAATGAATACAGCATTCTGACCTATGGGTTTAAAGAAGGACATATCCGGGAAAGCATTGCCTCCGGGAAGGTCAGCGAAGAGTTTCATGTACAGGCAGAGCCGGAGGATCTATATGATTATGTACGTCTGGAGGACATTGCTGCAATCAATGCAGGGGCAGGCATGAAACGGATTGAGATTATTGCGGCAGATGGTCCGGCAAATTATATGCGGCAGATTTTAAATGCGATGGACGATGAGACTTACCAGACGTTTATTGAATATCATCTAAAGACGTGTGAGCGCCCGGAATTGCTTGGTGCGAGCGCGCATACACTTGATATTTTGCAGATGGAGGAAGAAGGGGATTTCATAAAATAGATGAAGGCAGATGTAAAGAAAGACGGAAAATTATTTTTGGCGGAAGTGTCAGACAAGCTGCGTGACAGACTTACAAAGCTTGCAGAGACACTTCTTGCGGGACAGCAGGAAATTGAAAACATGCATGCATATTACTGGGAGAATTACACAGAGATGGACCAGTATGGGTATGAAGATTTTGACAATCAGCAGGCATTGCTGCATCAGATCAATGCAAACAACGAATCACGGCTTTTATATCAACGCTTCCAGAAGATGGCAGATGCCCCATTTTTGGCAGAGTGGATTTTCTTTATGACGGGGATGAGGAAGCGGAGATTTTTTATATCGGCATTGGAAATTTTGCGGAGCGCACAGGAGCAATTCCGCTGATCTATGACTGGAGAGCCCCGGTGAGCGGACTGTTCTATGACTATGATAAAGGTCCTGCTTCTTATGAAGCGCCAGGCGGAACAATGGAAGGAACTATTGAGGCAAAATGGCAGTACAAGATCCAGGCTGGAAAGATGATCTATGGATTTGAGAGCGATGTAAAAATCGATGATGACATTTTAAAGAAGGAACTTGGGCAGAATGGGGACGTACAGTTGAAAAACATTGTCCGTACGATCCAGAAGGAGCAAAATGATATTATCCGAAATACCAAAAGATAAGATTTTAGTTATTCAGGGAGCAGCAGGAAGCGGAAAAACTTCGGTGGCATTGCATCGGATTGCCTATCTGCTGTATCATGACAGAGAACACTTAAAATCATCCAATATTCTTGTACTGTCGCCAAGCGGTGTGTTTTCAGACTATATTTCTCATATTTTGCCGGAACTTGGGGAAGAAAATATCCGGGAGATGAGTTTTGATCTGTTTGCTTATCAGGAATTAAAAGGAATCGTTCCAGATTGTGAGGATCGCTATCATCAGATAGAACGGCAGATGGAAGGGATGAGCAAAGAGGCACAGGCGCGCTATGAGCTGAAGCAGTCTCAGGCATATATCGGAGCAGTGGAAGGATTCCTCGCAGGACTGGAGGAAGATCTTGTAGAACTAAAAGAGTTCGAGTGGCGCCAGATGAAAAAAACAGAGGAAGAACTGATCGAGCTATTCTACTTTAAATTTCAGGAAATTCCGCTTTTGGAGCGGATGTATGCAGTTATGGATTATGTGGTAGATGAGTTTGAAACACTGTATGACCGAGATTTAAGTGAAGAAGAGCTGGCAGCCGTGCGAGAGAAATTTGACCAGATGTATGTGACGAGGGATGTGTACCGGATCTATAACTGGTTCTTAGAAGAAAACGGATGGGAGCAGTTACCGGATGTACCTTATGAGAGCCGTATGCTCTCCTATGAAGATGTATTTCCGATGCTGTATTTGAAATACCGGTTAAGTGGCAAGGCAAAGCATAAGCAGATCAAGCATCTGGTCATCGATGAAATGCAGGATTACTCTTATCTCCAGTATGCTATTTTAGAGACATTGTTCTCCTGCAGGATGACGATTTTGGGAGACCGGGCTCAGACGATGGACGGCAAGATCCAGGATGTTCTTACATTTCTTCCGAAGATTTTCGGAAAAGAAATCCGTACGATCATTATGAATAAGAGCTACCGAAATACGATTGAAATTGCACGTTATGCAGAACAGATTACAAATGTGACCGGATTGGAATTTCTTGAGCGCCACGGGAAGGCGGTGGAGGAAAAAACGGTTTCAGGTATCGTTGGAGCGCTCCGGGACATCGAGGGACATCTGCACTTAAGAAAGGATGGAGTGCAGATCAAAGAAGCTTTTTCTGAAACAGCAGCGGACAGAACGGAGCACACAGAGGATGCTTTCGAGACGGCGGCGATCCTTCTGCGGACGGAAGCGGAGGCGAGGGTGGTCTACGAATATCTGAAAGAGCAGCGGGAAGATATTCATTATATTGATCGGGACAGCAGCCATTTTGAAAAGGGAGTGACGGTCACAACTTTCTATCTTGCAAAGGGATTGGAGTTCGATCAAGTATTTGTATTGCGTGAACAGACAGAAAGTGCTTTTGAACGGCAGGCAGACTATATCTGTGCGACAAGGGCGCTGCATGAACTTTATCTGTATTACTTGGAAGAAAAATAAGACAGATGTCGGGAAGGGACTTCCTATAGCGAACAATCTGTAAGAAGAACGGGAGAGAAACATGAGAAGAGAAATAGATCTGAAAGAAATATCGGACGGCAGGCTTTATACAGAAAATGACTTGGTGAAAGCAGGATGCGGGGATTGCCAGGGCTGTTCTGCCTGCTGCCGGGGGATGGGAACATCGATTGTGCTGGATCCGCTTGATATTTTTTCGGCTGACAACGCAGTTAGAGATGACTTTTGAGCAATTACTGCAAAAGTATGCAGAGCTCAATGTAGTAGATGGTGTAATCTTGCCAAACTTAAAAATGACCGGAGCGGAGGAAGCATGTGCTTTTCTCAATGCAGAGGGGAGATGTTCCATTCATCCGCATCGTCCGGGCATTTGTCGTCTGTTCCCGCTTGGAAGATATTATGAGAACCATCGTTTTCAGTATTTTCTGCAAATACACGAATGTCCGAAGGAACCAAAGACGAAAGTGAAAGTAAAGAAGTGGATCGATACCCCGGAATTGAAAAAGAATGAACAGTTTATCAACGCATGGCATGATTTTATATTGGAAATGCAGGACAGACTTTTAAAACTGGGAGATGAAAAGACAAGCCGTGAGAGCAATCTCTACCTTTTGCAGGAATTTTTTCTGACACCGTATGAGAAAGAGCGTACATTTTATGAGCAGTTTGCAGAAAGGCTTGCGAGAGCAAAGAAGGTTTTCCGATAGCAGTTTTTTGACAGAGAACTTTACGGAACGATGATAGGAAGGAGATACGAAGGAAATGGAATATCAGATTAGAAAGGCAAAGCAGTCAGATCTTGATGCACTTGCCGACGTGGAGGCATGCTGTTTTCCTGTGAGTGAGGCAGCTTCCAAAGAGGCGATCCAGAAGCGCCTGGAGACATTTGGAGACTGTTTCTTTGTGGCAGAGATGCCGCATGGGGAGGTGATTGGTTTCATCAATGGTTGTGTGACAGACCGGACTACCATCTGTGATGAAATGTTTGCAGATGTGACATATCACAGTCCAGAAGGGGCGTATCAGTCTGTGTTTGGACTGGATGTACTCCCACAGTACCAGCGAAGAGGGATTGCAGCAGATCTTATGGAACATCTGATTGCAGATGCATGGAAGCGGGGAAAGAAAGGAATGATCCTTACTTGCAAGGAACGGCTGATTCCGTATTACGAACGGTTTGGATACCGAAATCTTGGAAAGTCACAGTCTGTCCACGGGGGAGCTATCTGGTATGATATGCTCCTAGAAAGAGGTGAAGCGATTGATTAAAACCTATGTAGCGTTTGACCTTGAGACAACTGGACTCAGCGAAGAGAGAGACAGTATTATCGAGATTGGCGCTGTGAAAGTGACAGATGGAAAAGTGACGGATCGTTTCATGGAGTTTTTGAAGCCGGCAGAAGAGATTTCTCCGATGATCACACAAATTACCGGGATCACCAATGAAATGGTGGCACATGCGAGAAATACAAAAGAGGTCATTGATGATTTTATGGGTTTTTGTGGGGAAGAAGTGCTGCTCGGACACAATATTCTGTTTGATTATAAGTTTATGAAACGATATGCTTGTAAGTATCAGCATTCTTTTGAGCGAAGAGGGATAGATACGTTAAAGATTGCCAGAAAAGTGCATAAGGATCTGGAATCAAGGAGTCTCGAGGCATTGTGTGCACACTATCAGATCAAAAATGACGCGGCACACCGGGCATATCACGACGCCCTTGCAACAGCAAAACTATATCACTGCCTGGGGCATTATTTTGAGGAAAAGGAACCAAATTTATTTGTGCCGGAACCACTTTTCTATCAACCGAGAAAAGAACAGCCGGCGACAGAGAAGCAAAAACGGTATTTGGAAAAGTTGTGCGGCTGGCATCGGATTGCGGTTCCGGAGGATCTGGAAGCTATGACAAGAAGTGAGGCATCCAGATTTATTGACCGAGTGATCGCAAAAAGCGGGCGGATGGATCTCGAATAAGAAAACCTGTATTGGATATTGATTTTTCAGACATGATTTTATACAATGAAGGCAGATGATCATTGCAGAAAAATAATCAAAAAAACTGTTATTTTTCTGACAAAAATCTACAATATTCCCTTTAGATGGGAAGTACGTGTAGAAAAGGAGGAAAACATATGGTTCGTGAAATCATGGATTACATTCATCTTGTGATGAAGCAGTGGGAAAAGCTTTGTATGCAGAGTATCACAGGCAGCAGCGGAATCTGGAACTGATCGCGTCTGAAAATATTGTATCCCCGGCAGTGATGCTGGCAATGGGAACGGTTCCGACAAACAAGTATGCAGAAGGGTATCCGGAGAAACGATATTATGGCGGCTGCGAGGAAGTTGACGTATTGGAAGATCTGGCAATTGAGCGGGCAAAGAAGCTGTTTGGTGCAGAACATGCATGTGTGCAGCCGCATTCCGGTGCAAGCGCAAATCTTGCTGTATATCAGGCGTTTTTGGAGCCGGGAGATACGGTAATGGGAATGAACCTTGCACACGGTGGGCACCTGACCCATGGATCTCCGGTCAACATTTCGGGACGTCTGTATCATTTTATTCCGTATAATGTCAATGCCGATGGAGTGCTGGATTACGAAGAAATCAGGCGCCTTGCCCTGGAACATCAACCGAAGATGATCGTCGCAGGCGCTTCAGCATATCCGAGGGAAATCCGGTTTGATCTGTTTGCAGAGATTGCAAAGGAAGTCGGAGCTTATCTTTTCGTGGATATGGCACATATCGCAGGGCTTGTTGCGGCAGGACTTCATCAGAATCCGGTACTCTACGCGGATGTGGTATCAACGACGACGCATAAAACATTGCGAGGACCGCGTGGCGGTACGATCCTCTGTAAAAAGGAGTATGCAAAACAGATTGATAAAGCAATTTTCCCGGGAACACAGGGAGGTCCTCTGATGCATGTGATCGCAGCGAAGGCTGTCTGCTTCGGGGAGGCATTAAAGCCGGAGTTTCGGACATATCAGGAACAGGTGGTAAAAAATGCAAAAGCATTGTCCACTGCATTGATGGAAGAGGGATTCCATCTTGTGAGCAACGGAACAGACAATCATCTGATGCTTGTAGATCTGCAAAATATGAACATTACAGGAAAAGAACTTCAGAATCGACTGGACAATGTATATATTACTGTCAATAAAAATGCAGTTCCAAATGATCCGGCCAGTCCATTTGTGACAAGCGGTATCCGAATTGGTACACCTGCAGTTACCACAAGGGGACTTAAGGAAGAGGATATGAAGACCATTAGCCATCTGATCAAACTGGCAGTGACAGAGTTTGATACGAAGGCGGATGAGATCCGTGCGGCTGTCAATGAGATCTGCAGCCGTTATCCAATCTATGAATAACGAATAATTTGCTGTGCCATACATATACTTAAGATAAAAAGTATGTGTATGGCATTTCCTATGAGTCGAGAGTATGAAAAAGGGACATTTAAACATAAAATGGCGGAAGCGGCAAATCTTCCGAAAGATCTGGCACTGGGACTTCCGGTTGTGCATGTAACTGGGAGATCCGAAGCATGCGTGGAAAATTACAGAGGGATTTTAGAATATACCGATTCGCTTGTGCGCGTGCAGACAAAGTGTGGGCAGATCCGCTTTACCGGGAAACATCTGCAAATTGAATATTATATGAACGATGAGATGAAGATCACCGGGAGAATTACGGCTATGGAATACGTGTGATCGGGATGTTTCACATTGGTTTCTGAAGCAATCGGAAAATAGTTCCAGGAGGATCCTATGTTTGTTTTACTCATGCGTTATTTGAAAGGTTACCTTCGGATTTGTGTAACCAGCACTTCCCCTGAACGGTTTTTAAACTTATGCCGAAACCGGGGGATTCTTCTGTGGGGGCTGTCCCCGCACGGGAGAGATTATGAAATGTATATCAGCATTCGTGGATTTCGGAAGTTAAAGCCAGTTTTAAAAAAGACAAAGACAAAAGTTACCATTGAGGAACGGTTTGGACTACCGTTCTTTTTCCATAAATATCGAAAACGAAAAATGTTTTTCTGCGGGGCGGCCGGGTGTGTGATGATTGTTTATCTTCTTTCTCTTTTTATCTGGAATATCCATATAGATGGCAATCAGACGAGAACAGATGAGACGATTCTTGCTTTTCTGGAAGAAAAAAAATACGGTACACGGGATGCTTCGAAAAAGATGTGGACTGTGAGCAGATCGTAAAGGATATCCGGCAGCAGTTTGACGAACATTATCTGGGTATCTGCGTACGTGAAAGGAACAAGACTGATGATTCAGGTGAAGGAAAACAGTGATACGATTACAATGCCTGCCACAGAGATGGAGAAGCCTTCTGATATTGTTGCGGACAAAGACGGGGTTGTAACTGAGATTATCACGCGCAAAGGGGTACCGCTTGTCCATGCCGGGGATGAGGTGAAAAAGGGAGATCTCCTTGTTTCGGGGAGAGTGGAAGTATTAAATGACAGTAAAGAGGTAATCGGTTATCAATATCAGACCGCAGATGCGGATATTTTTGTACAGACGGTCTGTTCATATGAAGAGACGATGGAGCGCGCTTACGAGAAAAAGATCTATACAGAGAAGGAGCGACGGAAATACTATCTCAAATGGAACGATATAAAGGTTTCTGTTGGGACGACAAAAAATCAGTACCAACATGCAGAGCGGCTGACAGAGGAGTATCGGTGGACACTAGGAGAACATTTTGTACTTCCGGTTTCTCATGGAATGGAGAGGGAACGAGAGTATCGTCTGCAGAAGAAACTATATGGAAAAGAAGAGGTCCAGACGATGCTCAGTGAAAATTTTCACAGATTCTGTGGGGAATTAGAGAAAAAAGGGGGTTCAAATTCTTGAAAATAATGTTAAAATACACATAGGTCAAAATCGCGCCACCGCAAAGGGAACATTGACCCTGATCGAACCGGCGGGGGAACAGAGAGAAACCGAAATTATAGAAGTAGAACAAAAAACAGAAGGGGAACAGTAAATGAGTATTCTGGAAGAAATCATAGAAATACCAGTGGAACATGAGCAGAATGTCTCGGACAGTTTGATGCATTTGCAAAGAAGATCGAGCGGACACTTCATGTGACATTGATCGCAAGAGAGGAAAGGTAAGATTCTTGGAGATGCAGCGCGTGTAAGTCAGGCAAAGAGGACATTGACGCAGCTGACAGCTCTCTCAGAGAGAGGGAATACAATCACAGAGCAGAATGTAGATTATGCGCTGTCGCTCGTATTGGAAGATCAGGAAGCGGGGATTGTGGAGATTGATAAGGATATCATCTGTCATACACTTCAGGGAAAACCAATCAAACCGAAGACACTCGGACAGAAAAAATATGTAGATGCAATTCGTGATCAGATGATCGTATTCGGACTTGGACCTGCAGGAACTGGAAAGACATACCTTGCGATGGCAATGGCGATCACTGCATTTAAGAACAATGAGGTGGGCAGGATCATCTTGACGAGACCTGCCATAGAGGCAGGAGAAAAACTGGGATTTCTTCCGGGAGATCTGCAGAGCAAGATCGATCCCTATTTAAGACCGCTCTACGATGCACTGTATCAGATCATGGGGCGGAGAGCTTTTTGAAAAATTCGGAAAAAGGGTTGATTGAAGTGGCTCCGCTCGCCTACATGCGAGGACGTACATTAGATAATGCATTTATTATTCTTGATGAGGCGCAGAATACAACGCCAGCGCAGATGAAGATGTTTCTGACAAGGATTGGGTTTGGATCCAAAAGTAGTGATCACCGGAGATTCTACACAGAAGGATCTCCCGGCGGGAACAACCTCCGGGCTTGACGTGGCAGTCAATGTTGTAAAAAATCTGGAGGATATCAGTATCTGCAGATTGACGAGCAAAGATGTTGTCAGACACCCGCTTGTTCAAAAAATCGTCAAGGCATACGAAGAATATGAGAAGAAAAGCAGCGCGAAAAATATAGGAAAAGAACGAAGGAGAAGAAATAAATGACCGTTTATTTTGAGGAAGAGGGAGCGTATCAGCTCCCGTTTGACTGCAGAAAGCTGGCTGAAAAAGTTATCGCCGAGGCAGTGGACTACGAGCAGTGTCCCTATGAAACAGAAGTGAACTTGCTTCTGACAATGAATGAAGAAATTCGTGAAATGAATCGGGAATTTCGGGAAATCGACCGTGCGACGGATGTGTTATCCTTCCCGATGGTTGACTATGGAACTCCAGGAGATTTTGAGTTCCTTGAGGAAGATGACTCTTATTTTCATCCAGAATCAGGAGAACTGATGCTTGGGGACATTGTGATTTCCAAGGAGAAGGTAACTGCACAGGCTGAAGAGTATGGACATACGGAAGAGAGGGAATTTGCCTTTCTTGTGGCACACAGTATGCTGCATCTGTTTGGTTATGACCACATGGAAGAGGATGAACGTGCTGTGATGGAGCAAAACAGAGGGAGATCCTTGAGCGGCTCAATATATTAAGATAACAAAAGAGGGATAATATGACGAAACAAATTAATAAAAACAGCGGTTTTCTACTGCAGGGTGCGATCCTTGCAGCAGCAGCCGTCATTGCAAAGATCATTGGAGCAGCCTACAAGATTCCTCTGACAAATATTCTTGGGGATGAAGGAATGGGGTTTATGGCTATGCGTTTGAGGTCTATGCAATTGCGCTGATCCTTTCCTCCTTCAGTCTACCGCTTGCAGTCTCAAAGCTTGTGTCTGCACGTGTGGCAAAAAAGGAATATAAAAATGCGATGGCGATTTTTAAAGGATCTATTCTATTTGCAATCGGTGTAGGGCTCCTTGCTGCACTGGTCGTTTTTTTTGGAGCAGATTTCTTTGCAGATAAGGTAATGGCATCAGCGCCAAGTGCCTATGCACTTAGAGTATTGGCGCCAGGACTTTTTATCGTGGCAGTTATGGGAGTCGTACGAGGATATTTCCAGGGACTCGGTTCTATGATTCCGACAGCGATTTCTCAGGTGATCGAGCAGATCGTCAATGCGATCGTGAGTATTTTAGGAGCAAGCTATCTGCTGAAGGTAGGGGCAGAAGCAGCAAAAAGCAAGAACAGTCCACTGTTAGAACCTTCCTATGGTGCGGCAGGAGGAACGCTCGGTGCAGTCGCCGGGGCATTTGTAAGCCTCCTGTTTGTTCTGTTTGTGTTGTATGCTTACAAGGGAGTGATGAAACGGCAGTTAAAAAGAGATCACGGTACCTCTGTGGAAAGCTATGGAAATATCTATAAGGTACTATTATTTACGATTGCTCCGGTTATTATAAGTACATCGGTTTATAACATCAACCAGATTTTAGATCAGGTAATGTTTAGTAAGATTATGGCGGCGCAGGGACATGCTGTGAAAGATTACATGGCACTTCTCGGAATTTATACCGGAAAATATAATACGCTGATCAATGTTCCGCTTGCTATGGCAAGTGCACTCGGTGTGTCTGCAATCCCAAGTCTCGCTGGCGCGATCGCAGTCGGCGATCGAAAACAGATTTATGGGAAGATCCATCATTCCATCCGCTTCACGATGTTGATCGCAATTCCAAGCTTTGTCGGATTTCTGATGTTGTCATCGCCGCTTATGAATCTGCTCTATGGAGATCAGAGAAAAACTCCTGCGGCGATGTTAAGCCTCGGATCAATTACCGTTGTGCTTTACTGTCTGTCCACGGTACAGAATTCCATCTTGCAGGGCCTTGATAAGATGACAGTGCCGATTCGAAACGCTCTGATTTCTCTTGGAATCCATCTAGTGGCAGTCTTTGTGATGCTTGTGATGTTGAAATGGAATATCTATTCGATTGTTGTCGGAAATATTGTTTTTTCACTCTGCATGTGTATTTTGAATGCACATTCGATCCAGACGGCAGTCGGATACCATCAAGAAGTGAAGCGAACATTTCTGCTTCCTACAATGGCAGCATTTTTGATGGGAGTGGTATCTTATCTGGTATTCAAATTGTTTGATGTTTTGATCGGTGGAAGAGTTTTCCCAATCCTGTTTGCGCTTGTGGCGGCAGTTCGGGATTTACGCAGTGGCACTCATTCTGATCGGAGGACTTACAGAAGAAGAATTGTATGCGATGCCAAAAGGAGATATGCTTGTCAAGATTTTTCGAAAATTACATTTGATGAAAGGGTAGAGAAGAGTGAAACCAGTAAAAAAGTTGCACTGCTCCATGATCTGTGCGGAGTAAGGAAAAGCTGCGATGACAAATATGCTTCCAGTATTAAGTGTGATGGGAATTGAGGCATGTCCGATTCCGACGATGTTATTATCCACCCACACAGGAGGATATGGAAAACCTGCGGTTGCCCGCATCTCTCCGGAATATATCAAAGGTTGCGCTGATCATTACTGCGAACAGAATGTGAAGTTCGATATGATCTTCATCGGTTATCTCGGAAATGAGGAACTGGCAGAGTCGGTATTATATTTCGTTTCTTGTTTTCCGGAGGCGATGGTCGTTTTCGATCCGATCATGGGAGATCATGGAAAATATTACAGCAATTTTGATACCAGCTATGGGGAAGCATTAAAGAAGTTAATCCCCTGTGCAGACCTGTTGCTTCCTAATCTGACAGAGAGTTGTCTGCTTGCGGGATATCCATATGCGAAAGAACTGTCCCGAAAGGATTTGAAAAAAATTCTGTGAAACACTGCACGATCTGGGGGCGAAGCAACTAATCATCACCAGTGTCCCGGATGGCAGAAGTGAGAAGTCCATGCTCCTTTTTGAGCAAGGAATGATGACAATGTTGGAGACCACACAGCTTTCGGCAGAATTTCACGGAACCGGGGATGCATTTGATGGAGTTCTGATCGCCAGTATTTTAAAAGGCTGTTCTCTTAAAGAGAGTATGATCGAAGCACACCGCTTTGTCTATGCCTGCATGGAGGAGAGCCTAAAAATGGAATATGAAGAAAGAGAAGGGCTGATGATCGAGAAGAATCTGTACATGCTTGTATAAAATAGAAGAAAGAGCGGATACTGTATAAAAAAGGAGTGGCATGGAAATGAAGAAGAGATACAGTATCGGCTTTTTTTGTTTTGCCTGTTGTGCGCTCCTTTTGCTGACTGCCGTCTATCAAATTCGTTACCGAAAGGCTTATGAGGAAGTGGAACGGCTGGAGGCACAGTTGGCAGAAGCGCAGAGACAGAAAGAAAAAAGCATCAGTGCAGATGGAACGGCAAAAAAAGAGAATGGATATTTCCTGAAAGAAAAGAATGGATACCTTGTAGTTTATCTCGCGGACGGAGAGACATTCTATGAGAGTACTGGGATCCGAACAGAGAGTCTTCCCGAAAAAACTCCTAGAGGAGATCCGACAGGGGAAATATATCGAAACTACAAAAGAACTTTATGGATTTTTTGGAAAATTATTCCAGTTAGATTACAATAGAAAAAACAGTAGGAAAACAGCAAAAACAGCCCCTTCCGGCTGGACTTTGTATCAGATATGGTGTATGATATAGAATGGCATGCGGCAAAATCTTGGCGAACTTCTCAGTTTTGTGGCATGCCGTTTCAGGCAAATGAGAAAGAACAGTGAGGTAAAGAGATGTTAGAAGAGAAGATTCAGAGAATCAATGAATTATATCGAAAATCTAAGGCAGAAGGATTGACAGAAGCTGAACTAAAAGAGCAGAAGATTCTTCGCGCAGAATATATTGAGGCTTTCAAGCGAAACTTACGGGGACAGCTTGATAACATTTCCATCAAAGAACCAGATGGAAGCATTACGAATCTTGGAGAGAAATATGGAAAAAAAGCCGCGAACAAAAAAGGACATTAGAAGACAGATCCTTGCAGTGAGGCGGACACTCCCTGTGGAGGAGGCAAAAGAAAAGAGCAGAGAAATCTTTCAGAAAGTAACTGCACATCCATGGTACATAGAGGCAGATACTGTTTTCTGCTATGCAAGTCATGACGGAGAAGTCCGGACAAGAGAACTGATGGATCAGATTCTTGCAGATGGAAAACGGCTTGCGCTTCCGCGTGTGGAAGGAAGAGAGATGACATTTTATGAAGTAAGAGAGCCGGATCGTCTGGAGGAAGGTGCCTATGGGATT